>Ga0182004_10000194_pt1 | contig 30834 bp, 35 predicted proteins | sample Sormic07211540_1_FD_120479 | JGI IMG/M metagenome (GOLD analysis project Ga0182004, IMG submission 120479) | Endophyte microbial communities from Sorghum bicolor roots, Mead, Nebraska, USA - 072115-40_1 MetaG | ecosystem: Host-associated > Plants > Roots > Unclassified | place: USA: Nebraska...
ATCAAACGAAAGATTGAAGAAAATCCTAGGAGGTGGCATACATTGTTGAATGAAGCTTTATGGTCATATCGGATGGCATGTCATGGATCGACCAAAGTTTCACCTTATCAGTTAGTGTATGGATATGATGCAGTGCTACCATGGGAAATTAAGGCTGGATCTAGGCGAATATCTTTTCATGATCAATTAGCTGCCGATGACTATGCTACTTTGATGAAAGATGAGTTAGATGATTTGACAGAACATCGGCTGAGAGCTTTGATAAGTATAGAAGAAAATAAAAAGAGAGTTGCTAGATGGTATGATAAAAAGGTCAAAGCTAAGGAGTTTTCTGATGGAGATTTGGTATGGAAGTTGATTTTACCGATTGGGACTAAAAGTTCAAATTTTGGAAATTGGTATCCTAATTGGGAGGATCCTTATCGGATAAATTGGTCTGCTCATGGTAATGCTTATATTTTGGAGACTCTCGAAGGAGTTGAATTTCCTAGAGCATTGAATGAAAAATATTTAAAGAGATATTATCCAAGCATTTGGGTCGATGCATAAAACTTTAAGTGCCGATAACACTCCTATCGGCTGGATAAAATGTATCTGGGGCTGTGCATAATGTTTCAAAAGGTGCCGATAACAGTCCTATCGGCTAGACTAGAATAATCAGAAGTATTTTAAAGGCAGGACAAGATAGATTGCCGATGAAGAGCTCATACATTCAGCAAGGCTTGGATGGCCGATATGGCGCGCAGGTGGATTTGGTTGGCTTCTTCTATCTCCCGGATGTCTTCATCGGCAGAACCCTCAACCGGCTTCAGCTTCTTCTTCATCTGCAGTGCCTTACGGGCCTAGATATTACGTTCTTGTTGAAGGGTCTTGATCATTTCAGGCAGCTGGCTTTCTTCTTGCTGGGCTTGAGACAGAGCCTCCTCCACTTGTTTAAGCTCAGCCAGCAAAGCCTCCCTTTTTGCCGACAGGGTAGAGATCTTTTGCTTTAATTCATCTCCTGAGGACTGCAGGATGTCGATGCTTCTATGCTTCTCATTGGCAAGGCGTTTCACTTGCATTACCTCCTCTGAGAGTTGGGTGTGGGTGGCTCTATCGGCAATACATTGGGTAGCTTTTTGGTACTGGAGTTGACGGCTTTCCAAGTGCGCAGCTTGGAAAAGAATCTCTTCGGCATCAGCTGGAATTTGGCCGCGAAGAGCCTTGAACAGAGCTTTGGCTGGATCAGAATCGTCAACCAATTGAGCAGTGTCTTGGTGTAACAGAGCCTGCAGGTCCTCCAGTTTGGCTCTGATTTCTGCCGATGAGATCCCTATTGCTTGAGAGGAGCTTGCTTCCTCGCCCTCATCATCAGAAATCTCGATGACGAAGGAAAACAAGTTATCCGCAGAGTCTTGTTCCTGTAGGAAAATAAGATAAGTTACTTGATGATTAGAGATTAGTGATATAAAGAATGGAGTCAGATAACTTTCTTGCTTCAGAGCTATTTCACGCCTCTGGCTGGTTGATGCCGCTGGTACCATAGGTTGATTGGCTGGAGTTGCCGATGGAACAATGTCAACTGGGAAATAATAAGGATAATTATAATTTGAAAAATAAATCCATTGGTGATAATTTTATGGATAGTACTTTACCTTGAGGCGGTGCAGTGCTTGTCTGTTCCGAAGAGACTACCGATGATACGATTGGATCCCCTGGATCGGCAGTCTGCTCAGGTTCATCGGCTGGTGCTTCGTGTGGCTGAGGTGCTAATCGAGGAGGAGATGGTGCTTGTTGTGTCTGAATTTCTGGTGAAGAAGGGGACGATTCCACGCGAATTGGCGACACTGGACGAGGAGGAGAAGGCGGTGCTGTCTTCTAGCATTTTGGTTGCGACTTAGTGCTCTTGGGGGCCTTTCTCTTGACTTGACTGGACTGGGGGGCATCGGCACTTGTTTTGGTACTTCTGGTCTTTGCCGATTTGCCAGTTTGTTGTTACAATAAGCAAGGTTTCATGAGTCCAAATATGAAAGAATGTTGATAAAAATCTTGTTAAAAGATAAAAGTTACCGATGAGGTTCCCATAGTAGCCGATGTATCCTGAAAAAGTTGTGTAAGTATAAAATGGAATCGGTATAAATTGAGGAAATCAAAGATTTATCTTGAAAGCTTGTGCCAAGGTAACAGCGGCAACCGTTGGAGATGTCTTTGATCACCTAGTGGTTATCTTCTTAAAACACACATTCCGGTGCATTAGAGCTGCCAGGCTTGGTGCATTGTTGCCGATCAGAGAAATCGGGCCTGATGGAAGGAGCTCGATTGGCTTTCCACTCCTGCTGACTGTTGGTGGTGTGTTGTCAACCTCTTCAGAAAGGAGAAGGTGAGTTACCGATAAGGATAAAAGTAACAAAAGGATTGAGGTATCAGTTGAAGACTTATAGTGTTTTCAGGGACCTTATATTTGGGGTCGATCATGCCACGATATGTCAGAGCCGATGTGCAAAACAGATGCTCTTTCCACTCTTCCCACCACTGTTTGTATGCTTGAGTGATGAAGAGAGCCGGGATCAAAGCCGATAAATCAATGTCTGACGTATCAGCATTTGGTGGAAGCTGGGCTACCCTGATCCATTCAAGACCGCTAGTTATGGTTTCCCTTGGTTTCACCACATCGGCATAACTCAGTTCAATCGGTAGCTACCCAAAAGCTAGTTGACGAGCTAGTGCTGATGGGTTCTAGAACTCATAGGTGGGGTTGGAAGTTTTCCCACTGCCAAAGATATTCACTGGTATAGCTCTCGGAGTAATAATTGTCATCATCAGATCATGGTCCTTGTTGAGAGCATCATCAAAAGGGTGGAAAGTGAGTGGGAATCTGGTTTCTGGATCCTCATAAGGTATCCATGCCCGCTGATCTTTGGCCAGACCCTCATAGAGATTTTGGAAGAATCGGCTGACCTGGTCTTCGTTGCCACCAGTACCAGGTAAGACTATGGCAGCTTCACCACAGTTCAGAGGTGAGCGAGTTGCCGATTCTTCATCAGCCAATTCATGATCTTCGGCTATGTCTCTGGAAAAGCGCTGTGCAAAGAGGTCAAATCCAAGGCGCTTATGCATGTGAACACTGAGCCACATATTGATGAACCACCAAGGTCCTCCTAAGTTGCCGATGGGTCAGCCTAGCAAAAGCTTCTCGGCTACTTGATGAAGAAGATGATAAACAGAGCCTAACAAGTATCCGCCGAGGGGAAAACGACCACCGTTGGCTAGTTTTTCTGCTGCCGATAGATAAACAGAAGTTGGTCCTGCCGATCGGCTGCAAAATACAAATTTATCTAGCCACATATTCAGAAAGATGGCGTGTTCTCTTTGCCCAACTGGTCCTGTTTTTCGGTACTTCTGAATGTACCCTGACCAGCCGCCGATGCTACGAGTTTCCACTTTGCGCTCGGACTTACTATCAAACAGGTGGCAATCATCGGCAGTTGCTATTTCCAGACCAGTTAGCATAAGCACATCGGCCAAGGTAGGGGATGCAGGGCCATGGCCAAATATGAAAGCATTGAGGGTATCTGACCAGAAGTATGAAGCAGCTATCAACAATGATTCATTGCTCTCCATATCGACAATGGATAGCCTAATGCACTGATCTAGTCTGCGCTCACCCCATTGGACTTCGTTCGAGTTGCCGATTCTTAGGAACCAATCTTTCCACCCCTTAGTGGAACTTGGCCAGGAACGAAAAGTGTCTTTCCATAGATCTAAAGAAAAGTTTTCAGCTCTAAACGGGATCCTATTTGTCTCTACATTTATCAAATCGGTAAGATCTGGGTTTCCCAATGGACCGAGACACTGAAAGTGGGGTTGATCGGTAGGAATCACAATCTTATCGGCCAATTCCTAAAAGGTTTGAAGGTTGGAAGAACGGAAAAGAAACAAAGAAGAGAAAAAAATGTACTCAGTAAATAGATTCGTAGAGGAATAGGAGTACAACAAGAGTATGGTAAAAAGAAGAAAAGGGGTGTTGAGTTGACCTCAGGGACGACGAAGTTGATGGCCATTTCTTCCCGAGAAGAGGAAAGAATCGAAGACTCGGAAGATTGTTGGAGGCGATCCTTGCCGGAGTTCTTGAAGTTCTCGAATAGTGCCGCCGCCAGGAAGGTGGGTTTGAGGCTGTAGAATGACAAGATGGAAGAAGAGTACCGGAGAAGGAAGTATTTATAGGATAAAGAGGGCAGGGGCAAATCTGACTTATCTCTTCGTCGCATCCGAGAAATCTGAGGGTGTTCAGGTGGATATGGTAACTGTTCGCACGGTAAACAAGGGATTGCGCAGGTGATTTGACAGCAAGCGGTCATGATTTTGGAGATATCTTAGTGTGCAAGATCTCCTGGTCGGTTCATCGGCAGTCTCCTCTAACGGAAATGTTGCCGATGAACGTATTTTGGGAGATTCAGTTCGAGAAGTTGAGAGATTCGAGGTACATGCTGGAAGACCGGGCTGAGGTTGTTTGGATTTGGTGATTAATTACTGACCGGAAGGAGTAATTGTGGAAAGGCATCATTACTAAGGAGAATTTCGAAGCATTAATGATTTTATACTCCGAAATTGGGGGGCATGTGTTGACACCGTTTTTGGACACGTATCTTTGGACGCATATCTGGAGTTAATGGCTAGTCTACAGAAGAGTTGCCGATGAGGGTTGGTGTCGATGGGAAAACGACAAGATATGGCTAAGTCCAGGAGTGGTGATGGATTCGTGCCGATGACTGGTGTTGATGGTTGCCGATGGCTATGAGAGGTGGCTTGCCGATGGTCATGGAGAAAGGCACAGGGGTTGTTGATCGACTCATGGCGGTGTGCCGATCGGTTGTAGAGGATGATTTAATGTTTTCCATAGTTATTAGAGTTTGTTTTGTATACGGATTCCGTTCAATTTGGAATTCGAGTCCTAGTAGTGTCTGGTTGTAACTCTTTTGAACAGGGTATAAATGTAGACCCCGTGGCAATGTAATGAAGATATACACAATCAATCAAACACAAGTTTTTACATCTATTCCAGCATCTACTTTTTCAACGACTTCATCAAATTGCATATTTTCCTTTTACTACGAGTTCTTTAGAGTTCTTCGAGTCAATCTCGACGAGTTCTCGAGTTCCGCGAACACCTCTTGGTCATGACTTCCGGGCGCATCGCTGTTGTCGGGACAAAAGTGTTCGAGTTACCACCTTTGTCGGTTGTAAGGTCAAATCAGCTGGCACGCCTTAACGTAGAATCGGGTATTAGCCCTTTGTGTTTGCAGATCCACTTTTGCATCAACAAATAGAATGCATCCAAGTGGATTGGTGAAGATGTCCATGAGCTGCCTCCCAGAGTCAACAAATTTGAGGACAATCATGGTCTGTGGTCATGGAGGACTAGGTTTTTTGTCAAGGGCTAAAGGTGATGGCAGGCTAGTTGTCCACCTCCAGCATCGATCAGTGAGCTCTTGCTCTGTGAGGTCATGAAGAATCCCTAGCAGGTTGTTACCGCCCTGACAATATACTCTACTTCACAAGTGGATAGTGAGACCACTCTCTGATTTTTTGTGACTGTTAGGAGATGGTACTTGATCTGAGTATGAAGAACATACCTGAGGTGCTTCGCCTCGCACTCATGTTCGGTGCCATTTCACTAAACCCAATTAGCGTTAGCGGACTATAACACTTGGGATGAGGACCCCAAGTGTAGCAAGTGGTTGACTACAGCTAGATGTTCTTCCTATGGGTCTTCCATGAAAGGACTCACATAGACCACAATGATCAGCGAACCCAAGGTCTGGTTATCTGTGTCAAATAGCATAGTGTTAGGCTTGGTTAGACCTATTAGAGGCAAAGAGGAGCCATGGCTGAGAATACCACAAGGACTTGGCCAAAGGTCTAGTTGTTCATGCAGGTGTGTGATCACCAGTCAGCCGCACATGAGTACATGAGAAGGATCCACGGTGATCAAGAGCTCCATAATCTTAACACAAATTGAGATTAGTTCAACTCTTCTAAGTTTAGCTTGCATCATTTAATATATACATAAAGCACATTTGATAACATAAATCTCGAATACAATATCTACTACTCACTTGTGCTCTCATTCTCCTCCACACAAATGCTCATAGACATTGGCTAACAAGACAGCATCATAGCCTCTACATCACTAGGAACCCAAGCCCCATCCATTCGTCTCCCATGACTACTACTGCCATAGTGTAACTGGTTCCAACATGGAGCTTGATGACGATGCTCCATAGCATGTCACATCAACCTACGGCATGGTGCTTGCCTTCAACAAGAGTCTCTCCTTCAATAGTGTCAGGTACACCTTGGACTCTGCCATCCCACTCTGCTAGCTTCTATGGAACTCTTCCCCTACTTTATCTCTATGCAAAAGTAGTATATGAGCAAACTAAGATCGCTCATACGATAGAACTACCATCTCACACTTGAAGTTGTGGATGTCACTCATTCTTGACCTAGTGATTAGTAGACATCTACATACATAGTGACAATGAGATCCTCTTTCTTTGATCACTATGTATAAATCATGCTTGATGATGCACTTGGTGAAGTTGAGGGAGACCACAATGGCATCAAGCTTGATGTTCGACGTCCACAGTGCTTGTATCCGTCCATAGAAAGCCTTGTGCAACTCCATCACCTTGTGCTCCTTCCCATCAACAAAAAAAATACCATTTTGCACCTACTTAATGTTTTTACTCACTTCTTTCATCCTCCTTGCCTCCTCCATTACTTCTTCCAAGCTTGTTCTCCTTTTATTTTCTCTTTATTTTTTTTGCTTGTTCCTTCTATGTAGCTTACCCTCAAGTGCATCAAGCACCATCTTCATTGTCTCCTTCATTAGTTCCATCTAGTGCAACTCTTGTTTTGTCTCCATTAGCTTGGACTTCTTGTTCTTATGGGCATATTCACCCCTCCCACTCTCCACATCCTCATCACTCTCACCAATCTCACACACCTCTCCATTGTCACTACTGCTTGCAATTCAAGCCCATCACAAGTAGTACTTCCTCCACCAACATTAGCAATTGCTTCCCAAACCCATCACAAGTTGAAATTGGCAAATAATGTAAATGTTTCTTTCTTTATGTATGACACACTTACAAAATGATATCCATGAGTGAAACTACCTATCCCTAAGCTTGTGTTTGATCTCTGTTAGCCTGAACTTCCTATTCTTGTGAGTACGTTCATCCCTCCAACTCTCACATCCTCATCAGTCTCCCTAATCTCACAATCCTCTCACCTCTCACTATCGGTAGCATAATGTCAATCCTATCACAAGAGGTACTTCCTCTACCGGCATTAGCAATTGCTCCCTAAACCCATCACAAGTTGAAATGGACAAATGATGTTAATGTTGCTTCTTTATATATTACATAATTACAAAATGATATTTATGAGTGAACTGCTTATCCACAAACTCATGTTTGATCTCTATAAGTCTCAACTTCATGTTCTTGTAGGCACACTCATGCCTCCCACTCTCCACATCCTCATCACTCTCTCCAATCTCATATTCCTTCCCGTTGTCACACACCAGCAGCAATCTCAAGCCCATCACAAGCACTATTTCCTCCACTAGCATTAAGAATTTCTCTATACCCATCATAAGTCAAAATGAACAAATGATGTAAATGTTTCTTTATTTATGTATTATGCACTTACAAAATGAGACCCATGAGTGAACCTGCCTATCCACAACTTCTAATTAAGTGCTTTTGGATAATCACTTTTCGTGAGAGGTTAAACATTTGATGATTTGTGTATGCATATGTCATTAGTCTTATTGATGATTGATGCTTTTGTCAAGGGTCATGTTGCCCTTTGCTTGAAAAGAAGGATCTAAAACTTTGTTGTGTTCGTATTTCCTGTAACTAGCAATGATGTGATGAACTAATGATGGTTGCCATATTTTAATCAGAAGTTCCACTAATGGTGTCTTACCAGAACCCCAAATCTGTAGCATCCTGACCATCATGTCCATCTGTGATGGACGCAGGCTAGCCGACTTCAGATTCTTCAAGTTCCACAAAGAACTCATCTCATATGGTGTTGCCATGGGATGCCATCATGGCACTCGTATTCAACGAAGACCTTATTGTGACATTTTGAAGATGATGTTCACTAGAGTGTGATGACCCCTACACTCATGTTTGACCTCTGTCAGCCTCAAATTCTTGTTCTTATTGGGACATTCATCCCTTGCACCCTCCACATCCTCACCACTCTCTCCAATCTCGTACTCCTCTTCGCTGTCGCAAACCAGTAGCAATCTCAAACCCATCACAAGCATTGCTTCCTCTACTAACATTAGCAGCTGCTCCAAACCCATCATAAGTCAAAATGGACAAATGATTTAAATGTTTCTTTCTTTATGTATTACATAGTGACAAAATCAGATCCACGAGTGAGATTTCCTATCGACAAACTCGTGTCAAATCTTTGTCAGCCTAAACTTCCTATTTTTGTGGCCACACTCATCCCTCCCACTCTCTACATCCTTTTCACTGTATCCAATCTCATATTCCTCTCCACTATCACATGCCACTTCTTGTTTTTGTGGGCATGTTCATCCCTCCCACTCTCCACATCCTAGTCACTCTTTCCAATCTCCTACTCCTCTCTACTGTCACACACTAGTAGCAATCCCTATTGAGTTGCATGCTCAGAGTAGTATAGCAAAAAAGCTTAAGTTCAATGGGAGAGCTAGACAATTCACTAATACTTTAACACTCCACCTCACATGGAAGCTCCCTCTACCTTAGAGGTGGACTAGGAGCACCCAACAATTATTTTATTTAATTATGCTGGCCAAGATTCAAACTTGAGATGTCTGGCTTTGATACAAATTGAGTTGCATGCACTGACTAGGTCAAGTCAAAAGTTTAGACTGATGGTGAGAGGTAGGCAATTCACTTATACTTGAACAATCTTAAACCCACTACAAGTTGTACTTTCTCCACCAGCATTAGACATTGTTCCCTGATCCTATCCCAAGTCAAAATGTGCATATGATGTAATGTTTCTTCATTTATGTATTATACACTTGCAAAATGATATCCATGAGTGAAATTGCCTATCCACGACTTCTGATTAAGTACTTTCAGGTATGGACCCCTTTTCTAGAGGGCAAACTTTTGATGATTTGTGTATCCATATATCATTAGTCTTATTGATGACTGATGCTTTTTGTGAGGGGTTATGTTCCTCTACTTCAGAAGAAGGATATGAAGCTTTGCTCTCTTCACATTTCCTATAACTAGCAACAGTGTGATGAACACCATGATAGTTCGTTTCTAGCTTCAATGGAAAAGCATCATCTATGGAATTACACAAAATGTCATGATAGAGTGAAATTTTAGGCCCCACAGTTATAGTTTAGACTGTTTCTCGGACTCAATAGTTTGGACTTTGCCTAATAATTTTGATTCTAGAAGACTAATTTCTTGGCCATGACAATCATCTCAAGGGAATGATCAATCAACCCTTTCAAAGAGTGCCCAAGAATGCAATTCAAAAAGCAGTTCTCCTTTTGGCAATACAATAGTCACCACAGTGAATGTTGTAGCTACATTAGCTAAAGAAAATGTTCCAGACACATTCATTGCAAGTATTCTAGTGATAGAAGTTATGGCTGAGCTTGGTGAATTCCTAGTCAGTACTAGTCTTTGTATACAATAAGCTAATATGACAGTATATACTTAGATTTGCAAAGCTCTCTAAATAATATTGATGTATCAAATTATATCTTGAATGATGTCTCCATGGATGTCAATGATTTACTTAATGATGTTCCTCAAATGATATCAAACATAGAAGAAAATGGCACACAAAATCAACACAATCCAAAACCTTGTGTGGTACCAAATGAAGATGATAATAGAACATCTCAAGATGTTCCTAATGATGACTGTACAGAGCCTAATGTTCATAACCCAGCATCTAGGCACAAAGGCTCTAAATTAATAACTATGAGTCTAGAACTAGGTTCCACACTGAGCATCTTTGAAAAAAATGTTGGATCTATTGGTAAGAAGAAAACAAACAAATCCACTAACTTCGATGATATTTTAGATCATAAATTTTGTTAGAGAAAGCCAACGACATACTATTATGATCCTCAGGAAGATCATCAGTGAGTAGGTAGTCTGTGACATGTCCCATCCTGGATAGGGCTAGCACATTGAGAGCCGCAAAACATGTGAGGCATGGAATCCTGGATAGGCACTGACCAGGTAGGTGGTTATGCAGATGCTACTGAATTTGACCATGCAAACACTATTGATCTCTGTGAGGATGATAAAAGCAAAATGCCACTTGAGGTAGGAAATAATAATGACACTCTAGAAAGTGGGTGAAACACAATCAGGAGCTGTCAAGAACATTATGAATCACAAAGGAGTAGACAAGGTTGACGGTGGATTTGCTCTAATGAACTGGATGAAAAACACTCGTAGTAAGAAAAATCAGTGCATAAAAAAGGACCTAGGATACAAGAATCTTGATTCTTCTACTATTTCAAACTCTAGTCCAGATATAGTTGCTTCTAGTTTGGGGATCTCAGCTAGGAGAAGATGATATTTACTAGCAATGCCAAGCATGGGAATGAAAACACCTAGAATAACAACATGGAGCAAAATATGCAGAATATGGATCACTTGTGCCAAAATGAATCAAAGAACTTGAAATAGGGGTTGTCAAATGGAAAATCAATGATTTTGCTAAAGACAAAGCTAATGTCAACTGCAATTTCTCATGATGACAACACTAATAACATTACTATGAAGAGAAGTATGTTTAGGTCTCATGATTTGCCACAAATGAAATATAAAGGCACTATGCAAAGATGTCCAGCAAAGGTATGAACAAAAAAAATCCTACACAATATGTAAATAGATTATTACATTTACTATCTTCTTTACCTAGTTTCCCTGATCTAAATTAGGATCTTGTGCAGTATATGGTTTGTTTTCCTTTTCTCTTTGTGACATTTGTGTTTATGCACTTTGTTCATACTCTATTGTATGCACTACTAGAATATTGGGACTTTCTTGTGACATTTGACTTCACACTACCATCCGAACTAGTTATTTGTGTTTATACCACTAAAACTTGTGTGTAGGTCTATTGCCAACTTGGCACAAAAATTTTAGTGTCATACACACAAATAGCTAGTTTGGGATAGCAACTGAGCGAAGCAGTGAATCCTAAATGCCACACACTTTCGCTAGATATTATGATATAAATATACAATCTATTATAGTGTTATGTCATGTAATCTTGAAGTTGCATGAGCATGGTTGTTTGGAGTCAAAGCATATCCATAATTGGGTGTTCAAGACTATGAGTCATGTGGCATGATCAGAACTCACAACCTAGGAGTTGGAGGATGGCCCAACACTAATTTAATTTGGATATGTGCACTAACCTGAAGACCTTGAATATCTTGGGGGCAAAACCAGAAGGTGATAGCTTGTATTTCCTTCTCATCAACTATTCCTTCTCATCAACTAAAAAATGAAACCACCAATTAGGATAGAACCATAGTAAAGAAAACCAAAGTACAAAACAAAACAATGGACAAAATTCTGTACTTGTTCCGCAACCAATCCTGCGAGTGCAGAGTTAATTTCCTCCAAATCCAGAGACTTTAGCAAGTGGTCAGCATCTTCAACTCTGATGTCTGATTGAAATGGGACAGCAACAACTGCTGTAGCTAGTGATGTGAATCTCAGATGCGGCAAATTGTAATTGGAAAGGTCAAGACAAAGAAAATGGTCACCGTTCGTCGACACTACCTTGCAGTTGCGTGGTCCCTAGCATGGTGGTGGGTTCTAGCAGTGAGAAATGGCTGCGGAGTAGGGAGAGTGGGGAGGAGGAAGAAGGAACAGTTACGGCTTGGGGGCAGGATGACATGTCATGCAGCCGCCAAGCGGCTAGGGGCGGGTGGCTGCCAGCTCGCAAGTGGCTGTGGTTGCGCCCATGGCCTGCGCTGCTCTGCTGCTGCAGGTAGCAGCGTGCGGCATGCCAGCGTAGCAGCAACTTGTGGTGTGGATGAGCGGTTGCCATGCCTAGACGGTCCTCCATGAGTGGTGAATCTGTGTGGTGTGCTCACGGCCGCTAGGTGCAATCAAGGGACACAGTGGAAAATAGAGGATGGGGTGAAGAATTGGCTTAAATACCTAGGATTGTTTTCTTCTTTGATGCTAACAATGGTAGGTTACAACACTCATCAATATGAAACTTCAACAATGAATGAGACACACTTTTGCTGCTGCACCTCCTCTCGTAGGTCGTTCTATTCTTTCTTCCCCACCAACATATGATGGCATTGGTGCTGACGAATATATATATTGAGTGGTAAAGTAAAATAGATAATATTTTTGCACAATGTCGTATGTGTGAACAGAGGAATATTAAGAATGCATCTAGTGTTTGGGACATTTAGCATCAACTTGGTGGGAGTCTTTAAATTCTTTAGATAAACCTCACATGTGGAACGATATGAAAATTGTTATAACAGAAACTTTTGTTAATCCATCTCTTGTAATTAATTCAAATGATGAGGTCCAAAAACTAGATCATTCCCTTGTTATTCCTCCTGCTATCCCTAACCTTTCATAGAAAAATGTACAAAATGAGATGCTCACAACCTCATATGAAAATTCAGAACCATCACATATCATGCTTGTTGAACATGAGAGCAAAGGTAATACCCATGATGTTAAACTCATAGAAGGTGAGAGTTTTCTTGATGTTCTGAATTTTCCACTAATCATGTTATGATAGAGAAAATATTAGTAGAACCTTCACTTGATTTACCTTTTTCATGAGATGATTTGCTTGTTGTTCCTGGTGACAAATAATGACGTGCATAATGATATTTATATTATACACATGCAACCATTAATGAATGATCATGTGGTAAAAATAGACATATTATTCACAATGTTGGTAATGTTGACGAGCTGAAATTGATGTCTTCTTTAAATACTTGGGGTTACAGTGAATTTGATGTTCTTTACAATCTTAATTATTTGGACGAGAAACTTTATGCATATGCTGATTTCTCATGGTTATCTAGACATACATATCATGTTTTTGGCAAATATAACAACAAAGGACAATATATGGCACAACGAGTTTACATTTGTACCAATCTGAATTCTCCTTTTGCTATGCAAAATTGTGATCAATTAGAGGACTATAAAATCAATAAAGTTCTCATGCAAAATTCCTCTAGTTTTGCTTTAAAATCCCAAGTGGAATCCAAAGAAGAGGAGATCATGTTTCTTGTTGGTAATAATCTTTTGCAAGATAGCATTGACAAAGATCGTGTGTCTTCTAATCGAGGAGACTACATGTTTGTAGGAGAAGACATGCTTCAAACTAAAACATGTGGTCCTATACTTTCTCCCAACATTATCCATTTCCATTATTTTGGCAACCTAGTTTGTCTTCATGATGTGCACGATCGACTTCAAGCAACATCGACACCGAGGACGGCTTTTCGTCAAGAAGGGAAGGATGATGAGGACATGACCTCCATGCATATGACCATGCTTGGAGAATCACAAAGAGGCCAAGTAGATCAGCAAGGACATCAAATGGAGAAGGAGACCCAAAGCTTATCCGATTCAAGTTGCCAATGTGGAATCAAGTTTGAGTCCACCTCAGAATTCATGAGCAGTCATGAGTAAAAACAATGCCAAGGGTGCATACAGACTCCATTTTTTGAACCACATATGGATGCAAACATAATTTAATAAGCTAACCAAATACTTTCTTTTCACATCTAAACCCATCCGGAGTCAACAAAAATAGTCAAAACAAGTCTGCATCCAAAACCGACAATGGTGTTACGACACCATCTTTTGGTCCATTGGGCCGTATATCATCTTAAGGCCCATAGGGGGTGCGTCCAGCGGTGGTGATGTCTAGAACTCTATAATTAGCAGCCGCCGCTCTCATTAGGGTTTGGTTTTTGTTGTGCTCTTGTTTTCCATGTGAAACAAACATTGTTTGCTGCAATTGTATTGCCAAGATCATTTGCTATTGAACTAGGGCCCCTATTCTTGATCTTGTTCACCTATGGTGATTGGTCCTTTTGAATAAAGACCAGAACATCTCTTCATTATCATAAGCCTCATATTTATTTGCAATTTTAGATTGCATTCATCCTGTTCTTGCTTGTGTTCTCGATTCGCATGTAGGAAAGCCTTCTCGACGAGTTCAATCGTGTTCACATGGTTGATAACCAATATAGCAGTGGTGTAATGGTTGTGAGGCTCTGAATCATTCTGGGTTTGAAGCCTAGATCATGAACGTCGAGTCTCCATCAATCAATGTTATCATACCTATCAGAAGATCAGGCCCTATCTACATCACTACACTGCCTCATTGATTGTGATGCAATGATGCATCTATATCTAGTAGGTAGCACTTTTTAATGGGTGAGAGCAAAGAGCATGATTTATCATATGGCTTCCTTCATACAAAGTCCATAGTTTTGTCTTTATAATAACATATGTTAGGCAGTTGAGCTAATGCTAGGTTCCTTAGCCAGGTTTAAATTATTTGTTCTGTTGTATCCTTTTCATTATGTAGCTAACATGTTTCTGATACTTTGCCTACCTTGTTTAGTCATTTTATTGATGTGTAATGGATGTGTTTTGCTTATAAATCGAAAAGGGGTCAACTAATTCAAAAAGAAACTTCTGAGTTTATGTTATATATACGATCATTTATTGTCTACAAGCACAAACAATGCATGGGCATTGTTGTGATGTTGGTTCTAGCAATGTCACACATGAGTGTGTCATTCACCTCTCTCTCTCTCTCTCTCACACACACACACACACACAAGCTGGAGGCTGAAGAACAAGAGAACAGAGCACACATAAGTAGATCAGCTACTGAACTTGTTTGGTTGTAGCATGCTAATGTCTCATAGCCTAGATGTTCACTTATTGGATCTGCTACCAACTACATGTCCTATTCTACCTACTACATAGTACAACACCATACTTCCGCTACTTCTATCATATTCATAGAAAAAGGGAAGGAATGGTCACTGTATGGCCACACATAACAACATGTGAAGGATCAGGATTAGTTCAACTCGATCATCTTACCACGATCACCATATAGTCATCCAGGACAACATGTTAAAGATCAGATTAATTCCAGGAATGGTCACCAGGAGCTCCGTTATCTTCACACTAATCGAGATTAGTTCAACTCATAAATTTGGCCTACATCTTTGATTATATATGGAATGCATGTTAGTATGTAATAGAAACTCAGCCTGGTAGATTGAATTCAATCTCTCCCACTCACTTGTGCCCTCGCTCTCCTCAACACGCACACTCATAAACACTGGGAACCCCAGCCCTGCCCACCCGTCTCCCATGATTACTCCTTCATAGCATAACTGGATCCACATGTAGGTTGACAACGATGTTGTTGCATCTACCTTTGTCATGGTGCTTTCCTTCAACATCTTGACCCTCTCAACCATTGGTGTTAGGCATGCCTTGCACTCAGCTACCATGCTCTGCTAGCTTTTGTGCCTACGTGCTCTGGATGAGGGTGATGGAACTCCTTCCCGACTTTATCTCTATGCGGACGTAGTAGGTGAGCAAGCTGATATCACTCATGCGATAACGCCACCATCTTGCACTTGAAGTTATTGATGTCGCTTGGTTTGGGACTAGTGATGAATGGATCATATTTATGTACACACTAAAAATGAGATGCTCTTTCTCTGGTAACTATGTATAGATTATGCTCAATGATACACTAGGTGAAGCTAAGGGACACCATAGTGGCATTAAGATTGATGTTTGAGATCCATGGCGCCTGCCTTAGCCCATAGAGAGCCTTGCACAAATGCATCACCTTGTGCTCTTGCGGGCATGTTCACCCCTCCCACTCTCCACATCTTCATCACTCTCGCCAATCTAATGCTTCACTCCCTTGTCACCACTAATAGCATTCTCAAACCCATCACAAGTAGCACTTGCTCCACCAATATTAGCAGTTGATCCCAAAACCCATCACAAGTTGAACTGGACAAATAATGTAGATGTTTCATTATTTATATATTACACACTTACATAATCATATGCATGAGTGAAACTACCTATCTCCACTCTTGTGTTTGATCTCTTTAAGCCTAAACTTCTATTTTTGTGAGCATCTTCATCCCTCCCACTCTCCACTAGTCCACATCCTCATCACCCTCTCATTTCTAACAATCCTCTCAGCTCTCACCGTTGTCAGTATAATTTCAAACCCATCACAAGTAGTACTTCCTCCACTAGCATTAGCAATTGCACCCTAAACCCATCATAAGTTGAAATGAACAAATGATGTAAATGTTTCTTTCTTTATATATTACACAGTTACAAAATGAGATATATGAGTGAAACTTCCTATCCACAAACTCATGTTTGATCTCTGTAAGCCTCAACTCCCTATTCTTATGGGCATGTTCATCCCTCCCACTCTCCACATCCTCATCACTCTCTCCAATCTCATACTCCTCCCTATTGTCACACACCTCAGCAATCTCAAACCCATCATAAGCAGTACTTCATCCACTAGCATTAGCAATTTCTCCAATCCCATCATAAGTTGAAACGGACAAATGATGTAAATGTTTCTTTCTTTATGTATTATGCACTTACAAAATGAGGCCCATCATTGAAACTACCTATCCAAATGCTTTTAATATTGACTCCATGTTTAGAGACCAAACCTTTGATGATTTGTGTATGCATATATCATTAGTCATATTGATGATTGATGCTTTCTTAGCGGTAATGTTGCTCTACGTCAAAACAAGGATATAAAATGTTGCTTCCTTCACATTTCCTATACCTAGCAACAATGTGATGAACTAATGATGGCACTAATGATGGTTGCTCTATTTTAATCAGAAGCTCTACTAAAGATGTGTTGCTAGAACCCCTTGTCTGTAACATCCCGACCATCGTGTCCATCTATAGTGGACGTAGGCTAGTTGACTTCAAACTCTTCAAGTTCCACAAAGAACTCATCGCATGTGGTGTCGCTATGATTCAGGACACCATTGTGGCCCTTGTATTCAATGAAGACCTTCACACGATGATGCGTCGTTTTAAAGATTACATTGACTGAAGTGTGGATGACCCCTAAACTAGTGTTAGCTCCAGAGGACTCAAGTACACCCCCCTCCCCGAGGACTCAAGGATGGTGTTTCTTGCCTTCTCCATGTCTAAAGGTGGCGACCCCGATGGTATAAGCTCACAAGACATCATCGACCACTTTGAATGGGATGGCATGGTAATCAGCAACCATAGAGTGAAAATTTTAGGCCTCACAATTACATCTAAGATTGTTTCAGCACAACAAGATGTATCTAATGATGGTTGCTCTATTTGAATAGTTTGGAAATTGCCTAACAATTTTGATTCCAAAATATTATGTTTTGGTCATGACAATCTTCTCAAGGGAATGATTGATCAACCCTTTCAAAGAGTGCAAAATGCAGTTCTGCTTCTAGTAATGAAGCAGTTACTATAATGAATGTTCTAGCCACATTAACTAAAGAAAATGTTCTAGACACATACTTTGAAAGAAGTGTTCTAGCGATAGAACGTATGGATGAGCTCAATGAATTCCTAATAGTTAGTACTATTATTTATATATAATATGCTGATATGATAGTATATCCTTAGATTTGTGGAGCTTTCATAATAACATTGATGTATTGGCAAATATCCTAAATGATGTCTTCATGGAAGTTGGTGAATTACCTAATGATGTAACTCAAATGATATCAAACATAGAGGAAAATGGCACGTAGAATCCACATTGTCCAAAATCTTATATGGTGCCAAATGAAGATGATTATAGAACAACTCAAGATGTTCCTAATGATGACTATAATGAGCCAAATGTTTCTAAACTAACATTTGGGCACAAAGGCTCAAAAGAAATATCTGCATAGGAAACCAACCAAGTTTGCAACCAGGTTCCATGTTGAGCATCTTTGAAAATAAATGTTGGATCAGATAGTAAGAAGGAATGGAACAAATCCACTAACTTGGCTAATGTTTGAGATCTCAAATTTTGTCAAAGAAAGCCAAAAAAGATGAGGAAGTTATCAGAACTCATAGGCACTGACCATGTAGGTGGTTCTGTAGATGTTGAAGTTGACTGTCCAAACATTATTGACCCCTATCACGATAGAAGCAAAATGCGATTTAAGGTAGGAAATAATAATGACACTCTTGATAGCCATCAGAAAGTGGGTGAAACACAATCAAGAGCTATCAAGAACATGGTGAATCACACAAGAGTACATAATGTTGATGGTGGGTCTTCTCTAAGAACTAGATGAAGAACACTGATAATAAAGAAAATCAAAGCACAAAAAAAGGACCTAGGATACAAGAATCTTGATTCTTCTACTATTTCTAGATAGGATAATATGATAATTACTAGCAATGCCAAGCATGGAAAAGAAAACATGTAGAATAACAACCTAAAGCAAGATACATAGAATGTGGATCACATGTGCCAAAATGAATCAAGGAACTTAAAACAGGAGTTCTCAAATGGAAAATCAATGGTTTTGCTAAGGAGAAAGGTATTGTCAGCTACAATTTCCCATGATGAGAACATTGAGAACAATACTATAAAGAGAAGTATGCTCAGGTTGCATGATTTGCCTCAAATCAAATCTGAAGGCACTACATAGAGATGTCCAACGAAGGTATGAATAAAGAACAAAATCCTACAGAATATGTAAATATATTATTACATTTATTACATGTTTTACCTAGTTTCTTGATCTGAATTAGGGACCTTTGTGCAATATATGGTTTCCTTTTCCTTTTCTCTTTGTGACATTTGTGTTTTTGCACTTTGTTCATACTCTCTATTGTGTACACTACAAGAATTTTGGCACTTTTGTGACACTTGAATTCACCAATTTGATCACTGCCAAATAGCAAGTTTGGGATAGCAAGGGAGCAAAGCAGTGAATCCTAAATGACATACACTTTCTATATAGTATTTAGTATGATATATTATTTTACAATTATGCAAGCAATGGCAAAACACACTAATTTTTTCTTGTTTCTCTAGATAACTGGATACTATTAAATGTTCACTTTTATTCATCATCATAGGTTTTAACATAAGATCCAAAATTGTTGTAGCCTATGTAAGCAGAATATACCCAAGAATAACATGGGGGAAGCTGAAGATGCATGAGAAATATAATGTGATAGATAACATCCCCATGGAAATTATTGAACTTCTTGCAAGAAACAGCATGAGAGATGATTGATGACTGACACCAATTGTTTGGAAAATAGTCACACTCGACCTGAGATAGCTGCAATTGATTATGCAGAAATTGCTTCCAAGGACAATCCCATTGATATATCAATGGAGCTTCACAATAATTTCTATAAATTCTTGGCATTAGAAAGTAAGCAGTAGTCCTTAGGGTCATGCATCATCTAGTATGAAGGCTCCTAGTGTGAATCCAGAGGATTCACATACAAAAAGTTTTCAGTGTCACACACACACATCCAACATCGAGGATCTCAATGATCACCTTCCAGAATCACAAATGCATAGTTCATTTCAGGTACATGCATTATCCATAACAAGGTCTTCCATCTTGTGCCCTCCAAAGCTATGTGTCCCTAACTTTTTGAATTTTGTCCATGAATAACAATATATCTGAAGGGATGAAAAAATTAACCATTGCATGTACCTCACCAATATTTCCACATCATCAATGTATATTTTGATGAATCTCCAATCAGAGCTAGAGAAACAAGGGGGAAAGAAGGTGATGTGGGATTCTTTCAAGGCAACCTCAACGAATTCACCAAAATCAACATATGGTTTTCAATTCAGAAACCAATTTCAAAAAGTTGATCCAGCTCCCATTCCTGTGTATGAAGCTTCTAGTATCTATGTAGCTCACCACCTTCTAGTAATTGTGGCCTTAGACCACTACATGAAGGAAACAATTAACAAGGCTCAGCTAAAAAGTGTTCCAAGCACAACATTAACTATGAAGGCTGGTAGAAGTGTTGCAAGAACATTGTTAACTATGGAGGCTGGTAGAAGTGTTGCAAACACATCATTAATATTGGGGCTGGTATTGGTAGGTTGTACCATCAAAGGATTACTGGATAGTATTGCCTTTACCCAAGCAAACCTATGGTTGTAACATATCTTTTGACACTTGTGGATACTTCAACAATGTGAGGCTTCACAAACTAATAAAGAGCTAATATGCGCCAGATGGAACATCAAACAAAAAGTCTTGCTTCAAAGTATGCGCAACATGATCTATACAATGTGTCACCCAGCACATCATATAGAGGCCACCTGATTGAAAAGGATCCACTAACATTATAAGACTTGTCTCGGCATTACGTCCAACAAAATTTGCATAGCCTCTGCGCCCTCACGCTTGAGTACATGTGCTCAGTTTGTTCATACAACAAGGCATTGCAAATTGGTCTAAGAACTATGGTACACAGTCTGGATATAGCCTAGGTGTGTCTAAAGGGATAACTTTGCTTGTTGATATGGACAAAAGAGGAAACTATGAGACCTCAAACTCAGTAAAGCTCTCAGCAATAGGATGGAATGCCTTATATTTGGTTTCTAATAGCTCTGTTCTGAACCTAAAATATCGATTGCCAAGGCATGGTACTAGTCAACCTTGGATCAGTGACAAAGGGAAAATGGTGCGTCATTTGATAAGCTTGTGAAAGAATATCTATGTTACTAACATAAACCCAACTGATTTTACTGTAACTAGTGACAAGAACAAGTATATGAGAAAACTTTGAGCTAGAGAGGAGTGTTGTGGATGGAAATAGATAGACTACATTTCACTTTATCAAGAAATTATCATTTGTAAAGGATAGACAAAAGGCTTTGCTGAATCTTGTGCAAGGTAAAATATCATGTCTCTCTTTTCCCTGTATTCTAAAGCACTTCCTTTTTCTCGAATACGCAGGAGAACTACATATCATTGTATTAATAGAAGAGAAAAGGAGTCATACAGAGACCCAAACACACACACACACACACAGACCTAAACACACACCCAGACTCACAAACAAACTGACTGAAACTAATTGCCTACAACTGAGAAGGACAACCTGACCATAGACCTTCTAACCACCATCCCAAGTTGTGTGCAGGGACAGCCCCTTAGCACCAACTAAAGACCATAAAACGGCCTCCTCCTGAGCCAGGTTCAAAGTTGTAGACAATCTAGGGGTAGCGCCATTGAAGACGCAGTCATTTCGATCAGTGGCGGAGGACGGAAAAAACTTTAGGTATGGCAAAATTGACATAGATAATAAGTACAATATTTGAAATTAAAAGAGTTTATACACATATGAAGTTGCAAATTAGGGAATACATAGGATTAAGGCCCAAAAATACAGGTTGACTTGCAGAGCATGAGGGCAGATGATTTTGTCTTCCTCTAGACAACATTCAGAAGTTAACAGCTCTTGTCATAGTAGATTAGTGCATGATTCGAGGAGTTGCAGCATAATCAAGGTATGGCAGCTGCCATACCTTGCCATAATGGTCCTCCGCCACTGATTTCGATGCTTCCAGATGGTCCAAGCACCTAGGATGATGAGGGAATTCACTTCGAGGAAACAGTTTTTCTTACTTTAGTTGGATGGTTCATGCAAGTTGTGTGTAAGACACTGATGTACATGTTGTTTCATGGATGGAAGGGCAACATGTATTTTACCAAGGTGCAGCCGCCAACACATTATTTGTAAATGTATATAGGTGAAGAGTTGATTTCAAGTGGCCATCAAAAAACCCAATAAAATTTAGGTTTTTTGTACAAGCACAAGAGAGAAACGTGTGGACTATATTGTGGCCATAGAATAGAAATGTGAAAGTACCAAAGGGGCAATATGTAGTTGCCGCAGTGACCAGTGACTTATAGAAAAAGGAGAAGGGCAAGAGAGATCAAAACTGCATTACTACAAGAAAATGTTGGTCTCCACCTCCTCCTAATTGGTTGAAGATCAACTTTAATGGTGATTTCTATAAGGATTCCAAATTAGGCTCATGGAGCTTTATCATCATTACAGATACATGAGGGCTCCAATCCTGGCTAGAGCCAAATCATAGGTCCAATCCAGGATGCACTTGTGTCAGAAGTGGTGGCATGATTGAAATCCCTTGAGTCAATTGATCTTCATGGTACTTTGAACATAATTCTAGAGATGGACACAAGCTAGATGGATGAGGCAATCCATATGAAATAAAGAGATTAGCCCCGAATGGAAGTTTGTTTAGAGATATTTAGGAAGTATTGTATGAATGCTCCATTTGTCTCCATCTTGTACATGTACCTCATGTATGTAACTCATTTGTGCACAAGCTTGCTAAGATTAGTAGGAGCTAGGTACCGAGCCAATCATATGTATGGATAGACTCACTCCTAGTCTCTATACACAATGTGGTCACTCATGATGTAGCTGAGCTTGGGTTTATTAATAAAAGGCTATAGAGCTTGAATTCAAAAAAGTTACATAGTATTTATTTCAAACCATTGTGGATGCAACTTTGGGCTATTTTTTAGCACAAGAAAGCAAGACTTTTACTACTACTACCTAGGATTGGCCATTCAATTCTATCACATGTACACATTCTTCTTCTTGAAATTTGTTTCCCAGAAACAAACCTGATACTACTTCCTAGGAATAGGATAACTGGGTAGTGGTTATGTTTCCCTCCAAGGAAATTTCTAAATGACCAAAGTTTGCTAAGGAATCCACAACAAAACAGAAAATGGCACCTTGCGCACTTGCCAAGAGATGTTTTAGCATATATATTAATTTTTCAAAGGAACTGAAGTGAAATGTTGTCCATTCTAGGAGAGTGGGGTTGGAAATTGATGTGTGTGTGGTGGACCAGAAAGGGTGAATGCAATGTAGATCTAGAAGAAGAAATTTGGCAAGACAGTGACCATTAGGAGACTGTGGATGACGGCCTCCAGGTCCAAAGGCTCTCAAAGCAAGAGCTGAAGCTTCCTTTAAATTAATTAGCTCCTTGAAAGCTTTGTTGAAAATTTGGTTCTAGATGTTACTGGTGTTGATGTCCCCTTTGGATCAATCAAGCATTAGCAAGCAAGCAAGATGAAAGTTTTCATTTCCATCCACTCTGTGTCACTTACGGTTGCATCGCTAGCAATGTTTCTTAAAGGATTTTGTTCAATAATATGCCACTGCATTTTATATATATTCTAAAGCTCAACTTCCACAAGGCTTTTCATTGTGTTCACTAGACAGTCTCCATCGTACTCTCCATTGCTGAGGTTCTCTGAGAAATGGTGTAACTAGAATTGTGATCTTCCCGGCACTAGTAAATCTGTTGTTCTCCTTAACAACATTCTTGGCCTTTAGATCAGTTGCCACAATGCCTTGTGGCAAGGCAACCCTATTAAACAGTGTTGTGTCTCATCATATGCCCCGTGTTGTGTATATGTCATGTAGGATAAGAGCTACCATGAAGGTAGTTTAGTTCTTGTCCTGTAAGTCAAGTTATTCTCTTGTATCTATCTTGTAATCTGAGATTGTTGTACAAGCCACCCTAGGGCCTCTTCCTAACCATATAACATGCAACCAAGAGTCCAAGGAAGCAACTCATTCAACCATTTTCACAAACCCCCTGTCCCCTTACCTTTTTATCATTGTCATTGATATCCTTTGTCTCCTACTCTAGCATCCTTTCCTTGCTACCTCCATCAAACACCCTCTAGTGCTCAATGCTCTATGCCCTACTATACAATATGTTGATGACACCTTAATCTTCCAAAAAGTTCTCCTAAAGCTATCAACAAAATGAACCAAATTGTAGAACTCTTTGAACAAGCTACTGGTTTATCCATTAACTATCATAAAACCATCAGCCTCCTAGTTGATATCTCTAATGATACAGCTCAAGATCTTGCTAGTGCCTTTGGAACCATAGTATCCTCCTTCCCCAAACCTATCTTGGCCTCCCCTTGTCTCCTCCGAATTTCTATTACTAAATGCCTCCCTCTCATCTCCTCTTGTAAACCTTTATGGTTGGCGGGCTTCCCTTCTAAACAAGGCTAGTCGCCTCACCCACTCCACTAGGGCCCTCAATTCCATCCCTCTCCACTACATGTTAGCTTTGATCATGCCAAAAATGGCCATTAAAGCCATTGATCGACAGTGTCATGCATTCTTCTTGACTAGTGATGAAGTTTGCCATGGTTTCAAGTGCCTTGTGGCATGGGAAAATGTTTTTGTGAGCAAGAAAGATGGATGCCTTGGAGTAAAGGACTTGGAGCTTCAAAACCTTTGCTTGCTTATGAAATTCATTTACAAGCTCTTCTCTTGTGAGCCAGATCTTGGAAGGATTGGTGCTTCATGATGTAGCTGCCTTTGATCCCCCCATCAATGGGTCTCATAGTTATCTTTTGGAAAATTGTGAATGATGAACTCAACACTTCATTCCATTACATATGTGAATATCTATAGTGGTGCCTCCACCTCTTTCTACTTTGTTCACTGGCTTCCTCATGGACCTCTTAGTTATTCCCATGCTGCTCTCTTCTCCCATACTACTTGGCCTAACATTTTGGTGCAATGTGTTTTTCAAAATGGTTTTGATTTGTGCCTAAGACCAAGGCTCACTAATGCTAACATCCTCATTTCATGTCTGCAGGATTTCAATCTCAAAGGTAACCTAGATGTAAGACTTCTAAAGCTAAAGGCAAGCCATATACTTCCATGGGTGCTTATGCCGCTCTTCACCGTGTATAAGACACTTCAAACACCCATGGGCAGCATATTTGGGGGACTCATGTACTGAACAAAGTGAGTTTTTGCTTCGCTTTATTTCAAAGAAAGGTTGAGTACAATATCTAAGCTCCACATAGAGCTAGTCTTGGATGATGGTCAATGTCATGATGTGCCAATGTAGTGGAGGATAAGCATCACATCTTCTCTTGCTCAGCCAGCTCTAAACTTTGGAGAAGGCCTAGGATGAGCAGTACTGTGTCCCTCTCTAACAATGAAATATGGAATACAAACACTCCTCTTGGTCTAGATGCAAAGCTCTGGCCCTTTGTTTTGCTGACTATACTATGGTGGTTGTGGGATGCCAAAAACGGTGAAGTCTTCCAATCAGCAGTATTGCACCCCTCTCTAACGATTAAATATGGAATATAGACACCCCTCTCGATCTTGATGCAAAGCTCTACCAATTTGTCTGTTGACTACTAGTTGTTAGAGTAGCTATTCCTGGTTTGCATGGGATCAATCTTGATCACTAGGCTCAAGATCAGAATTATGTGTTCGCTGGATGTGTGCATGTATATGTGGGAACTAGTGGTGGCACAATTGTCTGGACTCTTGATCTTGCATTGCATTAGGAATGGCATGGCACAGCTTGTAGAGGAACATGGTGCACAGCGCGTCATGGGCCATTGGTACTGCTTGCTGTTTGCCTATTTATGTCATCAATAGAAGAGTATAGGATCATCGAAAGGTGGTAGGTTGACCGCACCAAGAAACTATCTTGTCTTCTTTGCTTTGGCATGCGTATGCAGGTGGCCATGCTCAGCTCCTGTGAGTACCTCAGCTTCAGCAGTGGTTGAACTAGTTTGGTACCTAGAGGAAGAAAAGCTATTCATCCGACTTGGGAGAAAAAGGATGGGGACTACTTGTGATGGATCCTTGACATGGAGACACTACTCACATGACCAGTACATCTTCAAAGAGGGCCGAACATGTGGCTATCATGTGATTGGTGGCACCTATGTCAAGTATTTCCTCTGAGCTAGCACATAAGGTAAGAATATCTCTTAACTTGTACAATGCTATGGTCCTTGTCAAAAAATGCAATGCAAGCTAGCGCATGAGGATTGGATAAACCCATTGTGTGTGGTTGTCTTTTTTCTTTGTCTCTGTTCTAGCAGACAAGCTAAGACTATCTCAACCTTCTACAATGCTATGCAAGCTAGCACATGAGAATTGGAGCGAGTGCAAGCATGGCTTATATATTGCCACATTAAGTAATCGTGATTGATCATCGGCATCTAGACCAACATTTTTAAGGGAAAGATGGGGTGCGTCAAAAAGTCCCCATCTAATCTAAGAATTTGTTTCCACTCTTGATCTATAACCTATTTACCCCTTTGGCAAGCAAGTATATTAGTATCGCCTTATATACAATCTTGTATAGTGTCCTGTCGTGTAATCTTGAGAAGTTTGCATGAGCTTGGTTGTTTGGCAACAAAGCATATTCATAATCGACAGGAACGAGTGGTGTACAATATTATGAGTCATGCGACATGATTAAAAACTCACGACCTATGAGTTGGAGAATGGCCCAACACTGATTTAATTTGGATATGTGTACTAACCTGAAGACCTTGAATATCTTGGAGGCAAGACCAGAAGCAGGTGACAACATGTTTTTCATCTCATTAACTAAGAAAAGAAAACACCAATTAGGATTGAACCATAGTAAAGAAAACCAAAGTACAAAACAAAAAATGGACATATTTACGTACTTGTTCTGCAGCCAATCCTACAAGCGTCGTGTTGGTGTCCTCTGAATCCAATGATTTCCGTAGGTGATCAAATATTTGACTCTGATGTCCCTTTGAAATGGGATGGCCATAGCTGTTGTAGTTAGTGATGCGAATTGGATGTCAGCTTAGGGGTGGGTGGCTGCCGCTGGCAAGCAGTTGTGGCTGCGGCCATGGCTTGCCCTGTCGTTGTGGGCAATAGCGTGAAGCACGCCGGCGCGGGCAGCGGCGTGTAGTGCAAATGCACGGTTGTCGTACCCGTACAATCCTCTATGAGCGGTGAATCTGTGCGGTTTGCTCGCAGCCACTAGGAGTTGGAGGGGATCAATGGACGGGGTGGAAAATGGATGGATGGGGTGAAGAATTGGCTTAAATACCTAGGGTTTGCCTTATTTGGGCTGGGCTAGTTTGATATTGGGCCAGGAAATGTATTTGGACCACTAGGTACTTTTTATCAATGGTTTAATGGGTATGAGGGCTATATGAAGATTCTAGTACCTGCGTACCCGTTTGGTGATGGGTTTACCCAATAAGAGACCCATGGGTGATGTACTTAGTCTAGATTCAGATCCTAATAGAGTAAATTCCTGTTAGGTCTCAAGCTGCGGCTCATTGCCATCTTTAGAGGCCCATTGCCATCTTTAGTCTGAGTCGTGCGGTATGTTTAGAAACTCAAGACCTAGGAGTTGGAGAATATGCATAGCTCATGGAGGATTCAGGATGGCGATGCTCATGGAAGATTGAGGATTGTGGTGCGGGTTATGGTGGAGAAAAAATGAGTGAAGACCGTCCTCAGGAGGGAGTCATGTCTGTTGTGATTTTAGTCATGTGTTTATGTGCAAGCTAACATCTTATAATTACTTTTTCTTTCTCATATGCCGGATCCTTATGCATGGACATGTATCATAAATTTATACCAAGTTTACCATGCTTGTTCTTTGGTAGTGCTATATGAGGTCGATAGACTCTTCTTCTCTTTCTATTTAGAGTATATTTGGATCAGAACTGCATTATTACAAATTTGAGTTATGAAGAATAAAAAACAGAGTGTTTGGTTCTTTATTACCGTGGCGTATTCTTAGTTCAAGTGATAAAGACTGGTAATCGCCAAAAACGGGTCCGAAGTGGATTATAAGATTATTGTAGTATGATGTTTTGATTATAATAATCCACCTCATAATATAATCTTTTTAGATCACAATTAAATTATTTTAGCTGGTTACTATAATCAGAGTTATGAAAATGTTGATATTACACTTAGCAGATTGTGCAGAAATCATGTCAGGTGACAAAAAAAATAAGCACTGAAAAATAGTCATATGCCACTCGGTATTTCCACATTTTAGGACTTGTTTGGATACCTTCAAAATTCTAAAAGTTTACAAGATTCTTTGTCACATCAAATCTTCGGACGTATGTATGAAATATTAAATATAGATAAAAAATAACTAATTGTACAGTTGTCTATAATTTATAAGACGAATCTGTTGAGTCTACTTACTTCATAATTGGACAATAATTATCAAATACAAACAAAAACATTACAGTTACCAAATCTAAAAATAATTTGGAGCTAAACAAGGCCTTATTCAGCATCCTCTCATGAGCTCGACGCCTCATCTACCGATGAACCACACATGTTATCCAATAGCTCGGATTAATGTCTGCCATGCTATCTTGTCCCTTCTAGTAGGCTCGGCGACGACTTTGCTACGAGCTTGACCACTGGATGTGGAAAGTGAGATCCCAACGAGAACGGCTCCAAGAAGACTCGCGAGTTGACTCACCAGATCGACATGCGTGTCGATCGTAGATTCAGTAATTGGTACGTACAACAAACAGTGTTCGGAAACAGAGACGTTAGGGCTCAGACGTGTACTAATACCAGTGGTTTGTCGGCCTCAGGTTTTCGTTCCGGTGCGAGGATCTTCACATGGGCACGTAGGCGCATAACTGCTTGGAAATTTCGCTGCAGCTACATGATGTTATTTAGGCCTTGCTTAGTTTACCAAAAACTAAAAAGTTTTCAAGATTTGTCACATCGAATCTTTCAGCACATGCATAAAACATTAAATATAGATGAAAATAAAAACTAATTTCACAGTTTAACTGTAAATCGCGAGACGAATCTTTTGATCCTAGTTAGTCCATGATTGGACAATATTTGCCACAAACAAACGAAAGTGTTACAGTAGTAAAATCCAAAATCTTTTGACATCTAAACAAGGCCTTTGTTGTGTGAAGCCAATTGACTAATCGATTGACTTGAGATTGTCTTTTGTTTGAAGAAATTTTAGGGACACCTCCCATCCGAACCGCTTGTTCACTAGTACAAAGAAGCACTACGTTGGTGGTGGAATATAATTTTTACACGTGGTTTTAATTAAACAACACCTGTGAAAAGAAATCGGTTTGCCCGACTAAAAAACCGCCTGTGAAAATCAATTTTCACATACGGTTTTTCTAACAAAACCGCCTGTAGAAATCAGGCGATTCTTCTAAGAAACCGCCAGTAAAAATCATATTTCTACGTGCGGTTCCTTGAGAAAACCGCCTGTAGAAATAATTTGAAATTGAATTTTTTGAGCTTTTCAAATGACCTCGCTGGAAAAAAAACGTCAAAATAAAATAGATCTCAGAAAGTTATGAAACTTTATAGTTGATAAGTTTTTCATTTGAAATAATTTTGTCATCGAAAACTACGTTTAAATTTCTCAAATTTGAAATTCAAATTTTGTAAATGACCTCGGATGGAGAAACTACCAATACAAAAGTTGTAGATCTTGAAAAGTTATGAAACTTTGTAGTTGACAACTTTTCCATTGGAAAATGTTTAGTGCCTTAAATAATCAATATATGCTCAGTTTAGGATAATATGTGGGGGAACTAAACTCTAATATTGACACAACTAAGTGAGAGGTGGAGTGATAAAGGAGGCTAAGAATGATTGCCAGGTCTCAGGTTTGAATCGCACCGGCCGTGTAGCGCGCGATTTTACGCAAAAAAAATGCGCGACTTGTGACTTCCCTAAGATTAATTTTTTTTCCTATTTTAAAAGCTGATTTCGTAGTTTCTATAAAAATATTTCTATAGGACGGTTTCAGATTACCCGCCTGTGGAAAAAAATTTATTTCTACAGGCATCAAGCACAGGCGGTTCGCTAATCCACCTGTGGAAAGAGGTTGGGAACCGCATGTCCGCATGTGTAGTGGTTCTAGTGGTTGCTGAAACATCCCCTGGACTTCACAGTTCACACCGTGTAAAAAAATCTGGTAAAGAGCATTTGGCATTCCTCTGTTGTAATTCTTTTTCTATAAGGAGCTGTTATGACTTCCACACAAGGACTAATCACATATAATATCAAGTTTCTAGTATAGCACATTTTTCATGTGAGTGATGACACTAAAGCTCGACGTAATCTCAACTCCCAAATCGACATTTTTTTGCGAGACAGCAATGTGGTCAATCAACTGTATTTTCAAGTCGTCCAAAAAAACACGCACTTACACTAAATTAACAAGCAAGTTCCAAAAAGTAGCCCCCGTCCACCACTCACAATTTTTTGAAGGCAATCCACTAGTCACATTTGGCCATCACTGACAGGATCAATGCACTACTTACTCCGGGTAACACTTTCGTCAAAAAAGGTAAATGGTAAAGCAAATACAAATGACAAGTTCTAATTCTTAAGGCCCCTGCAACTGGGCAGCATTGTCTATTGACGTGTCCTTTGGGTTGGGCTGTGCATTCTACTCTCTGTGGTGTGGACCTAGAGCAGGGGGAAGACTTGGGACGCGGTGATGCACACGCACAGGACCGTTGGTCTGCACTCTGTACTCTGTACTCTGTACCACGGACACCTCTCCTACACCTTCACCTTGGCTCTCCCATCCCATGCCAATCCCTCTATAAGTGCAGCCCGGGTGGCATCACAGGCACCGTTCCATGCCACAGGCAAAATACCCACAAGAACCTCTCAATCAAGAAGAACATGGCACAGTCGGCGAAGCTGCTGCTTCTCCTCCCTGCCCTCCTTCTGCTCCTCCTTGTCCAAGCGCAAGGTAACCACACAGCTTCACTGCTGAAATGATCCCCGGTTTCCCTCTGAATTCTTTGCATCGCGAACGGTGGTTGCTGACCCATCCATGGCGGTCGTCTCGCGTCGTGCGTGC
>Ga0182004_10000195_pt1 | contig 30755 bp, 26 predicted proteins | sample Sormic07211540_1_FD_120479 | JGI IMG/M metagenome (GOLD analysis project Ga0182004, IMG submission 120479) | Endophyte microbial communities from Sorghum bicolor roots, Mead, Nebraska, USA - 072115-40_1 MetaG | ecosystem: Host-associated > Plants > Roots > Unclassified | place: USA: Nebraska...
TATATGATCATACTAAACTATCTAAGGTAGTATATATGTTAAGTATGCATGCATACATAGAGTATGTGGTTATACTTATTATATATACTACAGTAGTGGCATTTTAGTAATATATTAAAAAAAATATGATTTTCTTTGAAAATTTTTCGTATGGTAAGATCTAGAGTATCTTAATATAAGTATATGAACATACTCAAATCGATAAACAAGTATGAATACATAAGTAATGTGTTTATTGAAGATGGGAGTAATTACTTTTGGGAGTATGGAAAATGCATCCTTATATATATACCAAATAAATTTTGTTTTGAGGCCACAGAGCCAAATTCAAAAAAAGTGGACCACATAACTAGGACAAGTTTTTCCTAGGGTCATACACCTAATTCTCCCTAGAATTGCATCCACCCACATGGTGAGCAGCTCATCCCCAATGCACCGGACGAGCAGTTCCTTGCATCTGGGAAGGACGCATCCACAAGGTATGCTGGTCCCAGAACTGTCCCAATAAATTAACTCGGTGCTCTCCATGCCCAATTCATATCCCCTACATCTCCATGCCAAACTCCTATCCCTTCCATCTTCAAGTTCCGCCCGTAGCCATGGAGGAGGGAAGCTCAACCCACGGCCATGGGAGGCCGGCCACCAGAGGTCTCCTGTCACACCAGAGAGGTGGCTGTGGTGGTGTTAGGGGGGTTGACACAGGCCACCCGAGGTCTCCTGTCTCACTAGGGAAGGTCAGATATGCGAACAATATAGAGTTGGAGAGGGGATTGACATGAAGACTAGGGAGGGCTAGCTAGGGCCTAGCCAAGAAAGAGCAGCCACCCTCCATGTTCTTCTAAAGCTAGCTAAGAGCTCAAAGTGGCTTCGCGGAGCTAGGTTTCAGTCTGTTTATAGGCAACCAAGCAGGTGGAAATTGGCTTCTTGGAGCCTAGTTAGGAGTTAGCCACTCAACCAAACAAGACCATATATACCAGACAACTTCCTCGGTAACAACTTCCACAAGACCATTTCTTTACCATTGAGCCAAAATTTACCTATGTCAACTATGTTTTCACTCACTGAGACAATAGCTAGCACTGTTTAGCGACAGCCCACTCAAAAAAGAGATGCTGATTGGATTCTTTCACATAACAAAAAAAACTCTCATCTTCTACTTTCCTTCTTGTTGCTAAGTTATCTCTATTGAGAACTTTATTGTTAATGAGTAGCCACAAAAGCATACGAACTCTAGGTGGTATCTTAATTTTACCCAAAGCTAAATCATGGACTAGATTAATGCCTCTAAAGTAACTAGCTTTATACCTAGAGGTCCAAATACATGTCCTGGCCCAATATCTAAGTAGCCTGGCCCAATTAAAGCAAACCCTAGGTATTTAAGCCAATCCCGCCCCCCATCCATTCATTTCCCACCCCGCCCCTCTCGGTCCCCTCCTACTGGCGGCCATGAGAACACCACACAAACTCACTGCTCATGGAGGGCCGCACGGCATGGCAACTACACGTCCACCCCGCAAGCTGCTACCCCCACACCGGCATGCTGCATGATGCTGCCCGCAGTGGTAGGGTAGGCTGCGACTGTGGTCACAGCCATAGCTACTTGCCAGCCGGCAGACGGCTGCCCCTAGTTGCCTGGTGGTTGCACAACACATCGTTGTGCCCCCGAGCCGTAACTACTCCTTCATCTTCCCCACTGCGTCAACTCCCCAGCCATTTCTCACTATGGGGGCCAACCGCCATGGTAGGGACCGTACAAGCACATGCCAATGTCGATGCATGATGACCATTTTCTTTCACTTAACCTTTCCTATTACAGTTTGCAACATTCAATTTGCATCACTAACTGCAGCAACCATGGCCGTCCTGTTTCAAGAGGGACGTCGGAGTCAAAGATGTTGACCACCGACTGAAGCTGCTGGATTTGGAGGACATCGACGCCGTGATTGCAGGATTGGTTGCAGATCAAGTACAGAGGTATGTCCATTGTTTTGTTTTGTACTTTGGTTTTCTTTACTATGGTTCTATCCTAATTGAGAAGAGTTGTTTCCTAATTGTTGGATTCCTTTTTTAGTTGATGAGAAGGAAAACAAGCTACGACATTATGGTCTTGCTTCCAAGATATTCTAGAATCTCTTAAGGTTAGTGCACACATCCAAATTAAACCAGTGTTGGGCCATCCTCCAACTCTTAGGTGTTGTGTTTCCGATCATAACGCATGACTCATAGTCTTAGACACCACTCATTCCTATCGATTATAGATACAATTTGACCGAACGACCATGCTCATCCAAACTTCTCAAGATTACATGGCATGATAGTATACAAGACTATATTAACCATTATACTTTTCCTTCCAAAATGGTTAAGAGGCAAAATATCAAGAGTGAAATCAAAGTCTTGGATCGGTAGGGTACTTTTCAATGCACCCCATCTTTCCCTTAAAAAATGTGGATATAGATGTCGATGATCAATCATGATTACTCAATGCATTGCATATATTAGGCATCCTTGCACTTGCTCCAATTCTCATGCGTCAGCTTGCGTAGCTTTGTACAAGTTGAGATAGTCTTACCTTGTGCACTAGCTCATGAGAGACAAAGAAAGAAGACAAACACACACAATGGGTTTAACCAATCCTTATGTGCCCGCTTGCATAGTGTTTTTTACAAGGACTTGTATAGCATTGTACAAGTTGAGAGATAGTCTTACCTTATGTACTGGCTCAGAGATAAGAATGAAGACAACCACACACAATGGGTTAATAAACATTTGACACAGGCACTACCAATCACATAATAGCCACAGGTTGGCCCCTCTCTGAACATGCGTTGGTCTTGCGAGTAGTGCTGCCATGTCAGGAATCCATCGTGTGTTGTCCCCCTCCTCCTTGTTCTCTCAAGTTGGATGAAGAGCTTGTCTTCCTTTTGATACCAAACCAGTTCAGCCACTGACAGAACTGCAGTGCTCGCCGGAGCCGAGCATGATCACCTGCACACGCATGCCAACGCAAAGAAGACGAGAGATTTTTGGGCGACCAACCTACTGCCTTTCCGTGACCCATCTTTTGCAACATAAATAGGCAAACAACAAACATGCCCAACGGCTACGATGTGCCATGCGCCATATTCATCCGCAAGCTATGGCATGCCACCGCCATCGTGATCACTTTGGCGTGCCACCTCCCCTCCATGTCTTGCACACCCATGGCAAGCCAAAAGGCTCATGTGCTCTAAGACAATGGCCACAATGCTAGAAGCCTGGAATTCAGGAGCTGGGTTGACGGCTAGCACGCATGGCTAAACAGATGACATGCCCGGTTTGGCATCAGCGATAGAGACACACGCGTCGGCCAGCGTGACACAACTGAGTGCCTGGATGCCGCCCGCCGGGCGGGCACTGATGCCACCGTCTACCCCACGTGGGGGTCCTCCAGCCACTTCCTCTCTACGGCCACCTGACGCGCGCGCCCGCATCTGGCCATCGCCAGAGTCACCCATGTTCATGTCATGGGCTCCGGCAGGCCCTGCGTTTGGATGCTAGGATCACCACTTGTTAGTATGATCTTCTTCCGCCATCTCACCATGTTTTACATGAGTTAGGTGACGTTGCTTCGGAACAATGAAATGAATAGCGGCAGCTTGCCGCTAAGCTATTTGTATTTTTTACGCTATCACAACTTTCACCGCTATTACGCGCTATAGCGCTGCTAAGTTGTATTTGCTATGATAACTTTCTCCGCTATTACTCGCTATAGCGCCGTTACGATAAATCTTTTTAGTGTGACTCTCAATACTCCATCTTAGACTAGATTATCATTTATGATTTGCAACTAATTTGGTATTTTGGAGAATTAAGTTTTCATGAACCATGTTGTAATGTCACATTGGTATTTAGTAATGTTACCTACACTTATGACAACATATTTTTATTCATCAAAATTTATATTTACCATATCTTTTTCATCAATTACTCATATTTTTTATATATTTGTTATAAAAATACTATCTGTCATAGCACCGTTATAGTTGCATAGCTGCCCAAAAATGTTGCCACTATTTTCAATAGCCCACTATTTTAAACTTTGCTTTGGAATGGCCATGAATTTCTCGTTAAAAAAAAACAAAACAACGCATGTGTCGTTATCTGTCATCAGATATATAGAACACTATCACATATAGAACAAAATCCATCAACAAACGCTGCTAGCAATGCGACCAAAAGCGACACAGAATAGAGCTGAGATTAACGCAGACAGATGTGAAATTTTTCTATTTGCTTACTTGCCAACGCATGATTGATTTAGAGGGGATATCAGGAACTGAATCTGTAGACAAATCATAGGCCCTGAAATCCAATTCAGTGCTTCGGCCAGTAATTGGAACTACTGGGCCTTGAGCAAGGCGAGATGCTATAGCTAGTTCACTTCACTGGACCAAGTTCCAAGGAAATCCAAGGAAGCTTCAGAGCTTGCTTTGAGAGCCTTCAGCCCTGAACGCCGTCATCCGCTGCCTTCTGATGGCCACCAGCTTGCCGGACTCCTTCCGGATCTCCACTGTCACCGCCGTCATCCGCCCTTTCTGCTCCCCCTCCGCCCATCCATCTCCACTTCCTCCTGGATACACAACATTCCAGTTCCTTTGAAACATACAAGTACATATCCTTTCAATGCTGTTTCTAAATATACACTGAACTGAACTTTGGATTCCTTAACAAGCTTCCATTGTTTGGATATTTCCTTGGAGGGAAATGTAACACCCGAAAATTTGCAACTTTTAGAAATAGACGAAAAATAGTTTAATTTGTTATTTTGTGCTCATGAAACATAAGAAAAATAATATTTTCATTAAAATAAACTTTATCATAGGATTAATAACATGGTTGTGCATTCATAATGGAGCATATATTTTATTTCACTATGTGGATTTGAGAAAAGTCAAAATGTTTTCAAAATTATTTTAAATTGTTTTGAAAAAGCTTTGAAATAAAAAGAAAAAAAGAAAATCTCTCCTTCTTTTCCTGTTGCCCTGAGTGGCGCACCTCTCCCTCTCCCTAGTTTTGGCCCAAAGGCCCAGCTCCCATCCCACAAGCCCAGCACACACTCAGCCCAACAGCAGGCCGCGCCCTTCCTTCCCCTCACTTCTGTCTTGCTGCCACCGGTGCCCGCCTGGCAGCGACCCCGGCCTTCTTCTACCTTACGCCGTAAGGAGGCTGGACACCGACCCGTGCTCAACCGAGCCTTCTAAAGCCTCTTGACCCTTCACTGCTCCCTCCTTTACCCTACAGTCCATGCAAGGAGCCACTCTAGCCCTAATTTCTTGCTAACAGATCTCGCTTTGCCGGCAGTTCCGCCCACCGTAGTGGAGTTTCCAACTCGCTGCCGTTCCTACGGATTCGAGCCTTGGCCGAGCTTCACAATGCTCCTGCGAGGTCGCCAAGCCGTCTCCTTCTTTCTCTCGTGCTCTAGTTTGATCGCTAACCCTCACCGAACCATGCAGGAAATTGATCTCCGCCCTGCATGGTTCATCCCGAGACCTCATTTCTGGAATTAAGCGCTTCGGTGTGTTCGCGTTGGTCTCCTCTTTCTTGTGTTTTTCCTGTTGGAAATCATTCACTAAATCATCGGATTTGCAAACTCCGGTGAACTCCTCACCACCGGCCATGGCGCCACTGTGCCAGAGCTGCTGTTGCCGGCCAGCACCCTCTCTCTCCATCCCCAGCTTTTAATCCTGGTAGTCCAATCTAGATCCAATTGTTGATGTAAGCCGACGATATCTCTTCGGCTGGACATTTTCTTAAAGAGACCCCCTGGTTTTCTATAATATAACCCACGGTCCGTTACGACGTTACAGAATACGTTTTGTCGTTTTAAAAACGTAAATTTACTAAGTGTTATTCAAAATACGTTTTCATAAATTACCAAAATGTCACTGAGTTTGTCTTAGTCATAAAATATTCGTTTTAACTCTGATTTGACCCATTCAAATTGAGTTAGATTCGTTTTACGAGATCTATATGTTAGTAATACTGTTTACTCAGTTTTAAACTTTTTATTTTTGTGGCCCTATTTAATTAATTATTTTTCTATAGGAAATCCTAGAAAAATTCATATCTTCTCTGTTTTAGCTCTGATTTTTGTGATCTTTACGTCTATGAGATCGTAGTGATGCGTTGAATCATTTTATAAACTTTTCTTACTGTTTTTATATTGATGGTGTACTGTTCTAATTATAGTCTTGTTTGCTCCGTGTATGTGTGGTCTCGATTGTTTGTGTGTTGATGATTGGTGACCGAGTATAGACAGTGAGCATTACTTCAGTGACCAAGATGAGCCCCTTGACGACCAGCAGGACCAGCAAAATCAGTAGGATCAGCAAGAGCAGCAGAGAAACTTGGATCAAGGCAAGTATAGCATTTGGGTCTTATTTCTGTGACCATGATCTTGTGACTTGATTAATGTTTAAGCAACAAATGATAAAAAAGCCTTTTTCGCAACTTGAGGATTTGTCTGTAAGTGACCACCGGGATAACAGTGCAACCATGAGGGCTATAATGGCTCTGACTTTAGCTCAGTATAAAGACTTTTTCTAGCTTGTTAGAGGTTACGCGAAAGGGCGCTAGAGGGGCTTACCATTTTGGGTATAGTGGGGCCTCTGTCGTTATGTGTATAGGTTGCGCGTCATTGTGCCATTTTGAAGGGGGACTCTACATCTATGTGCCCGGGAAACCTTGCGGCCCTAACATGTTAGACAAACTTTTGAAATGCTTCATAGTGATCCCTGCCGACCTTCCTTAGTAATGGGTTAAGAGGATGATCACCTCGGGCGAAAGGGTAAATCATGACTCCTGGGTAAAGATGTATAACCTCTGTAGAGTGTTTAAAACTAGTTCTTTATTTATTGTTTAATGCTTTACATTATTTATGTCACTTTGATACGAGATTGTAGGATCTATACAATCTAGTTACTATACTTGTGGAGTTCGACATGGACTCACTTTTGCTATTTCGCCCACACTTCAGGAGGAGTGTCAGGCTTGTGATCAACCAGTCAGTTTGGATCGTGTAGAGAGGAGTTAATACCCGAAGTTGGAGTTATCTTCCATTGTGTGGTACCTAAGGTTATCTCTGATTTATTATGTACGCTATATAATATATGTATTGTCTTTTGATATTACCCCTTATTTGTAGCTATATGTGAGATTTCGCTTCTAAGACTCACATATGGTGTATATTTGATTTTGTCCTTAAAATCGGGTATTAAAGAAACCTAACCACTGGGCTGTTATACTATTCCTATGTAGTACTAACATGGTTGTTTCTAGGAAACAAACTTCAAAGAAGCATGTCTACGTGTGATAGAATAGAATAAACAATCCTACTCTCCTGCTACCTTCATGTTTGCTTTCTTGTGCTGAGAAATAGCCAAAAGTTGCATACACAGATTATAGATATGTAAATAAATAAATACAATGGAATATTAGTGAAGAATAGTCATGGAAAAAATGTGCAGATATTGCTAACCAAGTGCTGGGTCCCCAAGAAATTAAAGCAGCTTTACTTGAAAGACCAAGGTGCACCAAATTGGACAATATAATATGGGTATTGCAGTCCACCTATATATAGAGAAACTAAATTTATGTGAAAGACGTGTCATGAAAAACAAACACATCCCTCTTAACAACGACAACAAGTTTAATCTTCTCTCAGAACATTTTGGAGGAGTAATTTCATCATAATAATAATAATAAAGACTTTGACCTGCATAAACCCCCAATAATCTGCTCTGTTTTTAGAAGTATCTGACAGCTAGGGAGGTCTGCTTTTCGGATCTAACTCTTGAGCACCTAGGGCACTTGAAACACATCGTTTCTATGCTCAAATTCTTCTACCGTAGTGACAATGATGCTCAAACCTTTTGCATATTTGCAGAAAAAAGAAGTATCTGACAGCAAATTTCTAGCCGATCACAATTACTTCGATCATACTTCAAAAATCAACGACTGCTAAAAAACAATGCTGCTACACGAAACTATTACGAAATGGGACTGGCTGATCCGTCGGCGTGCGGTGGAGGTTGCCACAATAACATTAGAGCATAGGCTGGACTGGCATCCATGATGTATACTCTACTTATTGCTATTGCTAGGCAGTGACACGCTATTCATCGCCGTTGCCTACATAGGCCTGCCTGATTGAAGACAATGACACGCCTAGTAGACAAATGATAACAAATAACTGTGTGTGGAGTGGCCACACTACACATAGAAAACCTCTTGTTTTGTTTCTCACTGACTCCGAGTGTTAAAGACACAGACACTATACTAACATAGTGGGGAATGGAAAAGAACTGAAAAGATTATTTCTTTTGGTGTTCCGAGGAGGGAATGAAGGCTTAACTGAAAGAAACCGGAGAGAAGACAGTGAGAAACCTTGATGGAGCTTCGCCGGTGTGAAGTAGGAGATGTCATAGTGGATGGAGACCTTGACGATACCCTCAACGGACATGATGGCCGCGGCACACACATAATACCATGGTTTCAAATAGCAGGCTATTGAAAATAGCGGCAACTTTTAATTGATGCAAAAAAACATGGAATTTGGTGAACACAAATATGTTTCTAAGATTCACAAGTCTAGGTAACATTACCAATATGACACTACAACATGGTTCATTAAAATCCAATGTTTAATTGTCCAAAATACCAAATTAGTAGCAAATGATAAGTAGAAAATAACTAATAAATTAGTAAGCCAATGATAACTAGGTAAAATACGAAATAGCGCTGCAGCACTATAGCATGCAATAGTGGCCAAAGTTGACAGAGGGGCGCAAAGAGCAATAACTTAGCGTCGAGTCTCTCGAGCCACTATAACGTCGCTATAGCCCGCTATTTTTTTCTATGCATCGTATGCTGCTGCCATGAGACAAGAGCCAAGCCAAGACAATAACTTGTTACGTGAGAGCTGTGCTGGGCGCAGCTACAAGGAAGTAAGGATGGAAGGAAGGAGGCAGAGTGGGAGAGGCATGCACTAGGTGGGGCATTACGTAGAGTGAGTAGAGCGCGCGGCCGAGCTCAGCAAGGGACACGCGCACACCGAAGAGTGAGAATGCGTTGAAGGCCTGGCCCAGGGCATGGGTTTTTTTATCGGCCAAAATGCACGGAAATTTCTGTTCTATCTATGAGGTCCGATAAAATTGGGTATCGGCCAATTTTTCGTGTTTTTCCTCCTCCCAAGTGGACAACTCAAATTCACCAAGTCATGATCTCACACTCGTAGAGTTTTATTTTTGTTTTCATATATGAACAAGTGATGTTTCATAGCTTAGAAATAGTTTCATGTCAAATTCTATGATTTTTTTCAAAGTAATTTGATTTTTAATTTGGTATAATATTTCTGATATATCATGTTTGTCCTATATATTTATCCATAACCTCTGATAAATATTTACATCTGATAATGAAAACCCTCTGTTGTGGCTCCGGCGTTCTCTAGCCACTTGTGGGCTCTGCCGCCAGGCCCCCACCCATGCCATGTCACAGTGTTGTGTCGATAGCAGTAGGTTTCTTGAGCTCTTGCCAGATGATGATGTTGTTATCTGACTTGTTTGACTGGGCCGGGCAGACAGGGAGGTTTTCAGAGTGCAGACTGCAGAGTGCCTAGTGTCGTCTAACTCGCCCATCATCGCCACATGCTCCCTTCCTTCCTTATAAAGGCATCCGCCACCGGCCATTCGATTGGCTAGCTTGCCACCACGTGGGCAGCTAGGCTTCTGATGATTCACTCTGAACAACTTTCTGAATTCCCGCCAGCTGCGTTTTCTTTCTACTAATAATTCAAATGCACTCATCCTTAGAACTGAATGTAAGCAGGAGACTCTGCTTTGCCAGCAACTGCAGCCTGCCTGAAGGACACACACCAGCAACACCTCTACCACTGTGGGTTTCCTTCCCATTGCTGGCACAGGCCTTCTGTCTTTGCCACTCACCAGCCATGCAACCCACAAGCTGCTGCACCGTTCAATCATTTGGTCAGACTTGTCTACTCAACATTGGCACAGCTGTAGATCCCACTGTCCGAGAACAGGTTACTATCACAACATGCCTCGTCGGAGAACCGTAACTCATTCAGCCATTCTTTCAAGGCATCGTCAGGGCAGCCTGAAGCTTTACAGCACCCAGAGACAGAACCAGTTCACCTATACTCTTACTTATAGCACAACCACACAGCCCCCCTTTGGTACTTACACATTTCTATTCTATGGCCATAGAACAGCCTCACATGTTCCTCTCTTGTGCTTGTACAAAATAGCTAAACTTTTCTGGGGTTTTCCACAGCCACCTAGCATCAACTCTTCGCCTATATACATTTGCGAACAATATACTGGAGGCTGCACCTAGGTACGGTAACTTTGCTCCTCCATCGAGGAAACATCGCATCCATCTGTGTCTGGCACAACCTGCATGAACCATCCAGCTAAAATAAGAAAAGCTGCATGTGTTCATCAAAGTGGTTCAGCTAAATGGGGGAAAAAGAGACCCAAGGTATTTTACCTTGCACAAGATTTAGCAAAGCCCTTTCACCCTTCCTCTATCCTCTACAAATTATAATTGCTTGACAAAGTTAACTGTATCAATCTAACTATCTACAACAATCATCTCTACCTCAAACATATACTTGTTCTTGTCACTAATTACAGTAAAATCAGCTGGGTTTGTGTTAGTGTCATAGATATCCTTTTTCACAAGCTTATCCAAAGGATACAACATTTTCCATTTGGCACTGGTCCATGGTTGACTAGAACCCAACTGTCAGGCATTCTGTCCTGCTGAGAATATTCCTGAGTTCAAGGTCTCATATAGTTTCCCCTTCTGTCCATATGAAGAAGTGATGTTGTCCCTTTAGACACACCTAGGATGTATCCAAAATGTGTCCAATAGTTCTCAAACCAATTTGCAATGTCCTGATGTAGCAATGAACCAAGCACACCTACTTGAGGGCACAAAGGGCTATGCAAGTTTTACTCGACCTGATGCTGAGACAAGTCTTGCAGTGTCAGTGGAACCTTTTCAATTAGGTGGCCTCCATATGATGTGCTGGGCATGACACATTTTATTGTTCATGCTACACATACTGTGAACCGAGTTTGTGTTTGAAGTTCCATCTGGCACACATGCATGTTAGCTCTTTGATAGTTTGTGAAGCCTTGCGCTATTGATGGATCCACCATCTCAAAAGATGTGTAGCAGCCATAGGTCTATTTGGGTAAAGGCTAGACTGTCCAGCGATCCTTCGATCATATGGCTTACTAGTACCAGCCTCCATAGTCAATGATGTGTTTGCAACACTCCTACGAGGCCCCATAGTTAATGGTTAGCTTGCAACACTTCTAGCCACCTCCATAGTTAATGATGTGTTTGCAACACTTCTACCAGTAGCCTCCATAGTTAATGATGTGCATGAAACACTTTTTGGCTGAACCTAGATAAATGCTTCCTTCGTGCAGTTGTCTATGGCTGCAATTACAAGAGGGTGAGCTGCATAGTTACTAGAAGCTTTATACACATGAATGGGAGACACATCCACGACATATGTGGGGCAAGTTCGTGGTCTCGTGCACCGAATATTGCAATCCTACAAGATCTCATGCTCCCCCCTCGACATGTGTGAGATCAAGTTCGACATGTTCAATGATAACAACGATGAGGTCTTCGTCCATCATTGGATTGGCCATTTCTAGTGGTTGTCGCTCAACATCTTCAATGATGAGGATGATGAGACGCCATGGTTTCCACTACCTGAGCTACTCCTATTCTCACCATACCTAATAAGGCTAGATCTATATGGCATAGCGTGGAGTGCAAGATTTGTCCACTTCTCAAGCTACCCGGCCCTGCAAGACCACACGGTTGAGAAATGCAGCCTCTTGGAGGTGTGGGAGATGGAGTCGCCATCACTGAGATGGCTGAGCATCAAAGACTAATTGCATCTCCTACCCATACTGGCACTTCTGGATTTTTCATTAAACAACTGGTCTGGCTATGGCTGGACATCCCTTCTGCTGATAGGATTGACTACCTAGGTTGAGAGCATGTTGGACTTTGCTTTGGCGTATGCCAAAGTAGACTGGTGTTTGGATTAGTGCACTTGTGAGGGAGACTGCATGGATTGCTTTCATGTTAACCAAGCTACCTACAACTATCCATACAATGGCGAAAGGGCCTCTAGCCTAGTGGTTAGAGCACCTGAGTAGCACTAGCAGACCTGGGTTCGACTCCCTATGGGAGTGAATTTAAACAGGTTTGCATTATCAAAAAAAATGAAAAAAAATAGGCTAGGGTTTCCCTTGCTGACTTCAGTCAAAAACTATCAATACAATGATAGTGACGACAGTGATGAAGGTTCCAATAGTTATGCATCTGACTATGCTGTAGTAGATTGTGGCTATTCCTCTACTGAAGACGATGATGATGACCATGATGAAGAAGACTTTTCTTATGATGACAATAGCAGCAAAGTTACTGGAAAGTGTGTACATCTCAGAGGCTTATCAGAAGCTACAAAATTGAACCCGATATCTGGCCATGAAATGCTACACTTCTTCAATTTGTCTCTCATCCACTACTCTTTTTATTGTTCATTGTTTCACTGTGTATGCTTTATGTTTATGTCTTACTATATATCTCAATTAACTACTTGCTATTGTAAATGATGAGAAATACATTATGTTCATTCATAGTAATTATTTTTCTTTGCAATTGGTTCAATTTGTTTTCAGAAGAGACTTGAGATGGTGCCCTAAATTTTCCAAGTTAAGGACCCTGTTGATCAATGATTACTAGTATGAGCCTCCTAATTGTCATGCATTAGCACCAATTCTTGAACACTCACTCGTTCTAGAGAAGCTCACTATCATTCTTTTGAGCAAGGTACACTTTTTTCCTCCTCAATGGTGGTAGCACAAATTACTGCAAATTTCATCAATTAATCACATTGAAGTATTTATACTTGCTCCCAGGTCTCAAATATAAAGTAGAAATGAGGGGATGCCTCAATGTTGTATGGAGACCAGCAATGATGATATTGGAACCTCAAAGGATAGTAGAAGTGAAATACGATGTTGTCCATGATATGGTGTGCTTGGAACACTTCATGAATGCAACACTTCAACCATCCTCCATAGTTAATGGTGTGCTTGGAACACTTTTTGGCTGAACCTGACTAGCTGCTTCCTTTGTGCAGTGATCCAAAGGCACATTTACTAGAGGGCGATGAGCTGCATAGTTACTAGAAGCTTCATAAACATGAATTAGAGTTGGATAAACTTCTTGAAGTCAGTTTCTAATTTGAAAACCATATGTTGATGTTGGTGAATTCCTTGAAGTTGCCTTGAAAGAATCCCACATTACCTTCTTTTTGCCCTTATCTCTATAGCTTAGATTAGACACTTCAGCAATATGTTGATGATAAGCAAATATTGGTGAGGTACATGCAATGGTTACTTCTTTGTCCCTTCTGAAATATTGTTGTTTCTTGGACACAATCTCAAATTTCACGAACACATAGCTTCGGAGGGTACAAAATGGAAGACCTTGTGATGGGTAATTCATGTACTTGAAATGCATTCTGCATTTTTTATTCTCAAAGGTGACCATTGAGAACCTTGCTGCTGGATGTTGCGTGACATTGTGATAACTTTTATGTATGTAAATCCTATGGATTCACACTGGGCGCCTCTGTGCTAGATGATGCATGATCCTATAAGGACTTCTGCTTACTTTCTGATGCCAAAGATTTTTGGAAATTAATGTCAAGCTCTTCTAATGTATCAATGGGTCTGTCATTGGCAGCAATCTCCACACAATCAATTACAGCTATCTTGGGTCGAGTATGACTGTTTTCCAAAGAATTAGTGCCAGTCATCAACTGTCTGTCATGCTGATTTCTTGCAAGAAGTTCAACAATGTCCACGTAGATGCCATCTGTCACATTATGTTTCTCATGCATCTTTGGCTTTCCCTTATTCTTGGGTATATTCTGCTTATAGAGGGCAAATTTGTGTAGGTGTGTGTGTGTGTGCATGTGCTTGCGCGTGTGTGTGTGTGTGTGATTTTTTCATTTTGCATCCACAGTAGCCATAGAGTTTCAATTCACTCTAAGTGAAGTTGCTAAAGTTCCCTTATTATGACACATCTAAAGATGGAATGCAGAATTGTAGAACAAAAGAAAAAACTGCAACGAGCTTACATATGTTAAGTGAATCTAGGAACCATAGTTACAAGAAGGTTTCACATGAATGGGAGCTAGATCAACGTCTTGCAATCGGTTTCTGAATTGAAAACCATATGTTGATGCTAGTGAATTCCTTGAAGTCGCCTGAAAAGAATCCCACATTACCTTCTTTCCCCCGTTATTGCACCAGCTCTAATCAAACACTTCAGCAATATGTTGATGATGAGCAAATATTGGTGTGGTACATGCAATGGTTACTTCTTTGTCCCTTCAGAAATATTGTTGTTCCTAGACATGATACAAAATGGAAGACCTTGTGATGGGTAATACATGTAGTCGAAATGAATTCCGCATTTGTGATTTAGGAAGGTGACCATTGAGAACCTTGGTGGTGGAAGCTGCGTGACACTAGGATAAATTCTATGTATGTAAATCCTGCAGATTTCCAATGAGCGCCTCTGTGCTAGATGATGCATGACCCTATGTAAGCACTTCTGCATACATTCTAATGCCAAAGATTACAAGAAATTTGTGCCAAGTTGTATTGATGCATCGATGGGAGTGTCCTTCGTAGCAATCTCCACACAATCAATTGCTGCAACCTTGGGTAAAGTATGATTGTTTTCCAAAGAATTGGTGCTAGTCATCAACCGTCTCTCATGCTGATTTCTGGCAAGAAGTTCAACAATGTCCATGGGAAGGTCATCTATCTCATTCTGATTCTCATGCATCTTTGGCTTTTCCTTCTTCTTATTCCTAGGTATATTCTGCTTATAGAGGACAAATTTGTGGAACCGTGTTTGTGTGTGTGTGTGATTTTTTTATTTTGCATCCACAGTAGCCACATAGTTTCAATTAACTCTAAGTGAAGTTGCTGAAATTCTCTTATTATGATACATAAAAAGATGGAATGCAGAATTGTAGAACAAAAGAAAAAACTACATTGAGCTTACATATGTTAAGTGAATATAGGAACCATAGTTACTAGAAACTTTGATATGAATAGGAGTTGGATCAACTTCTTGCAATCAGTTTTTGAATTGAAAACCATATGTTGATGCTGGTGAATTTATGAAGTTGCCTTGAAAGAATCCCACATTACCATCTTTCCCCCCTTATTGCTCCAGCTTTGATCAGATACTTCAGCAATATGTTCATGATGTGCAAATATTGGTGAGGTACATGCAATGGTTGCTTCTTTGTCACTTCAGAAATTTGTTGTTCCTAGACATGATCTAAAATGTCAAGGACACATAGCTTTGGAGGGTACAAAATGGAAGACCTTGTGATGGGTAACGCATGTAGTCGAAATAAATTCTGCATTTGTGATTTTGGAAGGTGACCAGTGAGAACCTTGGTGCTAGATTCTGCGAGACACTAGGATATCTTCTATGTATGTAAATCATTGAGATTTGCCTTGGACGCCTCTATGCTTGATGATGCATGAGCCTGTGTAAGGACACTTCTACATACACTCTGATGTCAAATATTACTAGAAATTAGTGTTAAGTTGTGTTGATGCATCCATGGGACTGTCCTTCGTAGCAATCTCCACACAATCAATTGAAGCAACCTTGGGTCAAGTAAGGCTATTTTCCAAAGAATTGGTGCCAGTCATCAAGCGTCTCTCATGCTGATTTCTAGCAAGAAGTTCAACAATGTGCATGGGGAGGTCATCTATCACATTATGTTTCTCATGCAGCTTTGGCTTTCCCTTCTTCTTATTCTTGGGTATATTCTGTTTATAGAGGACAAATTTGTGCAGGCACGCACATGTGTGTGTGTGTGTTTGGTTTTTTCATTTTGCATCGATGGTAGCCACAAAGTTTCAATTAACTCTAAGTGAAGTTGCTAAAGTTCCCTTATTATGACACATACAAAGATGAAATGCAGAATTGTAGAACCAAAGAGAAAAACTAAAGTTAGCTTACATATGTTAAGTGAATCTAGGAACCATAGTTAATAGAAGCTTTGACATGAATGGGAGCTAGATCAACTTCTTGGAATCAGTTTGTGAATTGAAAACCATATGTTGATGCTGGTGAGTTCCTTGAAGTTGCCTTGAAAGAATCCCACATTACCTTCTTTCCCCCCTTATTACTCCAGCTCTGATCGGACACGTCAGCAATATGTTGATGATGTGCAAATATTGGTGAGGTACATGGAATGGTTAATTCTTTGTCCCTTCAGAAATATTTTTGTGCCTAGACCTGATCTAAAATTTCAAGGACACATAGCTTTGGAGGGTACAAAATGGAAGACCTTGTGATGGGTAACACATATAGTCAAAATGAGTCGTGCATTTGTGATTCGGGAAGGTGACCATTTAGAACCTTAGTGCTGGATGCTGCATGGCACTAGGATATCTTCTTTGTATGTAAATCATTTGCATTGGGCGCCTCTATGCTAGATGATGCATGAGCCTATGTAATGACTTCTACATACATTCTGATGCCAAATATTACAAGAAATTAGTGTCAAGATGTACTGATGCATCGATGGGACTGTCCTTTGTAGCAATCTCCACACAATCTATTGCAGCAGCCTTGGGGCAAGTATGACTGTTTTCAAAAGAATTGGTGCCAGTCATCAACCGTCTCTCATGCTGATTTCTGGCAAGAAGTTCAACAATGTCCATGGGGAAGTCATCTATCACATTCTATTTCTCATGCATCTTTGGTGTTCTCTTCTTCTTATTCCTATGTATATTCTGCTTATAGAGGACAAATTTGTGCAGCCGTGTGTCTGTGTGTGTGTGATTTTTTCATTTTGCATCCACAGTAGCCACAGAGTTTCAATTAACTCTAAGTGAAGTTGCCTGGAAAGAATCTCACATTACCTTCTTTTTGCCCTTATCTCTATAGCTTTGATCAGACACTTCAGCAATATGTTGATGATAAGCAAATATTGGTGAGGTACATGCAATGGTTACTTCTTTGTCCCTTCTGAAATATTGTTGTTTCTAGGACACAATATCAAATTTCACGGAAACATAGCTTCGGAGGGTACAAAATGGAAGACCTTGTGATGGGTAATTCATGTACTTGAAATGCATTCTGCATTTTTGATTCTCAAAGGAGACCATTGAGAAACTTGCTGTTGGATGTTGCGTGACATTGTGATAACTTTTATGTATGTAAATCCTATGGATTCACATTGGGCGCCTCTGTGCTAGATGATGAATGATCCTATAAGGACTTCTGCTTACCTTCTAATGCCAAAGATTTCTAGAAATTAATGTCAAGCTCTGCTAATGTATCAATGGGTCTGTCATTGGCAGCAATCTCCACACAATCAATTACAGCTATCTTGGGTCGAGTATGACTGTTTTCCAAAGAATTGGTGCCAGTCATCAACTGTCTCTCATGCTGATTTCTTGTAAGAAGTTCAACAATATCCACGTAGATGTCATCTATCACATTATGTTTCTCATGCATCTTTGGCTTTCCCTAATTCTTGGGTATATTTTGCTTATAGAGGACAAATTTATGCAGGTTCGTGTGTGTGTGCATGTGCTTGCGTGTGTGTGTGCACGCGCGTGTGTGTGTGTGTGTGCGCGTGCATGTGTATGTGTGTGTGTGTGTGTGATTTTTTTCATTTCGCATCCACAGTAGCCATAGAGTTTCAATTAACTCTAAGTGAAGTTGCTAAAGTTCCCTTATTACGACACATCCAAAGATGGAATGCAGAATTGTAGAACAATAGAAAAAACTACAATGAGCTTACATATGTTAAGTGAATCTTAGAACCATAGTTACTAGAAGCTTTCACATGAATGGGAGCTAGATTAACTTCTTGCAATCGGTTTCTGAATTGAAAACCATATGTTGATGCTGGTGAATTCCGTGAAGTCGCCTAAAAAGAATCCCACATTACCTTCTTTCCCCCCTTACTGCTCCAGCTCTAATCGAACACTTCAGCAATATGTTGATGATGAGGAAATACTGGTGTGGTACATGCAATGGTTACTTCTTTGTCCCTTCAAAAATATTGTTGTTCACAGACATGATACAAAATTGAAGACCTTGTGATGGGTAATGCATGTAGTCGAAATGAATTCCGCATTTGTGATTCTGGAAGGTGACCATTGAGAACCTTGGTGGTGGATGCTACTTGACACTAGGATAACTTCTATGTATGTAAATCCTGCAGATTTGCAATGAACGCCTCTGTGCTAGATGATGCATGACCCAATGTAAGCAATTCTGCATACATTCTAATGCCAAAGATTACAAGAAATTAGTGTCAAGCTGTATTGATGCAACGATGGGACTGTCCTTCGTAGCAATCTCCACACAATCAATTGCTGCAACCTTGGGTCAAGTATGACTGTTTTCCAAAGAATTGGTGCTAGTCATCAACCGTCTCTCATGCTAATTTATGGCAAGAAGTTCAACAATGTCCAAGGGAAGGTCATCTATCACGTTCTGTTTCTCATGCATCTTTGGCTTTTCCTTCTTCTTATTCCTATGTATATTCTGCTTATAGAAGACAAATTTGTGTAGCCGTGTGTGTGTGTGTGTGATTTTTTAATTTTGTATCCACAGTAGCCACAAAGTTGCAATTAACTTTAAGTGAAGTTTCTAATGTTCCCTTATTATGACACATACAAAGATGAAATGCAGAATTGTAGAATAAAAGAAAAAACTACAGTGAGCTTACATATGTTAAGTGAATCTAGGAACCATAGTTACTAGAAGCTTTGACATGAATGGGAGCTAGATCAACTTCTTGCAGTCGGTTTCTAAATTGAAAACCATATGTTGATGCTAGTGAATTCCTTGAAGTTGCCTTGAAAGAATCCCACATTACCTTCTTCCCCCCTTATTGCTCCAGCTCTGATCGGACACTTTAGCAATATGTTGCTGATGTACAAATATTGGTGAGGTACATGCAATGGTTACTTCTTTGTCCCTTCAAAAATATTGTTGTTCCTAGACATGATCGTAAATGTCAAGGACACATAGCTTTGGAGGGTACAAAATTGAAGACCTTGTGATGGGTAATGCATGTAGTCAAAATGAGTTCTGCATTTGTGATTCTAGAAGGTGACCCATTGAGAACCTTGGTGCTGGATGCTGCGTGACACTGGGATAACTTCTATGTATGTAAATCCTTCATATTTGCATTGGGCGCCTCTATGCTAGATGATGCATGAGCCCGTGTAAGGACTTCTGCATACATTCTAATGCCAAAGATTACTAGAAGTTAGTGTCAAGCTATATTGATGCATCGATGGGACTGTCCTTCGTAGCAATCTCCACACAATCAATTGCAGCTACCTTGGGTCAAGTATGACTGTTTTCCGAAGAATTGGTGTCATTCATCAACCGTCTCTCATGCTGATTTCTGGCAAGAAGTTCGACAATGTCCATGTGGAGGTCATCTAACACATTCTATTTCTCATGCATCTTTGGCTTTCCGTTCTTCTTATTCCTGGGTATATTCTTCTTATAGGGGACAAATTTGTGCAGCCGTGTGTGTGTGTGTGTGTGCACCACGGAGTTTTCAGTCAACTAAAGTGAAGTTGCTTAAGTTGTCTTATTATGACACATACCAAGATGGAATGCAAAATTGTTGAACACAAAAAAAAACTGCACTGAGGTTATATATGTTAAGTGAATCTAGGAACCTTAAAACTTTTTGAAATGTATCATCAATGATGTCACATTTCACATTGACTATCCTTAGATGTTCTAAGATCGTCATAGCTGGTTTCCATACTGCAATGAGGCGACCTTTCATTTCTACATTATATTTGGGTCCCTGCAGCAAATTAATATAGACACATCAATGAGATCAGCTGATAACTTTTACAATAATTTGCATTGCCACCATTTAGAGTGGAATAATTGTACCTAGCCTGAAAGAACATTAGTGAGCTTCTCTAAAACTGGTGAGTGCTAAAAAATGCATGCTACTGCATGGCAATCAGTAGATTGACACCAGTAATCATTGATCAACAGGGTCTAACTTGGAAAATGTAGGGCAGTCTCAAGTCTCTTCTGAAAATGAATAGAACCAATTGCAAAGACATAAATACTTTCAATGAACCGGGTGTGTTTATAGGTCAAACTTGATCTCACACATGTCAAAGGGGGACTCCGAGATCCTGTTGTGGTGGGTTCGCAGCAGTGAGATTACCAAACCATGGACTTGCTTCATGTCCATCAGAGTCGTTGTGCCTGCAATGCACAGGCATCTCATGAGCTTCCAGTCCTGGTGCCAGATTTGGGCAAGCACACAGTAGGTCCACACGGCCTCCTGCACTATAAGGAAGCAAAGGATGTGCTGGAGTATCTCATTTGGGAGGGGGCTCATGCGATCTACCCTGGTGGCGAAGGTCAAAGGCATCACCAAACACCTATAGTCTGGAGTCATTTGTTGTGTTGTGCATAGGAAAACACTAATATTCACAACTCATCAGCAAAGAGAAAAATAAGAGACACAAGTGTTTGTAGTGTGCCATACACTATACCTCCAGCTCCTACAGATTGCAGCTTGAAATGCTAGAATGCTTCCGCGATACCCTCGTTCATTACCCCACACTTAGAGGGGATCTCAAAGAGTGCCAGTGAGAGTGTGGAATGTCAAAGGGTATTTAGTTATTTACCGTTTTCTTACTCTACCTCGACAAAATTCAGGAGAAAGGTTGTGGTTTCCAGTAACACATTCGCTCCTACCGCTAATAGATCTATATGTTGGAGAGAGAGACTGGAATCCCATATAGAGGTTGTGAGAGGCGCTGTAGATAAAGATTCGAACCAAAAGGGAGGCTTGGGAAACAGATCCCTTGCCATCCCCGAGCATCATCCCAGTGAAATCAAGGAGTTAGTGGCGTCTAGCAACTCCCTTGCTTTGGCCTCCAATAGATCTATGCTAAATTAGACAAAGTAACCATGAAGAAAAATTGTTAGGGATGATCAAACAAAGATTGGGATGAAGGAGTGGAGCATTGAACATATCGATGCTAGCACCTCCCCATTGAAGTTGAGAATAGAGGTCACGGTCTGTGGCGGCTCTCTTGGTCTAGCCACTAGAGAGAGCAAGCAAGGTGGAGGAAATGAGAAGGGAAAGTGGATTGGACCATTGTAGTGGACCCTGCATCAGGAAAAATAATGTGAGGGACCATCACTTCCCCTTGCTGATGTGTTTAACAAGTTGGATTGAAATGACAGCTACTAGCAGAAAAATTATCCAGCTTCCAAGGATCAGAGATCACGACAAATACAAAATTCTAGCAAATATTTTGGACACAGGAGACATGAGAAGAAGTCACCTCACCATATTATATAGACTTTTGGATATGGTAAAATTATTTGGTTATCTACAACCTAATGGAAAATGCCAACAGCAAAATCTTAGTGGTGTTCAAGCAGAAATCAGAAAAAAAATAAACAGCAGAACTTGTGGAAACAACCTAAGCTGCTGGTGGTAATGAGTTCAGGTAACAAAGTGTTGCAAGTGGATGCTACACAGCAAGGGAAAGCGAAAATAAGGAAAATTAAATATGTATACCTCACAAGTGAATCAATAACGAGCAAGGTAAACCACTAACAATTATTTATTTCAACATATATGTTTCTATACTGCATTGAGGCAATGAGGCATCATTTCATTTCTACTTTATATTTGGGTTCCTGCAGCAAGTATCAAGACTTCGATGAGATTAACTGATGAAATTTACAGTAATTTGCATTGCCACCATTTAGGGGAAAATAATTGTACCTTGCCCCGAGGAATAATAGTGAACTTCTCTAGAACTGGTGAGTGTTTAAGAATGCATGCTAATGCACGGCAATCAGGAGGCTCACACCAGTAATCATTGATCAACAGGGACCTTGACATGGAAAATGTAGGGCACCATCTCAAGTTTACTATGAAAATAAACTGAACCAACTGCAAAGACACAAATACTATGAATGAACAGGGTGTGTTTCTCATTTACAACAACGAGCAGATAACTAAGATATATAGGAACACAAAAACATACGTAATGGAATAGTGAACAATAGAAACGAGTATTGAAAGAGAAATTGAAGAAGCATACCATGGTTTGGCCAGATAGCGGTGTCAAATATGTAGCTTCTGATAAGCCTCCAAGAAGCACACACTTTTCAGTAACTTCGCTGCTAGTATCATCATCACAAAATCCTTTTTCATCATGGTTGTCATCATCTTCTTCACTAGATGAGTAGCCATCACCTGTGACAGCACGGTAGGATGCATAACTATCGGATCCTTCTCCATCACCATCGTCAATGTCACTGTATGAATAGCTGTAAGAAGCTTGGTTAACATGACAGCAGTCCATGCAGTCACCATCACAAATGCACTCGTCCAAGCACGAGTCTAATCTGACTTTGGACACGTCCAACTCCGGCAAGCTATGGAGCTGGGCAGTCCTGTACTCCTGTCAGCAGAAGGGATGTCCAGCCACATCCAGACCAGGAGCGAAACAAGAATCATGATGCGCCAGACCGGGCAGGAGATGCGGTGTGTGATGCTTAGGTGCCTCAGCGATGGCGACTCCAACTCCCGCACCTCAGAGAGGTTGTATTCCTCGATATTGTGGTCTTGCAGGGCAGGGCAGCTTGAGAACTGGGTGAAGCTTGTACAGAACTTTATGACATAGAGCTCTAGCCTTGGTAGGTACGGGGAGAATAGGGGCAGCATTGATAGTGGAAACCATGGCGTCTCATCGTCCTCATTGTTGAAGATGTGGAGCGAGAGCCACTGGGCTCTGCACTGCACGACACGGACGATCCAATGGTGTACCAAGTCCTCGTCTTCGTCATTGAATAGGTCAAACCTGATCTTGCACATGTCGAGGGGGGAGCACAAGATCCTTCTGAGGCCGACTTACAACAGTCAGTCCACGAAACCCACAGACTTGCCCCACGTATGTTGGTGTCATTGTGCCTGTGTTGCACAAGCACCTAATGAGCTTCCAGATGTGATGCAAGCACACAGGTCCGCGCTGCCGGTGACGAAGGTCAAAGGCATCACCATCCGACTATGGTCTGGAGCCATTTTCTATGCTCTCTGCACAGGAAAACAAGAATAGACAACAAGATTGATGTTAGTCAAAATTTCTGGATCGCAGTGCCATGCTAACACACCTCAGCATAACTCATTATGCTAAAAATTTTCATAAGAAGTTTCTGACTATAGGAAGAGTTCCAGATATACTTCAATTTTGGATCGAACATTGGAGAAAATTTTACATGAATATTTAATATGTTCACCAAAAAATTATGAAAGAAATAGAAAACAAGAGAGGGAAGTGTAGCCTGAAATTCTACCACTGCTCCCATGGACTACTACCACTGGATCTCATGAACTACAGACTGAAATGCTAGTCTACTTCCACCATATCTCCGTTCATTCCCCCACACTTAGGGCATGGTTGATAGGGTGGCCCGTCAGCCTGTCTGTGCCCGCGGTGTGCAACTCACGTGTTTGATAGCTCAGGCCCACCAGCGAGCTAGGTTGCCAGCGTGCAAATCATGCTCTCTCGCTATCTCAGGGGAACGCAATCCAAGTCCGTTCTTGGCAGCTCGACTGGCTTCCAAGCGTGAGTGCAGATTCACGTCATCTTCAAGGCTCCCGTGTCATTCACCCACCTTCCTTTTCGTCTCCGTTGTAACACCATGTGCCGCTGTTGCTGTTCCGGCTACCGCCTCCAAGGACGAGGACTCAGGCTTGGCGGGGAAGAGGAAGAGGGAGATCCGTGAGGTGCACGATGATCCCCCACCAGTGTAGGTCACAGTGATGTGCCAGTCACCAAGGCCTATGCGGATGCGCACAGGTCCCATTGCCGCTGCGCCAACCTGGCCACACATCGTGGTGCCTCTGCTGCATGACGGCTGTGTGCTGGCTGGCACGTACGTGTTGGCTAGTGGCGAGCAGCCCAGCCACATAGGAGGAAGACCATGCCCCACTGCTCCACCGCATGCTCTGCCCTCCTTCTCGTGGAGCTCAAGACCAAGCATCACCTCAACTTCTACAGCTGACGAACTTGCCTCCACCATTGCCAACTCAAAGCTCGTTGCGGTGGTGCTGGTCCTGGCCATGTTACTTGCATCCACCCAGGTGATACAGTCGGCGCCTAGCAAATGCTTGATGGAATGCCAACAAGAGAAATAGGGGATAACTCCACCATATTCTAGATGCAAGTTGATCCTATCCATTTGTACATCCTATCAAACATGATCAGAGCTAGAGCTGGCTTAATAGGAGCAAAAAATCAAATAAGGGAGGTTGTACCATGGGACCTAGGCTTAAGCTGGCCACATCTATGCCAGCCAGCCATACCGGCATGAGCAAGAAATCAAACATGCCCTTATAGAAAGGAGGAAGGAGGGATCTTGGAGAGATCCAGAGAGAGTGAGGAATGCAAAGAGTATATACTGTCTGCTCACTCTACCTCGACGAAATTTAGAAGGGAGGTTTAAACAGTGTAAACTTTGGAAGTGATGTGCCAGACGTGTGTTCATACTTTGTAATAATTGGCCTGATTCTACTTGTTGGTAGATGAAGCCGGATATAAACTATCCTTTATCTAAAAAAATTCGCTCGTACCTCAAATAGATCTATATGTTAGAGAGAGCGAAGGATCCCATAGAGAGCTTATGAGAGGGGTGTAGATAAAGATTGGAACCAAAAGAAAAAGCATGGTAGACAAATCCCTTACCATCTGCTAGCACCACCTCTAGTGAAATAACAGAGTGAGGCCTCTAGCGACTCCCTTGCTTTGGCCGCCAATAGATCTATTCTAGAGAGAAAGGAATCATGGAGAGAGATTGTTATAGAGGGGGAAAATTGGGATTATAGAGAGGAGAGGAAAATATAGCCCTTGCTGATGCTAGCACCTCCCTAGTGAAGTCAAGGACAGAAGGTTAGGATCTGTGGCGGCTATCTAGGTCAAGCTACTAGAGAGGTTGAGTGAGGTGGAGGAAATGAGAAGGGGCGGGAACCTCGATATTTCGAAAGAGGGAAGTGGATTGGACCATCACAGTGGACCCTATGTCAAGAAAAACCATGTGAGGGACCACACTTGCACAAAGTCTTCATACGGTTCTAAATAATAGTAAAACAAAGAATTTTTTTGGTGGGCCTAGTGGAGAAAAATATTTATTGTTGGTTTAAGACTTTCTTTTGGTTTCAGTTTATGAAACCATTTCTCATATAAACTATTTTTCCAAATAGGGCATGGGTAATACATTATCGTGAAGAGACAGTGACTTCAAACCCACATGTTTGAGCTCTAGATATTTCTTTCAGGTGGAGGGATACTATGTGTTTTATGAAAGGAATTGTTGGATCATAGAGTTTCACAATGGTGCCTCCTTCAGCGCTTCTCTTTGGTGGGAGACCAATACTTCATGCAAAGTTTCTTAGCACCTTCTTCACAACTATGTCATTTGAAGCATCTATTCAGCTTCATGAGTTTTCCTAAAAAAGGATTTTTATTTCGGTCCCTTCATTATGCACTTAACCATTCCATATTATACTAGCTTGTGTCTGACTGACTAAAACACACTCTCAATGGGTAAACAATGAAAATACAAGTGGAAGCAACAAACTAAGCATACTATGATTGGCGAAGATCTCTAATGTTGTAATCTACAACAAATGACTTGCCCACTGCAATCCCCAAAGTGAACATGGTTCGGAAATGTGCACTAGCTCCTAGATGGGCGTTGGGTGCTATTTGTCGATCAAGCGGGCATTGAAATATGGGCCATGTGAAGCATTGGTCTATAGAGTAAAACTAGAATCTACTTCACAACTCCAAACCTTTTTAGACCTTGATTCTAGGGTTGAAAATGGGGTGGATATTTCCCGATATCCGTCCTTCCCAAATGGGTCAAAACTTTATATAGATAGTTTGTATTTGAATCTGAAAATTTAATATCTGAACTTATCCGAATCTGAATACTTAAAATTGGATTTTTTTACATGTATACGAAACAGGTATCAATATTGAAATGATCCATATCTGGTACTTATATTCAAGAAAAAATATGCGATATGGGACATAATGCACGATCACTAGGTGGAAACTGAATTCTAAAGAAATGAGAGTCTGGTACGAACAATGGAAATTCTCTTTGTGCCAAAGCCACAAGCCACTCATCTATGTATTTTTGAAAATAAAGTGAAATGGAAATTAAATCGATAGATCGATTATAGGTACAAAAGAAACTCAAAATTTTCATCTTGTCAAGCATGGATCAAGATCAGAAAGTTTGTACCATTCACTACACCACAACCCTTAATCAGCAGCTGACTTGAAATTGTTGTAAGGGGTGTACAACAATGGATGGTCCATGGCTAAAAGTTACAGCGACGGACCTCAGCAGTTGCTATTGAAGCCATCGTTGTATGTATACAGCGACGGACTTCATCTTTAGCGACCCAATATTAACTGAAAATCATGCTGAGGAAACAATACCTTGAGCTTTGAAAAAAAAAATCTATATCTAGAGTTTCACTTATCCAAACATCATGATTACTACCAATCTGGAAAGCTATGGGAGAGTACTAGAAGTCTCTTATTCTTTGTGAAGTCCCATGATGCCTCTAGTTCTATCAAAAATTTCATCAGAACATGACAGCTAAAATAGAAAAATCATATCTCTCAAACCATTTGGGATAAAATCATGAAACTTCACAAGCTAATAGATCTGAAGCTCCTGTGCAACTTTCCTATTATCAACATTCGGAGAAAAAGATATTTAGGTCATGGAAAGTACAATAATAGCTATAGTGCTAAACTATTAGGCAGCAAAATCCAAGAGTTGATTCCCAAAGGTGGTTCCTCTCTCAATAGCAACAAATACCAAGACCAAAGACCATCCAAACCATCTCAATCAGAGGACCCCAAAGGGAAAAAACTTCTCACCTTGGTTATCCCCAAGCTAGGGCAGCTAGAAACAAATGGGGAAAAGTCGATCTACACCATGTTGCAGCCCTAATCGATCCTCTCCTCGTCCTATTTCCCTTGGTTATCACTGGATTGGGGAAGGTGCTAGAGAGGGAGAGGGCGCAGAGAAGAAGGGTGGAGGCGTTTCTGGAAGGGAGGAGCATGAACAGGATGAGGGAGAGTGGCTGCTGGGGAAGGGATGTTGCTTCTAATGTTGGGGTGACTTGGGCTTGGGGTGGTGGTGAGCATCTAATGTTGGGGGTGGGGCTGTGGATGCTGGCGGGGGCATCCCGGCGGCAGGGCACGCATGGGCGGCGGGAATGGGGCTGTGGAGGCTGGCAGGGCAGGATGCCGGTGGGGCACATGTGGGCGGCGAAGGTGGCGCGGGCGTGACGAGTGGTGGTGGCGCTGGTGTAGATAGAGTGCGTGACTTGGTGTGTATGTGGGATGAGTTAGGGTTTATGTCATTTTGGGCCAAAATTATAGCGGGAAGGGCCCAAATACCATGCGCGAATGGAAAATTTTAATAGCCACGGACCATCCGATGTTGTTTGTGATGTATAGCAACGGACTGTTGAACGCAAAAGAAAAAAATTATAGCGACGGACCATCCATCGCCCTATTTGGTTTGAGCAACTGACCGTCCTTCACTAACCTTTAGCGACTCACCGTTCTATGCTAATTAACAACTTTTAGCTACTGTAGGTTGTGGTTTTAGTGATTATTCATTGTTAGTATTGAGAGGCTTCCAGAAAGAGGCTTCCTTCCATAGAGATAATATATTGAGACTACCAATGGTGAAGCAATTAGTATTGTTAATGTATCTGTGTAGGACTATAAGCAAGGGTTCTTAACTATCCATATGAGAGGATCTGCATGTGTCCGGGCACATGAGATTTACAACCAAAAGCAAATGGTGGTAGCTAGATCTGACAGTGGAGAACCTAGTAATAGATGGCTAGGTGGGTCCAACGATCCCTAAAACTGCTAGGTCAATGCGCAACCCGACAGTGATATTCCAACTACAACAGACCACTACCAAAATAGTCGAATTCTCCTAGTGTTTTTAAGTAGTGATAAAACACTTCCACTAGTCATAGTATATGGGAATCTCACTACGAGGCACTTAGTAGGAAAATTTATACTAAATTTTGAATGCCAAAACACTAGGAGAACAAAACCTCAATAGGAAAGATTAATATTCTGGTTGTGGACGGTTCGTGGCCCTAATGGGAAATGATACATCACTATTGAGTCGTCGCTTGGATGCCAACCATTTGTCTGATCCTAGACACACACACGTCACTGATGGGCCAGCAAGGATTATGACACACCATAGTTATTTTCTGCATCACTTCTCAAATTAGTTGCAGGTTCTTCAAGGGGGTACGCAAATATATTGTTTTTCTTTTGCAACACTCTTTTGGATCAGTTTGCATTCCTTTGAGTTTCGGTTAATAATGGTTTGAGTTGAACGGGACCAACCAAGCTCACTATGATCATGTCAAACAAAAAGGATGGCAAAGCTATATGCATGTGAATATGTCCCACACATTAAGAAGGCTTTTGGTGGTCTGGCAATGTCAAGAGAAAATGATAGGTGCTCATTGAACTGGGGCCTTCCAAAAGTAAAAGATCCACTATGGAAGGATCACTTAAGTACCCAGGGAATAAAAACACTAAATGCTGCATGACACAGCAAGAAACAACAGATGGGCTATGCCAGCTTCTACTCTAAATCATTATTTCAGGCTTACAGCATGCACTGCTAACAAGAGGTATCTATCATAACTCAAAACAACATGTTTGGCTTACTCCCTCCTTAGCAAGAGCTTATATTTCCTCATGACATCAGAGATTGAATTTCAGGACCATCCAATCTGCTAATTTGTTTTTAGTTTGGGTGGAACCCAATTAGTTCACAAAGGGAGCAAAAGCAAACTAGACAAACAGATAGGAACATGTCATAAACCTCAATCCATATCGAGTCATCAAGATAGCACGTGTGGCGAGAATCACTAGACAACAAGACCCTGGTGTCAAGGAGAGATCTGGAATCTAGAGAGAGAGGCATATATAGCTTGGGATGAGAGAGCTTTCGATGGGACATACTAAAATTCATTCTTGCTAGCTTCCAGGACAACACAAGGCAACTAAACTTGGACACTGAAATATTAATTCCTACTTTTGTACAATCTAGATATGGCAGGTCATACATGAACCATGAGTGGGTGCTACAAAGTATCATGGACTGTAAAGAAGTTAGCGGTGTGTAGGCCTGTAGGTTTTAAGTCTTTGAGAAGGTGGTAGTTACTTTTTCCTCCCAAAATTTTCAAGCAGTATAAAGAATAAAAACAAATAATTTCCTCAAAAAAAAGAATGAAAACAAATAAAATGAACCAATGCAAATTATCTAATTGTACGGAACTGTAAAGCAAAGGAAAACTGAGAGAGCAATTGATACCAGATTGATACACAGTTGAATCCCCAGGAACTTACACATCATTAAAAGATGAAGCTACATTGTTAGGAGACAACCATTGTTTAAGAAATTACGTATGTGTAAGGGAACTATAGGGGGTGATTAATGTGTTAGTGACAAATGTATGACGAAACATTGCTCCAGTGCCCAGTCAAATGCATGCAGTTCTTTTCTGCAATCAAGAACAGTGTGATTAGCATGAATTGTATTCAATGCGCGCAATAATTCAATTTAGATTTTTTTCTTTTCAGAAAACTATTATGAATCAATATGTCAAATTTTCACAGTTGTCAACAAGTTAGAGTATTGTGTTCATTTTAATACAGAAGAAATAAATTTCAACAATGACTGTATTTGTTTGGGTTCCTTTTAGCCGGAGACTACAATTACCATCACCAATGAGCCAGTTTTCATTTTAGTTTGGTATGGGGGGCGTATGGTTAACAGAGTCAGTTGTCTTTTGTAATAGGATCTTGCCCCCCTTTTTTCTTAATTCAATGGTACACAGATCTAGTGTTCGAGAAAAAAAATTTGGCATACAAAACATATGCTGTTCTAACAAAATTTGGAATTTATTCAATGCCTGTTTCCATCCCTACACAAGATTGAAAATTCCAGATTGCAGGGCGCATCCCAAGCATTGCTAGTTTACATACATATGTTAAATTTACACAGGAACTTCAAAACTTGGCTAACTGCCTCATCCACCACTTGACATTTAATTTCGATGGCTTTGAGATGTCCTGATATTGCAGCTGATCTCTCCATTGACTTGTACCATCCCATCATTTTCACTTTATATTCAGATCCCTATTGGAAAAAATCAACAATATAATTCAATACGGTGCAGTGGTGAAACAAGACATAGTTATCCATTTAGAAATATTTATCTTAGAAAAAAGTTGAAGAGTGAGCTTCTCTAGAACTAGTGAGTTCTTGAGAATGCATGTTAGTGTCTGGAAGTCGGGAGTTACACACCAGGACTCATCGAGTAGCAGAGCCTTTAACTTGCTAAACATTGGGCACCAATTCAAATCCCAACTGAAAATAAACTGGACAATGCAGGCAGAAAATAGATAAACTAATAATCAGTGTGATTCTGTGAAAAATGA
>Ga0182004_10000196_pt1 | contig 30749 bp, 21 predicted proteins | sample Sormic07211540_1_FD_120479 | JGI IMG/M metagenome (GOLD analysis project Ga0182004, IMG submission 120479) | Endophyte microbial communities from Sorghum bicolor roots, Mead, Nebraska, USA - 072115-40_1 MetaG | ecosystem: Host-associated > Plants > Roots > Unclassified | place: USA: Nebraska...
TTAAAAACTAAACAAGGCCCTAGCAACATCGATCCTACTGATGGGTCAACTTGACCAACTAGCCATATACTACGGGAGAACTAGATAGAACATTTAGAACACCTGTATTTAAAATTAGGTCTTGTTTAGTTCATCCTAAAACCAAAATTTTTTTAAGATTCTTCATTAAATTAAATCTTGCGGCACATACATAAAACATTAAATATAGACGAAAATAAAAACTAATTATACAATTTGTCTGTAAATTGTAAGATAAATTTTTTAAAACTAGTTAAATTATAACTGGACAATAATTATCAAATAAAAACAAAAGTGTTATAGTACCAAGTAAAAAAATATCGAAACTAAACAAAGCCAGACGGAGTGCTGGCTGAAGCAACAGGGAGTGCTGTCTGGAGTCTGAACACAGCTGAAGGAACATGCGTGCATGGAGAAGTTGCAATCTCAAGGTCAAGGGTCAACACATGCATGCAGAGTTGCAGACGCACGTGGACGACCTCTCACTCTTACCAGCGACCAGCCACACCAGCGGTGGCCGGATTTGGAATCTGACGACCAGCCCTTTCGGACAAACGGCGTGGTCGGGTCACTGTCGCCACCACCAAACCAAAGCTGCAAAATTCAAGGAAAATTGGCAAAAACTAAAAGGTATTAGGTGCCTGTGTGATCTATAATTTGCATCCACCAGCTTCATTATAGTAATATTGGTCATGATACAGAGCTAAGTGCCTATTGCACGTACACAGAACAGAGAGTGCAAATCAAACTCATCTTTGACCTTCCTCGTTCGGGTGTTTTTTTTTTCTTTTTCTACAAAATCAGGGTTTGTGTTGTGGTGGCGAAAATACTTTGGCGTAGTGCTTTTTCCCCCAACAAAGGTTTAGTTTTCGCTGCAAATTTTTTATGTCTTACTTTTTATTTTGCCTCTGAGTACTTTTTTTTTTATCAAAGTGTCTTCGTTATTTATCTATCTATTCATTTATATCTATATATACTCCCTGCTTCTAGCATTCAAAAATGTTTCAAAAATAAGTGTACTGTGTACATCTAGCTATAGCCTGGTTAACTTTATTAGCTTTCTCAATTCAGAAAGTGCAATTGTTGCAAGTTGGGACACCTTTAGACTTTAGTAAGGGTATACAAGTAATTTAACTAGTATGCTTGATCTCTTGAATCAAATGTAAAAGTGCATTTATTTTAGGACGGAGGCAATATCTATGTCTATATAACTATACTTAATATTAAAGAGCATATATAGTGATTCTTCTGTCCATTTTTTTTATTTCTCGCAACACCCTCAGGCTCATCCTTATTTCATATGTGACTCAGACTCACATTCTTTGCTCATACAAGTTAGAACCACATGAATTTATATGTCCAATAAATATGATGGAATTTGATTCCAGTACATGTTGAAATAAATGACACGGCTACTACATAATAAATCTTCGAGCTATCTATAAGCTGTTCATGTAACTGTAGAATAAGGTATATATACGTTCTACTACAACACACATTTGCTAGTCGTAGGAAAAGGAAAAAGGGAAATACACATGCTGCACATCAGCCCCATTATTTGGGTGCGGACGGAATCTAAAATACGATTTGTCGGTTCGTATCGAATTTGATAAAAAGATAAAGAAATGAAAGAGATGGATACCAAGCGATAGAGATCATAGCTCATATATAGGTCGATGAGGAAACTCATTGCCGTTTGCCTAGCTACTTCACTACTGTAGTTAAGCGTGGCCAGGCAGTTAGCGGTCATGCTTTCACCTTTCTGCAAAAGTCGGCCTGCTTTGGCGAGCGCTAATCCACTTGAGCACGAGAAATCGCTGGGCCGGGGCTCCACGGATTTGACCTGCCCTACCCGGCCATAATAAGCCCATAATAACACCTTATTATATATGAGCAATAAATTAATCGAATATCAAGCCACCTTTTCCCTCGTTGCCCTTTTTCTTAACTAGCAAAAATGTCCATGCATTTCAACGGGTGAAAAGATATAGTAACATCCAGACACGTATGCCACGAGGACATGCTGGTATGGCTATTGTCCTCATGTCTCCTACTCCAAACCAATCAATTGAATCTGCCTCCAACACATCTATGTCCTTCCTAATATGACTCAGAATCAATGCCGATGTATCCATACATTTGGGATGTAGGGCTGTGGATGCTGACGAGGCTATGCACAATCGAGTCTGTTTGGTACTCGATGATGAAGTTCAATTGCAAGCAGCTTTGTGGATGCCCAAGGAAAACAAAGCAGAGTTGTTTAATTGCTAATAATGCTAATTTGATCATACACGGTTCACATGAACGAGAGCACCAAGTAGCATGTACATGGCGTCCTTGGCTAGGATTCTATCAAGCCTGATTATGACGAGATCGTCATGTATATAGAGGTATATATGTAGATATCCTTTTTCTATTTCTATTTTGAATAGGATTCTTATTTAGGCTAGTTAAGACAAGAAACCTCGTATGGCAAGAGTCTATTTAGATTAGGATTCTTATTCAAGTCTATTTGTAGAATTTATTATTTGTTTTGATATTTATTATATGAGAAAAATTGAAAGAAGAACAGAGGTACTTGAAAAAGAAAAAACAAAAAAAAACTCTCAGAGTGTGTGAGAAAAAAAGAAAACGAAGGAAGGAAAAACAAGGAAAGGTAAAATAAATTAAGAACCCAATTGGACGAGTCCTCGTGTCATAAACAGAAAATAAGCTAAAAATAATAGAAAACTAGATCTGAACGAGAAGATCATCGTTTATTAATCTTTAGACCGGCGAACATATAAAGATATGGTTGACTAAAATTTTCATAATTATATATTAGGGATTTGGCTTCCTCGTCACTTTTCAAAGCTTATTAGGATGTTTATTAAAAAACAATCTTTTTTTAATTTAGATAAATTTATAAAATATTAACATCTAAGGGCCTATTTAGATCCTATGGTCTAAAGCCTAGTGGCGCTATACTCAAACTTTACACTCTTTTAGCTCCTTTGGCTCAACAGGTGTTTCAAGTTTAACCAACTTTAAAAAAGAGCATTAGTTTATTAGACCATAAAAGTGAACTAAAAATGATTCAAAGTTTAGCTCTTAACTTTAACCAACGTAACTAAACTCTTGACTGGGATTTAAACATGACCTAAATGCTTTGTCGATACATACGCATTCCATGGTACATGTAGATTTAAAGCTAATTCTATGTTGTAGATGTTTTTTTCTCGAATACGCGAAAGATTTCATATCATTGTATTAATTAGAAGAGTTTAAATATACAAGCAACACTCTTATATCGAGCGACAAAGGAAGTTGACGCAACACCGACACAACAGTGCCTGCCTAGACGAGCCCTTTCCACCGTCCGAGAAGAGCATGTCTAGTGCTTCGACGTTCGATGCAGTCAGGTTGTCGTCGAAAATCTTGTCAAAGGCCTTGAGCTCCGATGTGGATGACACTGATAAACTCTTGGTATAGCCCATACACTGCGTGATGAGCACCTCACCTCCTGGAAGCAGGTACTCGAGAGAGGTTACCGCCACGACAACACCGAACTTAATGCTGTAGATCTTAGTGTTTTTTATATGAAATGGTTAAAGTTAAAAAACATTAACTTAGAGCAAAATAAAAACATCTTATATCTTGGCATCATCTAATGGGGTTTGTGGGTACTTCTGTTACTGAAGCATAACTGGTGCCATATATATATTCCACCCGCACAGCCACAGCATGCAGCCATGCCTGCAAGCTGCAACTTGACAACTAGGGCTCAAGTGGTTTTGCTTTTGTTCATTGCTCTACTTCCTACAAAGAATGTTTTGAGCTAGTAGTGCGGGCTTGATCCCTGCACACCTACAGTGGATTAGTATGCCCAAATTAAAGCATCACCATGCAGCGCCACTATCAGTCAAGTACTATACGAATAAATCTTGATATGTTGCACCTTCGTCTTCGATCTAGTTAACACCAGCTACAAACATGCGCTGTAGCAGTGGCCGATGAATTTCCAGATCGATGATAGATGCTATATTCGTTATTCGATGTTCGACTAGAGAGTAGACTGCTGACGGTGCATATATAGCTTGTCTGATATGATCGTTGTCGAAGGTGCAAAAAACACGCTGCCTTGGCTACTACAGCGTCCGTCTGTCTCAGAACACAGAACAGTGCAGTTTTTATTATTTTTCAGAAAAATGGAACAATTTTTAATTTATATTAACTAAATTCATAAAAACACTCGTAATCCAAATAATTATTACTCCCTTCATTCCAAATTATAAGTACATAGATTTTGCTATGACTTAGATATACATCATAAAAGTAATGTGCACCTAAAAAGTGCAAACGTCTTATTGTTTTTTAAAACTTATGAGTCAAATTTAAGAAAAAGTGACTTGGTTGAAATCTAGAATTGCGCAGAGACTTTTATTTTCGAATGAATAAGTGAGGACATATATGGATCTAACTTTTGATGCTGTGGACACAAAGCATCTAGTAGCGATCAGATTCCTGCACATTTCTCCACTGTGTTCTTTACAGAATATACGACGTTTTTCTCATGATACGATCAGATTTTTGCATATATGCACGTCATGTCCGATAGATGTCCCTCGCAAGTCACAGGGAGGACCGGAACAAACAAGAAGAAAGAACAACCTGCAGTGCATGCGACGAGATGCAGATGCTCGATGAGACCACAGAAACCGATGCAAAATTGCGGTGGAACCGTGGAAAAGAGTGGTTCTTCTCGCGCCTTTCACGTCCCTTTTGTTGCCGTCCAACTAACTAACCCCACAGAACTTGTTCCCCTGTTATTATTGTTGTTGTTTTCTTTTTGGTAAAGAATGCGCAATTTCAACGGTGAGGAGGCGACGTGACACGACACGGCGGCGGCGCCGGCCACTAGCATGCGTGGTTGGTGATTCAGAGCTGGCCCGGGAGGTTAACGGAAGCAGGGGTTGTGTGGTGGATGATGGAGCCATGGAGGCTAATGGCGCATGCTTGGCTACAGTTAATCTGGTAAAATAATGGAATGGAAAGTGCCTAGAGTTGCCTGATGATGGCTTTGACAGCATCCGTGACCGTGAACTATGCTGGAGGGACATCTCAAGTGCCTTTGTTGTGTAGACGTGTTGTCAAGTAATCATAGTCCCAGGTGGCCAGCAGCATGAGAGGATAAGGGCTCAACATCCCATCCCATCCAGGCATCATCCATGCCCTTTGTAGCCTAGGTCTTCTACTCTTTTGTTTCCATGCCAGAAGCCACTTGAGTTTGGGCTAAACACATTCATTAGCAGGGTGATATCGAACTTTTTTTTTGTTGAGATAATAGTAAGGCCCTGTTTAGATTGGAGATGAAAAATTTTTGGGTGTCACATCGGATGTATCGGAAGGATGTCGGAAGGGGTTTTTAGAAACTAATAAAAAAACAAATTACATAGCTCGTCTAAAAACAACAAGACAAATCTATTAAGCATAATTAATCTGTCATTAGCACATGTGGGTTACTATAGCATTTAAGACTAATCATGGACTAACTAGACTTAAAAAATTTGTCTCGTGATTTTTCAACCAAACTGTGTAATTAGTTTATTTTTTTATCTACATTTAATGTTCTATGCATGTGTCCAAAGATTTGATGGGATGGATGAAAATTTTTTTGGGTGGAGAACTAAACAGGGCCTAAGTGAAAAAGAAACCGAGAGTAGAGAATCGAAGCGAGTGGCGCCCAGCAATCAAATCGCATCCTAAACCAGCCCAGCCGTAAAGAACACGGCTCGCCAACGAGACGCCCAAGGCCCATGGGCCATGACAAGCACAACCACGGCACAACAGAGTATATAGTCACCTACTATACATAGGAAATAAATTATCGCTAGCAGTTTACTAGCCGAAAAGAAAAAGATTTATATGTTCACAAGAGTCGATGGGGTGTTCTCGTCTACGGAGACAAACTATATATACCCAGGTTACACCAGACTCCAACATGGGAGCACGTACATGTACACGACTAGACTAGGGATGCATACTCTAACGCTCGCCCTTCTCTCGCGGAGTTGATAGGGCGATGAGAGTTTCGACATGGCTGCAACCATCAAGGCCTGTCCTAGGCAGCTTATTCTGTGCAACAGCCTGGCCTTTTCTCTCCCTGGTTACTGCAACGTCCAAAGCAAAGCAAGAGTCAAGAGCAAGAGAAGTGAGATTGAGCAAACGCAAAGTACTTGATGTGCAGCACTACAACAGATTCCAGAGTGAGAGGCTGAGAGCGCCGTACTTGGTGTAGGAGCATTGTGAACCTTAGTGGCCGCATCCATGGCTTGAGGTGGGCGATTGCTCGTTGGCGTTGAATCAGCTGCAGGAGATCCTTGTTGCTTTGGCTCTGCTGTAGGCACTGGAGGATAACGCCGTTTTGGTGTGATGCTCAGCGATAGAGAATCACGGACCCCTGTGCTCACATATGGTGATTTTCCACGTCCTGCAAAGGAATGGCAAGCCTTGGTAATCAACATTTCCTAGGCTGTTACAACCAGCTTTGCGCTGCCACACATGATGTGTAGGCTTGAGCCAAGTTGATGGTGCAAATATACTTGCCTGGTGGGTAGATTGGAGGCCTGGCAGCCGATGATGAAGCACCAGGTCTTTTCACTGGATGAAGAACAGGGCTCTGCGATGCAATGCCCCGCGAAAGAAACTCCTGGCCTTCAGGTGTCATCCTTGGTGTAGAATTGAGACGCTTGATGCCTGCACTTTCTGAATTTCCAAGTACCAAGATTGGCACAATAGACTCACGGCCCTTAGGACTAGGAGTTGAACCTGGAACCAAAATCTCATGGGTCTTTGAAGCATTAGTTGGAGCTAGAGAAGCACAAGCAGGAGGCCCTATGATTGTTGGAGCAGAATTGCAAACTTTCACACCAGGAAATCCAGATATTCCGGGAGAAATCCTCAAAGGGTCATCACAAATTATAGGTGGCATTCTTGTTACATTAGGATCTTGGTATCTCGCAGGTTGAGCTACAGAGTTTCCCAGTGACATGTTCTGCATAGGAGAATCTCTACCTTCACCCTCCATGCCTTGAGAACCCAGGCATTTGGCACCAGCAGAACTAGACGTTTCTGGTACACCAGTTGGTGCTGGATAGTCAGAGCCTTTGGGAACCATGTCAGTAGGAAGAGCACCGCATACTTTGGTGCTAAGAGGACCTACTGAGTGTTCAGTGGTTGCATTTTGTGCACATGAATCACCATGGTTACAACTCCTGCCTGTTGTATCCAAGGATACCTGCTCTGCTTCAGTCCTTACAAGATCACTAGAAATAGCTTTAACAGAAGATTTGTACCATAATGATGGCTGTGATATAAGACCATAAAGAGGTTATGCTAAGAACATAGACATGCCAACAAAGAAAGGTAGCACAATAGCACACATCCAGGCCTAGAAAATTTAATCAGACATCTGAGAATCAGCAAAGAAATATGCAGCTGCTTGATAATTTGGATTTTCTACTAATAACAAACAGAAAAACAACAGAAAAGTCAAAAGTAGGTAGTAGACAGTAAGCACATAACAGCCTCAGTTTGATTTAAGTCATCATTCTAAGGTGATGCCAACCAAATTTGCCAAATTACATATATACATCCATGCAATTCAAGAAATAATAGAATTTCATTGAAAGAACTGTGCCCTTTCTTCTGGAAAGATAAAAGGTGTTTGCCTTTAAAAGCTGGAAAAGACAGCTTTCTATTATGTCAAATCATTGCAAACGAGAGTTTAAACGTTTTTTTATACTGCACGTGCACTCAGCAATCCAAGCTGTGAGAGCCTGAGAGGTGAATATAGCAACCACTACGACACTACTTATGGTGAATTTGCAAGCATCATACGTCAATGCATCATTCCTATATAAGCTTGCAATTTCCTAACATGAGCCTGTAAGATTCAAATGTCACTGAAACAAGGAACATGCATGCTGCAAGAGACTCACAGAGTAATGAAGTTTCTTCAGAGGTTCCACAAGTATTTTCTTTCCAACTATCATCATCTTCTTCTTCACCATTTCTTCACGAGTTATTTTTCCTTCTTGTTAAACAGAAAAATAAATATTCCAGTGCCCAACATAACAATCATAATTAACACTAATGGACATAATACAACTTGTTGAATAGATAGTACCTTTAGCTCTTTGTCATGATGGAAGAGCAGTTCCCTTGCTATGAAGGATATTTTATCTTGAATTAATCTGAACAGGACTTTGAATGATATCCATGGGGTACTTGGTCCTTCACTTGCTTCCCACATTACCTATGTACATACCAGTCAGTTCACTCAGCTGGATAAATGGAATATTATAAACCAAATCTAAAACTATTTGACACTGAAAGCAGAGAATGGGAAGGAAATCATTGGGCAGCAAAGCTGAAACTAATACAAGACAAAGCTTCTGTTGTCTTATTACAAGACATGCATCTAGCGGGAAACCAACATGTCAATGATGAAGTTAACAAGATTCAGGTGGCCTCACAGGTTGAAGAGTAGAAATATCCACTGCAACTTCCTTTGATGGTGGGCAAAACCATAAGCCTTTCAAGCCAAGCAAGTAATCTGAAAATAAGTGAAACTAGAAAGAAAATTCACTCCACCTATCTCTGTATGACATGATAAGTATCTTAATAGTCAATAATAATCTTACTTCGAGCTTCTGGGGCAAGCTTGAAACCAACAAGATATTCTAAATGCATGTGAGTGCTTAGATGTGATGGCCACATCACATAACACTTTGGGTATAAGCAACTATCAACACCAGAATCATATATTTCGCTGGTTGGAAAAAACTCATGCGATCCAGGCTCCACAGCTTCCAGGTTACCCAATATCACTCGGAACAGTAACATATACTGCACTCCTTTTTCGTCAACATCACAAAGATCGACATTGGTAAAAAAAAGTGATGTTAATATAATAAACATGTTTGTAAAACAGAATAGTCACAACAACTGAATTAAGAAAGGGTACCTCGTAAATGCTCGGTCTATTGATGAAAGATAAACACCAGCACTCAAATCTGACTTCTCAACATGTTCTCCAGTGGGATCGAAACCGTTAATTAGAATCCTGACAATGTCATTCTTCCTGGATCCTAGCCATCCATATCTAACATTTGCATCACCATGTTTTTCTTTGGTGGACCTAATTTGTCTTTCAAAAGCTTCAAGTCTGCACTGTGAAGTTATATCATTCCGAGAATGACAGTAGACACAGAGTATATTGTTTGGTGTTGCAAATGGACCCATTCCAGAGAGGAAAAGGTCCTAGACAAATCAAAAGTCTTTGCTGCCTCTTTCCATGGCTGTGATCTTCTTGCGCAATATGTCTGCATTGGAAATTCTCTGAGGAACTGAAGAGCTAGAATCAAGGACAACTTGCTTCACCACTTCAGGTGGAGCATTTGTATCCTTATCCAACATTATTCCCTGTACAGTGTGCTGAACATTAGCACATTCCCCTTTGGCCATATCATGAATTTCCTCATCAAGGAACAGAGAAGGAGAAAAATACTTTCCAGTATCATCAACCCATGCAACAGATCATTGCTACGAATTCTTCAATGAAGGACTTCATTATTTTCTCAGGAAAATTGTGCCAAGAACCTTGTCTGTAATACATGATACGACTAGGGACTCCGCTCGTCAAGAAATTGTCACAATCATCGGCAAGGTTAGGTCTTGCAGCTACAGTTGCAGTGCTTAGCAGATGAATCACATGAGGGCCTATTCTTAGCTTTGATTCGAGGAGATTTGCACTCTTCTGATAGGTAATATTCGACAAGTTTGCGCTTCAAGCACAGAGAGTTGGGTTCTCGCGATGATGCCATTGGAGGCTTGATTCCCACCAGAACAAATGGAGAAAGAAAAGAAAAGAAACCCTAATATGATACAGGATTTACAGATCTCCCTTCAGTTTAAACTCTCAGAGGTAGAGAACAACCCTGTAAAAGGTACCGAATGAATGTCTCATAGAGAAAACATAGTTCAAGAATTGAAAAATGAAAAGTGAATCTCAGACCATGAGAAGACGCCCCCAGGCTGTCTCAACAGAGGGAATACCAACAAGACCTGCGAGCACCCAGGTTCAAGCTAGGTTGGCAGCTATCAATTTAAGAATTAATAAATATGCTGCCTAACCCCACCCCCCCCCCCCCCCCCCCCCCCACAACACCCCACCAACAACAACCGCGAGACCCCCCGTTGAAAACAGGGTGGCAAACAATAATTTAAAAAATAAAAAAAATTCCGCCCAACCCCCCCCCCCCCCCCACACACACACACAAATAAAAATTCTGGTTAATTATTTCTCCTAATAATGACTCATCTTTTGGCATATGTCAGCACACGAGTACAACAAAAAGATCACCAAATGCTTTTAGTGCAGATGTATATAAAATTACCTTGATTCGATCCATTTATGCCATATTAAGCCATGGCAGTCAAAAACTTTCTAAATAAAATCTTATACATGGCATGCCAATGTAAGCGATTTCTTGCACAAGAGTCTCATGAAGAATAACTAACAAATCAAGAAATCAATTTCTTAAGTATAAGTATCAACATCCATATTCATACAACTACTTACGGACCAAGAAATCATTTTCTGTTAAACATACAAAATGACCAAACAACAATCATCCTCGGGAAAAAAACAGAACTGGTCTGCACTGAAGGCGCTACCACCTGTACTGTCAACTTATCACGAGGAACACGCGACTTAAATGGGAAGTAACATAAACGATATGCATAAGCGACATAGTACACGTCATTCTAGATTAGAAGAAAACAAATCTGACCGTACGTTACGCATTCATTGCAAGATATAATGCATACCCTAAAAAAATACCATTCTATACAAACAAGCTGCATGCAAATTTAAAGGAAAGTACACCTCTACTAATGATGTATAATAGGATCAACAATCAAGCACGTTTCTTGGAAACCAAGAAATCCTCCTCTGTAACTACTACTACAGGATATTCTTGACTCAGCCTCTCTGGTGCAACAAGGCAACAAGTTATATAGAAATTAAAGTTCGTTATAGGGCCGCTATAGAGGTTCATGTTTTAAATCCGCACGACATCAATTTAAGTAACAAGCCATGCAATAACTTCTTATTCAACAGCTTGCGGCCCACGAAATTCTATTTTCGGAAGGCTTACAGTACCGACCATCCAACTGACCCGACTTAGTTCACTCTGACGGTACTGCAACAAGTGCTATCCACTCAACAAGTAGAATCACTGACCAAAATCAAATTTTGCAGACAGTTCATGAACTAGAAATAGTTCATGCTACAGTAATAAGGCGCAACTGCAGGTCTGAGAGCAGTGCTGCCGAGCAAGCTTACAAAGAAATGAATACAACATCTTTCAAAAATTAAGCTGACACTGAGCACAACACATGCAGCATTGAAACACAGAAATACTTGTGTGTACACTCATCTTTGTATAAACAACTCACATGAAATTCTCGAGCAAAAGCCACCTTAAACAGCATAATCTAGTGAACACAGATGGCCAAATATCTGATCCTAGCGAAGTAAGCTTATTCCCACAAATCGGCAAACGATATTTGAGTGTTAACAGTTAACACTCCACAGTGAACATAATATGCCATTCCAATCAGAAAAATAGCACCAAAAGCACAAAGCTCAACACAAAACAGGAATGCACAAACACAAAACCCTCCATCGACAAGTCTGAATATATGGAGAAAAAACTGTTCAGACAAAATCGGGAATGTACAACATCCAGGACCGCTAATGGAAAGAGAACTTGCAGAGCAAGATATCCTTCTAAGAACCTTACTTGGATCGACTTCGATCGAAAAATCTACATCGATTGCATACGCAGCGCCACCAAGCAAAATACATTTCTAAAAGTGAAAGAAGACAACATCAAGACAAATGGGAGAAACAGGAGGGATCACTTAAGAGAGAAAGGCCCATTGCGAGCGGCGGTGCGAGGCAGAAGCGGGAGGAGGTCACGAGGGTTGCACCAAAGGAAAACCAAACCAAACGCGCGGTAGCTCCCTCTCTCACGCCCCCACTGCTTCTACGGCCGCGGGGACCTGAGCGGCAAGACCCCGGTGAGGTGTGGAGGCGGATGTGCGAGGGAGGAGGGAACGGGAGCGGCGTTGGAGGTGTGCTCTAGATTTCGGATAGGGACTGCTGCTGCTAGAGCCTAGAGGAAGGGAGGGGAAAAACTTGCTGCTTGGGCAAGGCCACCTTCCGTTTCTTGCGGCGGAAGCGGCCGGGACTCGCCGACGAGGCGACGAGGCGGGCGGGCGCCCCGTGCCCCCCGCCCGGCCTGCCGTTGCGCGTGACTGCGCCTCGCGCCGCCTGCGCCGCTAGGGTTGATGGGTTTCTGATTGGGCTGTGGGCTGGGCCTGCCTAGCTCGCGGCTGAGGCCGTTGGTTGCTTAGTAATGGGCTCAAGAGGAAGAGGCCCAGATGCGGCGACTTACCGTCCGATCAGGCCCATACCATACCATAGCTTTCCTTTCTTCTTCCACGACGGAGCCTGCTGCCGGTGCAGGCTGCTGCAGCTCTGCACGCTGTGGCGGCGTGAGTGGGGTGGGGGGAGGGGAGCAGGCGGTGAGCCGGCGACCGTTGCTTGCTTGCAGGGCTTGCAGCGACCGCAATGAATTCGGCCGATCTGGACGTGAGACGGGCGCACCGTGCATTCAGAGTTGCGAGGCCACTCCGCGCAGCACAATTATTCGGTGCTCAGCTTTTACAGCTAGGGAGAGAGGATCGCTGGATCGGCAGCAGCCAGCAGACATCACTGACCCGGTGAGCCCCCAGCCTCGCTGCCGTTGTTGCACTTGGACAAGCCTCTGCACTGCATCCCGTTGCAGCTTGCAGCTACGTAGCTGTTTCTACGCACATATCACTATCAATGCCAACCACACGTCAGGAAAGCAGACACATGCGACTGTTGCGTTGCTATCGAAAGGAAAATCAAGAAGGTACTCACATACTGTATATGAATACACGTTAATGTTATTGTGAGTTTCTTTTTTTAGTTACTGTGTAGACATAGACACCTACTCACATATATGAAGGCACGTAGCACACATTGCCACTATAAACACCTATGAAAGTCTTAGCTAACGGATCTCCCAAGATTAACTAAAGCTCCATTCACTTGTTTTATAAGCCGTATTTTTTCTGTTAGTTAGGAATGTGACGTCTCGTTGAAGTCTTACTCTAAATCATGGGTGTAATCATCATGAATTGGCTCAGATGAGCAAGGTTGGGCATGAGAATACCAAAATTAGTTAAAGATACTTTAGGTTCATGCTAATATTTTAGAAGAACCGTGTCCATTCTAAAAAGGGAAAATAAAGTACCTAACAATACACCAATATATAGACAGACAACCACTTGGTACATTCAATTTTTATGTTTGGATCATGTATTCTGCCTAGAACCTAGATGATCATGAAGACATATGTGTGACCTAAATCATATACTCATGTGCATAATGTTGTGGTTGTGATGAGCTATGATGATAACTATAACTAATGATAAGAAAGCACATCATATTCACCAAATGCTATTATGATAAATAGTTCGCTACAGACCTAACAAAACTTCCTTAAATGAGGGGTATCATCAACAGATTTATCATAAGTTGAGGTGGGAAAGGTATTTGAATATGGATGTCTAGACATTTTTTTTAAACAAGGAGGTCCAGAGATCTTGAATAACTGTTCCCTCGTCCCAAAATAAGTGACTAACGATTTGTATGTGAATTGTGAAGAGCTGTGATTACTAACTTCATATTTAGTTGGCATGACTCTGTCACTACAGGTCTGTACATCGATTAAAAATCTGCCAGTACTGAACTGGTATTACCATGTACAGTGTAGTTCTGCAGATTACTTGAAGTGTTCATACATACATATCTGTACACCGTACAGAATCATGCCGCAGAATGTGAAATATTCCTCTGTGGCTTTGCTTTGCTTGAGAACTCAGGCTGCCCTGCGTTAGGAAACTCACGATTTATTTTATCCTAAAGAAAGATGGTGAAGTCCACAACATTCACAAAGAAATTGTGCTTTTATAGACTATGTAATCCGACAAACATGATTGTGCAAATGCAGTTTTCTTCCACAGGAAAGACCGAAAGAATCCTACTTCATTTCATCCCTGACTCCTGTCAAGCAGCTGAAGAAATGCAAACAGGCTGCTTATCCTCGGAGAAGAGAAGCAGAGAACCGAGGCAAGATCAGTTGATTGATCAATAGCTTCACATATCAAACCTTCAGATGTGCACTTCGGTTTGATCCATGATACCAATTTGTCGAGCACAATAACCAGAAGAAGGGACCTGTCAACACTGTATCGATCCTGATACCACGCTGTTCACCGATGCTGGTAACTGTACCATCAGATCGAAACAGTTCCCTGGAAGATTGGGCTTTTTAATCCAAATGCAAACAGCTCCTGGGTCCCTGGGTTCAAACAACAGTTTAGCTTACATGGATCAGCTCTTTTTTGCCTGGACCCGTCGCCTTGAGCTCAGGGCGAAGGTTAACGCAGACTCGGATCCAGAAGCTCACACATGACGCCGGCGTCTGCGGCGTCGGGCATGCACAGCACAGGCACCCGGTTTGGAGCAGGTCTCCACAGGGAACTTCCCCAATTATTCGGCTATCAACTTTTTTTACAGCTGGGGCCTGGGGCACGACGCAGCAAAAGAAAGGAGTCTCTGGATCAGCGACCAACCGGCAGAGATCACTGAGCCAGTGACCCCAGCTCACTGCACCACGCGGCAGGACAGCACACCAAACACCAATGGCTCCTCTATCTCCATAGACTCAAAAAAAGTCACAGCAACCAAACCAATATACATACACGCAAGGAAGACGGGAATTTGGGAGGTGAGGGGGGTGAACTGAAGGCAATACAAATTACAAGTACAACGCGCGAGCACCCCCTCAAGCAGTTAGCAGTGTCTCTCACTCAGTCACGGATACAGACACGGAGACACCTGAAACTGGCTGCATCTGATCTGGTCCTCTTCTTCCCCCCACAAACAAATCGAGAAAAACTCAAGCTCGGAATGTACTGCTGCTGCCGCCGAAGCAAATGGTGGTGGTGTCTGCAAACGACTACGCCTCCGCTTTGCTGTTGATTGCCAGTGTGAAGTAGATCAGTATTGTCGTCCCCACACTCGACCTGCTTATGGCGGAAGAAGCGTCGATCAGACATCAGAGGAGCATAGCGTGAGTTCACCAAGAAGGCTGAACCTTCTTACAGGTGTGCAGGGAGAAGAGAAGAATTATCTACTTACAGCGTTGCGAATAAGAGGAGGATTTTCCGAGGGTTGATAGACGTGAATCGGCTGAACCTTTTGCTCCTTCCTTCCCCAGAATCAATAAGAACAGGTGTGCAGGGAGTACAATGTGGAGCAACCAGAGCCTTGATCTGGCCCAGGGGCTGCTCCAGTTGAGACGGCACAACTGCAGAGAATCACATTCAACAAAAGCATAAATACCGGTAGTTATGGCTGTTAAGTACTGTCTGCTGTACAGTAGAAAAGCAAGAGAACAAATCTGCACCCATAAGATAGAAGCACAATTTATTTTAGCCTATGAGGACCAAGACAGCATTATGCTAGGTTAACGTAAAGCTGTACAAAGAATTTATTAGTTATCAATTCAAAGGCCAGAGGAAATAAGTACAGTCCAACAATATAGAAATCTTATAGACAAAAATAGAGTCAATCTTATATAGGAAACGATTTGCTGCCAATAAGGCAATCAGGAGGATGCTGAGTACAGTAACAAACTGGCCAACATAAGTGGGAACATAACAAAGATTTTTTTTAAAAAAAACTAATAATAATCCAAACAGACACGGGGTAGTGGATCTAAAGGCACACATGATTAGCCGATGCATGATTAAATGGAATGAGCCATTTCCGTAATTATCAAGAAAGCCCAAACAGTAAAAGTAAGAGATGGTAACATCCTGTTACCTTTGATGATAAGTTTTTTCGCCAAATCCTCTTGCTCCAGCTCATCACTGCCCCTCCTTTCCATCCTATTTGAACCCTTGCGTGATAAGGCCCTCTGCAGGTAAAGAGAATGTGGGCTTAAGAAACTCAGAAAGCCAATAGTTCTGACTCAGAACTATTGGCTGTTCAAATTTTTGAGTAAAAGGACATACAATCATTTTTGGACTTCCGGAGCAGCATTTATCAGGTGGTTGAGGCAGACCTTCAATATCCAATACCACATTGGCAGTTTTGTCCATGCTTCTGATTGGGCCCTGCGACAAAAATCTGACCAATTCATGATAAGTACCAAATACCCTATCAGGGTGTGTAGTTGCATCATCTAATGGTGCAATAAACCGAAGATCGCACTAATGTGCTTGACCCACCGCTATAAGGACAGTTATTCCCAATAACAAGCGTTGATTGGAAAGCACAATTGCGCAGCAGCATAAATTTAATCAAGGTAACAGATCAGTGGTACAATGGGCATCATGATTTCTCGTAGCGATTTCATCTATTAGGTAGACAATAAATCAAATTAGTTAGCGTTTATTAGGGCCTACTTTTTCTAGAAAAGTGGCGCCGGTGCCAAAATGGCCGTCCAACCGATAAGCATAACAGAGATTCACCAATGTAGGCCACACCCTTCATGATAAGTTTACCAAACAGAAAATAATGAAGCAAGCAATGCGCCCACTTTACAACCGAAAAAAGAACCAAGAAATCAATGGATGGACCCGGCGTGGTCATATCCTTCACAACATGCAGCAGCTACGTGGTAGGATAAGAACAAAATCTGCAGCTTTGCAACCGTTTATTAATGTGATCCCATTTACCAATGTAACGAGCAAAATATGACAAGTCCATGGCAGAATTTAAAAAAGATGAACAGAACACTATGTACTGGAGACATCACACATGCTCTCAAGCTAAACTGCAGGTATGGTATGCTAAAACAAAAGCTGCACAAGTTTGTTCTTATCCTTTTTGTATAGTCATTTCTTGGGCCGTTGCAACCAACCAGTGAGATGAGAATTTTAAAAAGCGGAGACAAGAAATGGGGGTCAGATCTTAAAGGTACCTGTCCACTCCCTTTTCTCCCACTGGTTCCTTCAAGGCAGATGATATCAGCCGTGAGCTTAGTCCACTTCCCAGCAGACAGCAAGCAGTCTTGTTTATCTTCACAAAGCTGAAGAAGTAGGAACAGAAGTTAACCAACGGACCTTTTAATTGACCGGAGAGAAATACGAAAAAAGAATGGAAAACAAAGTGAACAGGGTGGCGGTTTTAAAGAACAACCAAACCTGAATGGACTGTAAATTTTTTTTATAAAAAAAAATAGAAAACTGAATGGACTGAAGAATCCATCATCCATGGCAGAAACAAAGATTTCGCTTGAGAGCAGGATTGCGCAGAGCAGAATGAACAATCCATTGGAGCAGGTAGTGGCTTCCTTACCAGTGTCGGAGTAGGCCGATCCAGGCCCGGCTGGATCTCCGCCGCACCGTGGGTTCAGAGGCGGCGGCGGCGGCGGAATGGTATCAGGCGTGGGAGTGCGGAGTGGAGAGCCTACACGAGATGGGGAAGCAATGAGCGGAAAGCTCCTTGTACCTCCCGCCGTCCCAATGCCGCAGCTTTATCGACGGACTGGTGGAGGCGCGGGCAGGAGCAACGGACGGGAGGAGGGAGGGAGGGAGTTGGGAAGTGGTGGAAGGGAGGAGAGGGGTAACCGCGGAAGGAGGAAGAGACGGTTTGGTTTGGTTTGGCTCACGAGGCGTTGCCGGCCCCACGGCCGCGCCGCGAAGACCAGGTCCATGGACCAGAGCCCTGTGGGGAGGAGGCAGAGCGCCAGAGCCAACCGCAGCAGGGGCTTGGTCAGGCGATGGGCACGGTGCAGCCAGGTCATGGCGCAGCCTGCGGGTGGGGGCCAGCCGCCCAGCACGGGCGCGGCAACCGAGGCGGTGTCAGTGAGCGAGCGGCAGCGAAGAGCGTGGCCGGTGTTGGGCTGGCCTGTGCGGCTGTGCCTGGCCGTCAGCCCGTGTGCTGCCAGACGTTGGCTACCTGCCGGACGACCAGACGTTGTTGGCATCCCGGCCGCAAGTAGCAGCAGCAACGGAGTCTGGATAAAAAAAAATCTCAGAATTCTAAAATCTCTTCTAAACATCCTAAGATTTTAGAGATTATGGGCTTGTTTAGATCCAAAAATTTTTTAGATTTTGACACTGTAGCACTTTCGTTTTTATTTGACAAACATTGTCCAATTATGGAGTAACTAGGCTTAAAAGATTCGTCTCGCGATTTACAGACAAACTGTGTAATTAGTTTTTATTATTTTTATCTATATTTAATGTTCCATGCATATGCCGTAAGATTCGATGTGATAGAGAATCTTGTAAAGTTTTGGGTTTTTGGGTGTATCTAAACAAGACCTATTTTGTTTATCCAAAATCTGTATTTTAGAATCTAATCCAAACAATGCCCTCTATTCGTTTCGTTTGGCTGATAACTTATGTACTGTATTATTATAAGTGTTGAACCGTTGACGGATTCGGCAAATCGCGGCGCCTCAGCACTCGCCATTCCGTCGCGTGTCCTCGCGCTTGCCCGTCGCGCCGCGTAAGTCCTGTCTCGGGTTTGGATCGTACAAATGGACAAAAGGTTCGGTGACCGAGAGAGGGATCCATCGCCGATTGGGCATGCGCTAGATCCAAGCTCGCCGATCGGCGGTGTGCATGCATGCAGCATGCTCGCCAAGCACCGCGCCTGCGCACGCCCGGCCAGCGGCCATACGAAGGCACCTGCTGGCTGCACCGCACCTAGCCTATGCCCAGCAGTTCCTTTGGCAGGGCGCAGCGGTCCTCGTCGACGAACAGCGCTAGCTAGCTGTTCCGACTCCGGTCGCCTGACGAGATGCTGGCCGGTGTCCAGAGGACACGCACGCTAACGTTCGACGGATCTCGCGGCCGCCGTGCCATCACGGGCAGCGTTGCCCCCCACCAACCGGTCCGATCCCACCTACCTCCCTAGCGCCTAGTGCCTAAGCGCGCCGCTCGTCGACCCGCCGGCCGGCCGGGCGCGGCCGTCACCAGCCAGCACCGGCACCGGCACCCACCCTCCGATCAGAACGTGCCCTTTGGCGTGTAGCCATCTGGATACCCGACCGGTCGCCATGAAAGAACTGCGAACGAGGATCACGAAGCACGACGGCATGCATGTTCATTCCTTCTTCTTTTTTTTTTCTTTTTTGAGGGCTCACATGTCACTTGTCCGTGCGTGTGGAGTGCCAAGTGCCAACCTTGGAGCTTGGAAGCTTTGCATTTTGTTTCCGTTACGTGATTGTAAAATCCTCGTAGCTGCTGCGGTTTGGTTTGTAGCAGCCGTGTCCAGATCGGCCGGCCAGATTGTTTGTGTTCAGACCAGATCGCTGCATCCTTCTTGCATCCAACCAACGTGCCGAAATGGAATTCAGATCCTCTGTCACTGCCGCTACATTATTTGAATTTGGACGGTTTTTTTTTTGAAAGGGAATTTGGACGTTTTGGATCCAAATGGTCGTGTCCAGTTCGAATCAAAAAGTGTTAGGAAGGGGACCTGTCGGTTGCCAGTCAGTCAAGCGGGTGGGGGCCGAGCCTCATCTGTGTCTGAAATCTGAATGATGAATCGAGGCCTTGTTTAGTTCCGAAAAGTGAAAAGTTTTTGGTACTGTAGCATTTTCGTTAGTTTATGAAAAATATTATTCAATCATGGACTAATTAGAATCAAAAGATTTATCTTGTGATTTACAGCTAAACTGTGTAATTAGTTTTTGTTTTCGTCTATATTTAATGTTCCATGCATGTGCCACAAGATTCGATGTGACGAAGAATTTTAAAAATTTTTTGGTTTTCAGATTGAACTAAACAAGGCCCGAGCCAGCAGTTGCAGACTCGCTGTAGTCCCACTCACGGGTTGGCGCCATTTTGGCGGCAGCCTGCATGAACGGTTGCTCGCAAGTACGAGCACAGCGTCTCGACGCCGACGCGCGGTCGGTCCGGCCATGTGAGCCCGGAATTCCGGCCGCTAAGTCCGGGGCTGGACGCCCGCTGGGTGGCCATTGGCGACCGGCGACGTGCGGCAGGATTCCACTGTAGGCAACAACTCACATGTGTTGGAGCTTGGACCGTGGTCCAAGTTCTCTCTGGTCTGGTAGCTGCCCATTGCATGCTACAGTATACATGCAATCCATCTTCTCCTACTGGTTGACAGTGTTCCTTGTCTCATCTGCTGGCTGTTGCGTCCGTGTGATCACAGTAAAGCTGAGCCTAAGTACAAGGCTTACCTGTCGGTTTAGGCCTTGTTTAGATACATCCAAAAACTCAAAATTTTACAAGATTCCTCGTCACATCGAATCTTAATGTTCCACGCATATGCCGCAAGATTCCTCGCACGTTCTTGCCTTCTTGGACTCTTGAGATGGGGCCTTGACACCAGCAGCATATAACTTTCAAAAGAAAACAAAACACGCTTATCAATGTAGGAGTACCTAGCATCCTGCAATCACATGTTTCAAATTTTCTAACAAAAATATATAATGGGGGTGTTTAGTTCTCCATTAAAGACAAAATGCTAACTACTTTGAAATAATGGAATACAAAATGCAAAAAATTTCAGAGTTCTGTTTAGTTCTATCTAAAATACAGTATTTATTGCCATGGTGAGGGCCTCTTGAGGCTTTTTGGACTTTTTTTGGCCTCTTGAGGCGAAAATCTAAAATGGAGAATAACTACCTTTTTTAAAAAAATGCATGACATTTAGTTCCATTGTGCAAAATGATGGACCAAAATCTTTTTTTTTAATAGAAGGGGAACTAAACACACCTAAGTGATAACCTCTTTTTAAAGACAAATCTACATGTATTATCGATCTAAGCACCTACAAACAATTTCAAAATTAACTAAATCTATATAAAAGGCTCTGACATTTATGATACAATAATCATGAAGTATATTTTCATAAGTAAATCTATCAAGGTGATGAGCCCTTATCAAAATTGCATTCGGAGTTTCAGACAGAATTAGTCGACAGTCGACAACATGTAGGAAGGGCGATTATATTAACTACCGGACTGCAGCTACCTAATCTTTTCAGTACTACTAGTTGAGACAAGCAACTCCGAATGATGTCGCACTTGAGTAGGAATCAAGCAATTCTATATAGCACTAGCACAGTTCGCCAAGCTGGAACCTGGAATAGCAGCTCTGGGCATCTTTCAGGGATTAACTTCATTCTCCTTTTTAAATCTGAGGCTGGTCACTTAAAGCAAGTATAATTGACGAATTCCGAATTCAACATATTATTGTCATTAGAACTTCGGAAGGGACTGAACCTTGGAACAGGTATTTTTGACTGGAGTCAGGAGAGAGTACAAAGTTTGTACTGCAAACTAAACCGCAGCCAGCTGCTTTTTGTGTTAGTCAAAAGAAGCCTGAAATAAGAGTAAGAATTATGTCTAAGATCATATTTTTTTTATGCACCTAAACATATACTGTGTCTAAAAAAGGGCGTATCCAGAGCTGAGAGCATCCCGCACTGTGCGGGGTTTGGGGAAGGGTATTTGCAGCAAGCTTTACCCTTGCGATGTGCAAATGCAAGGAGGCTGCGGCTCGAACTCGGGGCCTTCCGGTCACAGTCGGTAGTACTCTACCGCTTGCACCAGGCCTGCCCTTCAAACATACACTATGTCTAGATACATAATAAAAATTATACATATAAAAAATTCAAAACAACTTAGAATTTTAAATGGAGAGAGTACAACATAATTCTGCCCCAAGTTTAGCAGTACCGGAAAACATATGACGAAGTACTCATCTTCGTTTGTCTCAACCATCAAGGTATAATGAAAAGTATTCCATTGGGAGTTTCAGACACGGCTATATTTGACAAATTGGCATCATGATTGATGTTCACTAAATCAACATATAGACGATCTTTTCAGCTATCAAGCTTAACCCACTTAAGTACAGCACAGTAGAAGACTGTATACAAGTGCGCTATGTTAGAATCTGGGAACAGCAGCTATGTATCAACCTAACATCCATTTATATTGTATATAAGCATATGTCAAAATACTCTGACAGAACTACAATACGGTGAAAGTAATTATTAAGACAAATCTGCACTGCTCCACATGCCAATTCTGTATAGTCATCTGAATACTACTTGTAGATTTTTTTCTTTGTTAAGGAAATTAAATTTGCCAATCTAGCCTTTTGATCTTGATGTAGCAGTCTTTCTATAAACATTTGAAAAACTAGACGCAGCTGTATTCGAACATCATGATTGATGAGGGGGTAAATCTAATAACCACTGATTCAATAAATCACTTCTATAAGAACTTTTCAGCCATCAAACTAACTAAACTATGTAGGGATGAAGCAATGCTGTATGCCTGTACATAGCAAAGTAAAAAGATTGTAGCAGCTCGCAGCTCGGGCATTCTTCAAGGATGAACTTCGTTCCGCCTTTTTATTCTGAGGTTGGTCACTTTCTGCACTGTCCATATAGATGGTCTATCAAATAACCTGTCGATCAGCCAAAAATAAGAAGCCCTCCAAGGCCTCGCAAAATACAGTGCACTCCAGACCATCAGCAGCCCAGAAGCAAATCCTACTTCCACCATGATGCGTGTGATCTGTTTAGAAGTATACATGTCATGGTTCTCATCCTCTGCTTGCAAAGCCGGGTAACAGGAGGAGTTCCAAAGAGAGCAGAGTGCAGAATTGCCCACAAAATCCTCATCTGAAAAGGTGGAGAATTGAGCCCCTGTTGGGATGGCTCCAGACAAATTGTTGTACGACACATCAAACTTGGAGAGGAAATTCAGCTTTGTTAGTGACGATGGAATGCTTCCATTGAGATTATTGTGGGCTAAATTCAGAACTTCCAAGCTAGACATGTCTGACAACTCATAAGGAATTGGCCCTGAGAAGTTGTTCCAGCTCAAGTCCAGCACATGAAGCTTCACTAGATTACCAAAACCTGACAAAATTGGCCCAACAAGCAGGTTGCTCGAGAGTATAAGTGACGGTGGGAAGCTGCTGATTTGGTTGTACTGCAACACCAGTTGAATTCTTCTTGATGAACAATGGGAGATCCTCTATTGGTGGCTTCTCACTCAAGCCATTAGTTGAAATGAAACTCCTCATCTGTGTGAAGCTCGCAGGAAGCACCCCACTGAAAGAATTGTTTGATAGGTCGAGGTAGAAGAGATTGATCAGATTCCCTAGCCAAGGTGGGATATTCCCATTTAACTTGTTCCAAGAAATGTCCAGCACATTGAGTTTCTCCAAACTCTGCAGCCATGGTGGGATTATGCCCGAGAGTAAACAGTTTGCTAGAACAAGCACCTGCATGCTCTTGAACCCATTGATGCCATCCACGGGCATTGTCTCACCACCACGGAAACTCCTGGTGACCACCAAACTAGTCAGGTTGGGCAGGTGTTGCAAAACTCGCAATGCTGAAGATAGGTTCGTGAAGCCATTTCCTACGAGTGCTAAATATGACAGGGATCTCAAATCCTTAAAGCTCTCTGGTATCTCCCCCACAAGCTTGTTCCTTCCAAGGTTCAGAGTCCTCAACTCACTGCACAATCCGATGCCAGGAGGTATAACACCACTCAAATTGTTGGTTCCAATATCAAAAGCATTCAGCTTCGGCAGCAAGTTGAAGTCGATAGCAATCTCATCAGACAGCGAATTGTTCCTTAGCCTGATTACCCTCAGCAGTGGACAACTTGACAGGGAAGCAGGCAATTCACCATCCAACCTATTGGTGGCCAAGTTCAGGGACTCTAGCCACCTCATCTTTCCAAACACATCAGGGATGGAGCCAGTGAACCTGTTATATGACAAGTCAAGCTGCACAAGGTGAGAGAGGTTACCAAGGGCATTGCCGAGACTGCCAGTGAGCTGGTTTTCCTGCAAGCGAAGCCTTCTCAACTTGGCCAACGAGTACAGGCTGCTGGGGAGGTTGCCGGTTAGGTCGTTTCCAATGAGGGAGAGCTCCACGAGAGACCTGCATCGACTCAGGCAGCTAGGCAGCTCGCCGGAGAAGCCATTCCTTGAGAACCGCAGGACCTGTACTGACACATGACAGACGGCGGACGAGTTGATGCTGCCGGAGAAGTTGTTGCCGGAGATGTCAAGAACAGTTAGCTTCGCCGTGGCGGGGAACGAAGGGTGCGGCCCGTCGAATCTGTTGAAGGAGATATTGACCACCTCGATAGCAGGAAAGCCACCCTCGCTAACTGGAAATCTGCCGGAGAACAAGTTCACGCTGAGGTCAAGCACACGCAAGCCCGGGAGCTGCCCGAGCTCCATGGGCGCCTGGCCGTGAAGAGAGTTCCGGGAGAGGTTTATCGTCACGAGGCTGTCGAGGGAGACGATGGAGGAAGAGATGCCGCCACTTAGGCTCTTGTTGGAGAGATCTAAGCCGACCACCCTCCCAGTCCCAAGATCGCATGAGACGCCGGTCCAGGAACAGCAGGAGGTGTCGTTGGGACCCCATCCGACAAGCCCGGCGCCGTCCGTGCCCAGGCCCTTGGAGAAGGTCAGAAAGCAGCACTTTGGAACAAAGGAGCTATCAACCATGGTCCATGGTTGACCAGTGAGGCAGTGAGCAGGTAGGAACCAGAAAAGTTAAGCAAGGAGACACCAAAGTGACTGAACACTCAAGCAGATGGAAGACCTGTCTAAAGCAAACAGAATTGACCAATTCAACGTATTGCATTGGAGGATTTTCAAGTCATGGATGGGGACTTCGAAAGGGAGTAAGGGACTGAACCTTGAAGTGAAGTGAGTTGTTAAAGATCTCAAGGTGCTGAAGCTGATCAAGTATTTGTGACCAGAGGGGGTACAAATTTTGTACTGCAAACTAAACCGCAACCAGAAGGATCAGGTACTACCATCCTTCTTCCAATTCTTTTATAGGATCCCTCAAGAAGCCTGACAAATAATAGCATGAAGATTGAAGGCAGAAGCCTATGCCCAGGAACACCAACTTCATGATGCATGAAGGAATAACTAAGGGCAGTGTAATTGTTGGTCTCACATGTGTAGTTCACTAGTTCCTCAAATCCCAGTGGCATATAGATGTAGCAGGAGAAAGAAGCAACAGTAACCAACTAGATGAACCCTTTCCATCTTGGATGATACCCATGTCCACAAAACCTGATAAATGGAAGACAAACTGAGAATTTTAGAAGCAATGTGAAGAAGACGGCATTAATGGAACAAACAGGGGAAGCAGAAACTGACTCCTTTTGGAACTAAGTTCAGCACTTCAAACTGGATAATTCAGGGAAATTAGATCTTCTATTGGTTCATTTGCAACTTCTGAGTAAAACAAGTCAGAAAAGGCCATATACATATAAAAAATGGAAGGCTGGTATGAGTGAACGGTCCCAAAAATAAACAAACTTAAATTGGCGTCTCCTCAAACTAGTAACTATTTATTAGAAAAACATAAGATTCCTTGGTCTAAAATGAATAGAAGCAATTATAATTAATATCTTAAGATGATTACTTGGTTTGAAATGAGTAGGAGAAAATTGTAGCATCAAAGGAGCAGTTAGATGGATCAACACAAGGTTTCTCCAGATTATAGGAGCTTATATTACATTAAATCTTCATGGTTATAAGGATGTCTCAGTATGAATTAATAAACAAAAAGTATAAATATTACATGAACAAAGAACGTTTCAGATTTCAGATACCTTACATGATGGGAATAGTAAGGCTTAGCATAGGACAAGCTGCTTTCGAGCCTTATTAGTCAGAAGATTCTTATTTAAGACCGAACCATTTCAAAATATATTCAGATGCCTTCCCTTGTATTTTTTTCCCCAAAGAACCCTCAAAAGGACAAGGAGTTCCTGCAATTCATTATAGAAGTAGATAACCCAGTTTATTAGGGTGATCGGGCCCAAAAAACTTACATTGTGTGGTTAGTTAATGGAAATTGCACTGTAATCTACAGTGTGTATTTAGTTATCTTCAACAGATGACAAATTTTATAGCCAGAAATTCTGCTGTTCATGACAGAGAAGCTGAAACAGAAGCAAATAGGCACATTGCTGCAGTAGACACATAGAACATAGGCTCAAACTTGTTTGTTTGTAAGCATACCTCAGAAATTGTTGGATGCTCGATATAAAGCCTCTCATACCATTTGTTATGCTGAAAAATCTTATTATACACATCAGCTTTATTGGTGCCATGAAGGAACACTCCCATGCAACAGAAATAAATTCATGGCAACTTGGCCATTTTTTTTTCAAAACAAGGTCAGACTCATTTCCATTAACAACAAAGGCAACCTAGCCATTTAACACTACTTCATTTTCACAACTATCCAACAGTCCCATGTTTCCCATTATTCTAAGTAACTCATCACGACAAACATCTATGTGAACGTGGCATTCATCGTCTGCAGAAAACACATGGACCATTTTCTTTATCTCAATCCAGCTAAGCCCAGGCTCCTTTTCAATCATCAACCCCCTGATCCTTCTCCTAATTTCAGACACACTATCCCATTTTCCTATAGATGCATAAAGGTTTGAAAGCAGTATGTGTGTTGAGAGATCATCTGGATCCTGCTCCAGCGCCTTTTCAGCAGCATGAACACCAATTGACAGATCTTTAAATGTCACACAAGAGCTTAGCAGAATTCTCCATAGCTCAGGATATCTCTTGGCAGAAGGGGATTTATTAATTAAATCAACTGCTTCCTCCAATAAACCTGCCCTACTCAACAAACTCACCATGCTAGTGTAGTGTTTGAACCCTGGTACAATGCCATCATTTATCATACAGAACCAATAAAGTTTTCCTTTCTCAACCAGTCCACAATGGCTACAGGCAGAAAGGAGGGAGATGTAAGTTACATGGTCAGGTTGCAGACCACTACGAATCATGTCACCAAATAGTTTGAACGCCATTTCAGAATCCCCATGATTGCCATATCCTCCTATCATAGAATTCCAGCACTTCAAATCTGGCTTCTGTATGGTGCAGAAAACTGAATAGGCACCTAGAAGAGTACCATTTTTTGCGTACATGTCAACAAGGCTTCCAGAGACACAAATATTTCCTTCATAACCACTTTTTACCACTTGAGCGTGGAGCATTTCCCCTTGCTTAAGGCCTGCAAGATCTGCCGTGGAATTCAAAGCACTGCTAAGGGAGAAGTTATCAACCTTGTGCCCTACCTGCAGCATGCCAATAAAATATTTCAATGACAATTCTCCTTCACCTAGTGCAGAATGGCCAGCAACCATCTCAGTCCACATGATAACATCTTTCACCATAACGGAATCAAACAAAATCTGAGCAGAGCCTAGATCCTCATTTGTGAAATACATATTGAGCAGTGTATTTGCAACAAAGACGCTGCTCTCCAACCCAGCTTTGATCACACCAGCATGAAGTGGTTTGCCGCTACACATTGCTGGTAAAGGAGCAGCTGCAGCCACCACAGATGCAAATGTATACTCATCTGGAGCCAGCCGTTCAGAGGACACAGCTTTCAGCTGCACAAAGGCCTGCACTGCGCTCCAACCGTCCCCAACGCCAGAAAACCCAGCAATTATGGTATTCCATGACACCAAGTCTGGTGTCCCGATCCTCTGAAACACACGCACTGCAGTGTCCAGATCACAGCAGCAGCAGTACATATCAAGCAGCGCATTCTGCAGTGGCAAATCAGGATCGAGCTCCTCTGATTTCACCACCCATCCATGCAGCGCACGCCCATGGTCCAAGTCCCCAGAGTGCCCACACCCACTCAGCACCGAAGAAAGGGTGCTCTCTGTAGGGGCCAGCCCAGTGCTCACCATCCGGCAGAACTTCCCCAGGGCACGGTCAAGGTAACCATACCGTACGTTGCAGTGCATCACGCAGTTCCACGCCACCACATCCGGCGTCATCATTTCGTCGAACACCTGGTTAGCGTCCCTCGGCGACCCGCACCCGTAATACATCTGGAGCAGCGCGGTCGGCACAATGTCGCTGGCGAGGAAGCCGAGCGCCGCAGCCTGCGCGTGCGCGGCGGCACCCGCGCGGCCATCGCGCAGCGAGCCGGCGGCGCGGAGGACGGCGCAGAGGCTGGGGGCGGTAGGGCGGAGACCCGACGAGTGCAGGTCGCGGAAGAGCCCGAAGGCGTCCGGCGCGTGCCTCAGGGTGCGCGAGAGCGCGGAGAGGACGGTATTGTAGGAGACCACGGAGGGACACGGCGTGGAGCGGAGGAGGGCGAGGGCGTCGGGGACCGCGGAGAGGCGGCAGTAGAGGGCGAGCAGCTGGTTAGCGAGGAAGGTGGGCGGGCGGGGCGCGGACGGCAGGGACGAGACCACGAGGAGCGCGTGCAGCGCGCGCGCGCGCCGGAGGACGGCGCGCGGCGGGGAGCGGGTGCCGAACAGCGACTCGGCCGCCGCGGCGAGCACCGGCTCAAGGCTCTGGAAGCCGAGGCGCAACGACATGGAGAGCGGCACGCGCGCTGGCTGGCGCAGTGCACGGGCCACGGGCGGGCGGGCTCCACCCCGTAACCGTTGCCAAAAGACGCGACGCCACCGCGATCCACTAGTCAAACATGCGCTAGCGCGCCGTGTTGAAGAAGGACGATCACGAGCGCAGCGCAGGAGGTGCCGCCGCCTCCCCTGGCCCCGAGGCCTCGTTCTGCACCACGATCGTTCTACACCTCGCAGCAAGGTCGTGTGCTCGCCAATGGCGCCTCGCGGCAGTGGCAGCTTCCACCGATCCACCACCTGTCGCGCCGTCTCCCGCCCCGAGTAACCGACATTAGAAAATGGGGAGAGCACCACCTGTCGCAGCGCACGCTCCACGAGCCCCGACGTCCCCGAATGTCTCGGCCGCCACCACACGCAGGTGGTGGATCCTCGCCGACGAAACCTTGTCCCACCTCTTCCTGGGCTTTAGTTCACTCCAAAACCAAAATCTTTTCAAAATTCTATCACATCGAATCTTACGACACACGTATGAAGTATTAAATATAGACAAAAATAAAAACTAATTACTAAATCATAAGATGAATCTTTTAAGTCTAATTACTCCATAATTAGATAATGTTTGTCAAATAGAAACGAAAGTACTACGGCGGAACTAAACAAGGCCCTGGTCGACACTGGACTGGAGATGCCTTACCGTACTTCTGCCCCTGACAGGTCGGCATTTGCTGTTTTGCTGAAGGCGTGCGGTGGTTTGGAGGACTTGGCAATAAGGACGGCCATGGCATCTGCTTCAAAAGGGAAACATGTCTTTTGGAAGCAGGTGAAATCATAGGAAGACTCTGCTAAGCATTTTATGATCAAGATGTAGAAGTGGTTTGGATGAAGTATTATATATTTGGTAACGAGCCATGAATTCTGAGTGTACCAACAGAACCTAAATCCTGTTGTCAAAAAAAAACAGAACCTAAATCAAAGCAGGAAAAGAAAAATTGTGCCAAAAAATAGGAAAAGAAAAAAAAACGGACGTGTTGGATGACTTCTTCCCCGGTCAACAAGATAAGCACAGGTGCTGTCCCCTGCTCTCCGTCACCGCGGGCTCCCCTCTCCTTTGCCCTTCTTCCCCGTTTTCTCCCGCGGCCAGCGCCTCCGTGCCTGCCCGTGCGTGCCTTTCCCGGTCTCCTCCACCGGCCACCGCGGCCTCGCAATCCAGGGGCAATCAGCGCCTCCCCCACCCCCATCCACCGCCCTGACCGCGTGAGGGAGATCAAACGCGGAGCCTCTCTCCAGCGCCCTCGCAATGCCGGGCCTCGCTGCAACCGAGCAGGAGGCCGTCTCGCTGGTTCGGCGCGTCGCCCGCGCCCTCAACCGCCATGTCACCGACATCTTCGCGCTGCTCTTCAGCCACAAGGTAAAAGCGGGGTCCCCTCGGCTCGCCCCTGCGCGGCGCCCCTAACCCTAGCTACTGACATCGTCCATGCGGCTCCGCTTTGTTTCCCAGGGCGCTGGATCGCTCGGTGCCGTCGCGGGGTTCGCCATCGCCGTTGTGTTCGCGTGGAAGTTCCTGCGCCCCCGCAGGCCTGCTCCCAAGCGGCCCCCGCCTACCCCTGCAGCGGACCCCGCCGCGACTGTGCCTGATGCGGCGGAGCCTATTGGTGACTCTGGCAAGGTAGGCTATGCTGGAATGGAATTATGATTCCTGGCATTGTTGATTGCGTCGGCTGGCTCGATTTGTGACAACAAGTTTGTGTTTGGCAGGTAGTAACACGGGAAATTGTGGTGAAGCGACTGAGAGGGTGCAGAAAGGTGTGTCTTCTTCCATCACACCTAAGTTTGTCTTTCAGAAGAGCGAATGTGCATGCAACTTGGTGTTCTTAAGGGCTATTCCTAGTTTAAAAAGGAAGACAATGCACCTTTGGAATAATTTTTCCATCCAATAATGCTGATAGGCTTGTTTTCAGATGAACCGTGTTCGTAACGAAACATTTTTAGGGATTTGTCTTAGAGCAGCTCCAGTGTATGAATCGATTTTGCATGCCAAACAGATTTATTTTACCTCGGTTCGACCACTACGCAGAATGTCCCCCCCCCCCCCCCCCCCCCCTCCCCCCCAACCTCAATAATCCTTTCTTTCGATCTTTTGTTATTCTTTATACAATTTCTCTTTTAAAATAA
>Ga0182004_10000197_pt1 | contig 30622 bp, 27 predicted proteins | sample Sormic07211540_1_FD_120479 | JGI IMG/M metagenome (GOLD analysis project Ga0182004, IMG submission 120479) | Endophyte microbial communities from Sorghum bicolor roots, Mead, Nebraska, USA - 072115-40_1 MetaG | ecosystem: Host-associated > Plants > Roots > Unclassified | place: USA: Nebraska...
AATAATAATAATAATAATAATAATAATAATAATAATAATAATAATAATAATAATAATAATAATAATAATAATAATAATAATAATAATAATAATAATAATGGTGGCTAATAATATTGTTAATTTACTTTCATATAATTAAGGGTTGGGATGTTCTACTCGCAACTATTTGTTTTAATAATAGTATTGTAATAAAAGTTTACCAACTAAAAAGCTCACTTGCAGTTAAACAATGTCAGCTTTTCTTTTGATTAAGCCTTGCATGTCATTATACTTTCCGCCTGTACTTGTTGAGTTCAACATGAACTCACCCTTGCTATTTTCCCCACACCCCCCAATTTGTAGTAAAGTGCTGCTCGGAAGAAGGATAAAGATGTCATAAAGTTTTCTAGAAGCTTAACAGAAGTGCTTGTAGTCACCTGTCCTTGAGAAGAATGGAGCCTAAAAAGTTTAGCTACTGTTTTCGCGTACTCTGATAGTTGTAAGTGTTATTATAAATATGTTTTCCGCTATATATATATATATATATTCTATTATTTTGTTGTATGTATGGAATTTCTGGGCACACATATGACGACTCTAGTTTTCTTTTAAAAAAAACAGGGTGTGACAGGTGTCATTCACACACAGTCAGTCTTTAGGCACTCCTTCGATCTAAGCCTCACGTCCATCCTTCATCGCTCCCAGTCTATCGGCACAAACCCGCTTGACCTTCTCCATAGCCATCGATCGTCTCAGTGCTCCACATATGCGCACCACGTACAAGACAAGAGACATATTGCACAACACCACACTCATGCCTTGATTAGTTCAAAAACACTAAACCAAAGCTTGATCATCTTCTGACAATCACTCATCATCACAACACATATGGGCATAACAATGTGCTCGCAGTTTTTCTTTAAAATGACCAATATATTTTGTTCGGCTTTACAATTCTTCTTCAAGTGGCCGAGAACTAGTGGGTTGTCTAACTTAGGCATTCCCCTAGTGTGAAAACATAATTAACAACCGTAATAAAGAATCACCAACAACCATTTGACAAATGGTGCTAGTAGTAGTAGCAAAAGATAACAAAATAATTAAACGGAAAAATCTTATTATGGGCAAGTGAACCAGTTTAAATAGTCTAGTAGGGTAATTATAAATAGGGCAGTTCAAATTTTGGATTAGGTCAGGTGGACAAACCAAACAGTAGGCCTAGTAAAATGGATGTATTGGCGGGTGTAAATGAATTGCTACTGAAGGCATCATTGATATCAAAGAACAAATGGAGATCCTGAAATTTGTATATGTCTAACCATTCGAGTGTTTCTTTTTTTTTTCTGGCAAGGTTACTTTTGCAGAGCTGGAGCCGATACAAATCATTTGATCAGGCACGCCTGAAACAGGGTGAAAGTGACGGCACAGAACAAACAGAAATAATGGCAGCTATGGACACGGACGACGGCGCGCTGTGACTGCTGAATAGCAGAGTGTGCCTTCAAGGCTTCAACGGTTGCACTTACACACACACATGTACACTATGGGTCAGTGAACTTGACACGAGTGGTCTAATTGCATCAAGATCATTTTTGGCTCTTTATTCAGACGCTGCCTGCTTAACACGGCATCAAACGGTGTATCCAGTCTGAGCCAATGCAAGAACACCCAATGCACGAACAATATAATGATCAGACTGGCCACATTATGGTAGAACTATCATATACAGACAATAAAGGGTTTACTAGGGAAAAAATGTACATATAATAGCAGGTAATAAAAGATATTACACTGAAGTGAAGCGCCAGCAACACACGAGTGCATGCCGACTGATCATTTTTTACACATATATATCATCACTACTAATACAAGCACCCAAAAAAACAAATGAGAAAGGAGCATAAAAAGAACACATCACGGCCCAATATGAAAGGCCCATCCATCATCCAGAAAATGGAGATGGAGGCCCAAAAAAGTGAAAAAAAATACAGTGACAGTACATTATAGGGGTATTATTAATACTATGATGACACGACTGAAGTAATTAAACTGCTAAGCGCACCCAGCAACTCACCACGCCACAGTCCACCACCGGCGGGCGCAGAGGCGGTCGTCGATCGATCCGGGAAGACGGCACACGATCAGTAGTAGTAGGACGACGAGGAGCCGCCGAGCTGGAAGCCGTCGGCGCAGGCGTCGTCGACGGCCGGCATCGGCGAGAAGAGCGGGCTGTGCACGTACCCTTCCTCGAAGTAGACCCCGTGCGAGGCGGCGGACGACGCACCACCGTACGCGCTGAACTCGGACGCGTCGCACCACCCGCCCCCGCCGCTGCCGGAGCTGGCATTGGCGCTGCCGCTGCCGCCGCCTCCGCCTCCGCTATACATGTCCACGGAGCCGCCGGCGTCTTCGGCGGTGAGGTCGTCGGGTATGGCGAGGTCGTCCATGAGAGCGGACATGTCCTCAGCGCTATAGTCGTTGTAGCCGTAGGCGGAGGCGTAGTAGTCGTCGCCGGCGCCGGCGCCGTACCCGTATCCCGCCCCGGCGTTCGCGGCCGGCGGGGCCGCGGCCGCCGCCTGCAGGGACGACGCGGCGGCGGGGTCGGCGGCGTAGAATGGCTGGAGGAGCTGCGTGGCGTTGTCGCCGGAGGTGAGGTCCGGGGACAGGTAGGGGGTGATGGAGGAGCCCGGCGGGAGGTCCGGGTAGGCGAAGTTGGTGCGGGCGCGGGCGCCGCGGAGGGAGCGCGCGGCGCGGTCGTAGGCCACGGCGGCCTCCTCCGCCGTGTCGAAGGTCCCCAGCCAGTGCCGCTCCTTGGTGGCCGGGTCCCGGATCTCCGCCGCGTACCGGCCCCACGGCCGGCGACGCACGCCCAGGTACCGCGTCGTGTTGGCGTCCGGCTGCGCCTGCTGCTGCTGCTGCCGCCGCTGCTTGGACGACGACGACGACGACTTCTTCTCCGAGGATGACGAGGAGGAGGAGAAGAAATACGACGAGAAATTCATGCTGTCGAGAGCGAGCTAGAGAGAGTGGTGTGTGTGCTTCGTCGTCGTTGACAACAAGCTGAGGAAGAAGGAGGTCAGAGGCTGATGGAGAGGTGGTTGAGGATGGTAGTTGTTGGATTGGTGGTGCATGGGGAGGTTGCATGGCAGGAGTATATATAAGCGCGGGAAAGCGAAAAGGGTAGCATGTTTAGTGGGGCGGAAGTTGGCCATGAAAAGAGGATTAACAAGCTGATCCGTCGTTATATGCCACTGCTGCATACTCTAGTGTTATATATATGTATATATATTACTCTATATTTATATACTCTCATTGGAAAAATATAGTCATATTCGCAGTACGTATCATATGGGTACATGATTATTCAGAGAGAAAAGAGAGAGGGAGGAGAGCGTGATGAAGGAAACGGTAGCAGCTAGAGCTAGCGGCAGTGATCTCTTTGTTGGTTTGATTCTGTGTGGGGACAGCCGAACGAAGGTGGTCAACCCAATGATTTGGACCGGTGGATGCAAGGAGGGGTACATGATTGTACATGGCATTGATTTGGCATCAATCATAGACCTACAGTAACTAAAATTTTATTATACGATATATGTGTGTGTGCATGCATGTATACAAACCAGAGATAACTTGAGATGCTTGAAACAAAGAAACCTTTAATTTGGGGCAGCTGAAAATTACCGACCCCTTCCACTACTTAAAACACAATATCTGTCTAATTGGTTCTTTGCATTAGAGGTTGTTTTTTTTTTATGTAAAACCGGGGGGGGGTGGGGGTGTTCCTCACCTTCTCATATCAAAAAAGGACAAATATTTCCCACCAGTTACCCGGCGGGGTTTACAGCATGTGAGTTACAAAGAGCAATGAACGATCGCCAGCCGTGAAGGCTGTTTACAAGATGGCGCGGAAGGCGTTTTTGCCAAATAACAAGATCATCACAGACTGACTTTAGAACTAGCTTAGCCTTGAACTCTACATTGCGGAAGACTGCTCCATTTCGACTATCCCATATTCGCCAAAGGATCGCTAGGAGGACGAAAGGCCATAAACCTGGGTCCACCCCTGGCGGCAGAGCTGGCGCGCCACAGACCCTCGGTGTCCAGGTCGGCCACATGAGCAAGTTGGAGAGCTGCCCAGATATTTCTACTCTGAGGGCAATCGAAGAAGACATGGCGCCTGCTTTCCATGGGGTGTGCATTAGAGGTTGTAGTGGTGGTGGGCACTGGCGGAGCTTGAAGGGGATTCAAAAGAGGGGCCAACAGTATTTAAATTATAGCTGATGTGTAAAACTTGCTCAAAAAACAAAGTTGATGTGTAAATTTTTATTACTTACTAAGCATTAACCATAGATATTATTAAAACTTCAATTGCCAAGGGGGGGCATGGCCCATTTTTGGCCTCTATGTAGCTCCGCCACTAGTGGTGGGAATTCAAAGAAACATTCGAAGAAGAGTGGCGATCGATGTCCCACTAAGTTCACTAGTTTTTTGTTAGCACAGGTTGATGGACACGCTAGTCACAATAATAAGAGGTGGTTCCACAATTTGTGTTTTTTTTTAAAAAAAAAATTTGCACAGAGTCATGGAGTGTTTGGTTTAGGGAATCGATCTATTCTAAAGATGAGGTGATGAATCATGGGTCTCTATGTCTCAGATTTAGTGAATCCCATATCGGTACTAATTATTAGTTTTTGAATTATAGTGTGACATTCCATTTTGTAAACAAACTGAAGAATAAGGTGATATGGTGGTTGGGGGACTATCGTGTTATACAGACCAAAGCACCCCTTACAGTTGAATCTATTACAGAGATTGTGTAACTTGCTAGCTACCTAATGCAATGTTAAGGTACGTAAATGTTGCTTCTCAGTTTCAGATAGCTGGGAGAGAGAGAGAAAAGGTTTTCTTGGAGCAGCAGAAAATTGGCAATGCAAGCTAGGGCAGTACAATAATTAATAAATGTAGGACAAGTCCAGATGGTTTATTAACTTTCGCGATAGTCGAATTACTGTATTCACCTTCACCCCCGGACTGAACGCTATGTCGTCGTCGTCGACGGACCACATTTGGTACGTGTTGGAACTACTCTGTTTTTTTTTTTGTCAGTCAAAAGCTCCAAAACGGTACTACTCCTGAGTGCTGACGACCGGTGTGCATGCATGCATGGCCGGCATGTCGTGGGCGGCGCATGTGGCCGGCCGGCCCGCCCGCCCGTCCGTTGGTGGTCGATGCGCGCGCGCGCCATGCAGGTGCAGGGGGCCGCCCAGCAGTACGTCCCACCACCAGGCACCACAGGGGCCACGAGCCCACGATGGATCGACGTCCGTCCGGCCGGCCGTCGCCACAGCCGCGTGCTTCGACGACCATCGCATATCGCCCGCACGCAGCAACGCTCCTGCAGTGGTCGATCGACGCGCTACACCGACCACGGCAACGACCACGTACGACGACGTACGCGCGCGCTATGCAGATCAGAGCAGCGAGAGCCGAGAGACACGTCCAACGAACGAACGAACGTGCGTGCGCGCATGCATGCATGCTTGCTTGGCCGCGTACCCCGTAGACGGACGTCGTCCATGGCCACAATGGCAGCAGGCAGTAGCAGCAGGGTACAGTGCCCAGGGTGCCGGCCGGGGGTCCATCAGCAGCAGCAGCAGCAGGAGCAGGAGGAGGAGGCAGCAGCTGCTGCAAGCAACCGCCGCCATTACTCTGGTGGTGGTGCACTCAACAGTCAGAGGTAGCTAGCACGCAGGGGATGCTCATGTCTGGGAACAGCAACCAGACACGGATCGTTTTCCCGGTACGTCGTCGACAGGGCGGCTTTAAATTCCGCCCCGGAGGAGTAGTTGCGTGCGCAGTGGGGATCCATCGATCTGCCGGCACATGACGAGGATACGGCGCGCGATATCCACCGGTACGGCCGGTGGATGGACACGGCCGGATCAGCAGCCATATGCCGCCGGACGGACCCTGTGTAGCCGGCCGGCCGGGCGCCATGCCATGCCATGCCATGGCAAGGCCATGTCATGGTTGCACGCAGCATTGTCCGGTTGTCCCGCCGGCCGCGAGATCTTGGCTATCACATCGATCTCTCGCGATCGATCCATCCACAGGATTGTCACTTGTCAGTGACGACGACGGCGTTGATCCATCATCTGATACGCCCGGCCGGCCGGCCGGTCGGTCGTTTTCCACACAGTAGTCTAGATCTGTTTGATGAGGCGAGGGGCCGCCGTGCCGGTCGCAACCAGAGATGCAACTGCCATAACTGTTTTCGATGCCACCACTTGTCACGTCGATCGTCTCCCGTCGCTGTACAGGATTATTAATAATAATAATTAAGTAAACCTCATCATCGATCTACCTATATATATGCCTCTCTATAAGATCAAATTAGAGTATATATATGTATATATAAATAAATAAACATAAATAATAATATAGGGCCATCAATTCGCATGCAGCAGCTGATGGATGCATATATATGTGCATGTGTCCTTTGACTGCCTGGGCGGCTGAATGAAGAAGATTGACATGCATGGTGCATGGGCCGGCGGCCGGGGCGCACGCTAACGTGGGACGTCGTTCGTACAACGAGATCCCAACCGACCAAACTGCTGTGGTCCATGCCCCATATGCCTGCTGCCTTCCTCCTCCTGAAGTCCTGATGAGATGAGGAGCCTACTAGCTACTACCAACTTGCATGCACTGCTGCAGCATGCCTATATCATTTTTTTTATATATACTAATACTGCTGCATGCATTGTGCCAGTAGGCAGTATAGCACGCACATTATATTACCTGATGATGAGTCAAGGGTCAATGTGCCAAAGGCCAGGGCGGGCGCGGGGCGACCTGCAAGTCTCTGATCACTGCTACAGACGTTCACATGCCTCTCCACTCTCCATGCAACATGCATATTGGATTGGAAATTACAATTCTGGATTCTGGATTTAGTACACTGGCCCGATTTTAGTGCAATTTGAACGAGTGAGTGAGTAGCTTGGTGGATTGGAAAACCGCCATGCAAACGAAATGGTTGGGAGTTCAACTCCCCATCTCAAATGCGCAACATGGTTGAAGTGTTCTACCCTAGTAGCATTTCGTTTAGGGCAGAATACTTCAACCCTAATAGCATTTCCTAGTAGGGGTGATCGAGTTTTGTTTCTTAGAGCAAGTGCGCAACAAGCTAAGATTGTATTTCGCCACACACACTTTAGAATTTTAAAACATAGCGTCGCCTGGTGCGGAGCCGACAACCACGCCCATGTCATCCGTGGCAGCGGCACCTGCCACAGCGCCACTCCACCTGCACTGCCCCAGAGGCCCGAGCCACCACGTCCACTGCCACGGCCCCGACTGCTCCACCTGCGCCGCCCCGAGCTCCCGGTGCAGGTGGATTTGGAAGGTGAGGACCTAGGAAGAGCAAGATCTCAGCGAAGGAAAGGAGAAGAGAAGCTTAGGCGGCGGGGAGAATGCGATACTGGGGAGAGGATAAGGATAGGGAAATTTCCTCTCATGCGCTATGTGAGCTTGCGAGCCGTGCGTTTCTTTTCGACTCTATCTTTGCTGCGTGAGCCAATATCCTTTCAAGAAGCACGCGATTTATATTTTTGGACCGTGCATGCGGCGCCCCTGCTGATTTCTGGCCTTTTCCCTTTGGTATATGGTGACGCCTGGTGGTTAGCTCTCTCGAGTCCTTTGAAAGAGATCCAAGGAGGTCCAGCAATAAATTTTTGCATATTTTAACTAGACCGACAGGTGGGTCCCACCATCCCTATTTACACTCTGTCCAAGCTATCCACGTAGGATTGTCCATATCAACGCCATGTTGGATGTTTCATCTGTGATCAAACCAAGTTGTTCATCACAGAATCACAACTGAGTTGCCACATTGCTCTGTGACGTCTAATTGTCACGGTTGTATTATCTTTGGCATAGACAATGTAATTCTGTGATGATTTCTGAGAAAGTCACCAAAAAACATCATTTAAAGCACCATTTCTTGTAGTGCGCAACAAGCTAAGATATGAGTTGTATTTTGCCACAAAAAATTTAGATTTTTAAAACACATTTTAATTATATGATTTTTTATGAAATAATATTTTTTTTGAGAATCATAATCTAGCCTTCTAATTCATCACCCTGAATATCTACCAAACACACACTTATAGCTTGACTTCAAATTTAAGTACTTCTGTTTAATTAGCTGTTTTCTGTTTTACTAAGTTTAACTCTGATATATACATATATTGTGCAAATTTTATTTTTCAAATTTACATTTTATAGAGAACTCTACTGATGTTAACTTTTTTTCATGAAAGAAGTGAGTACACCACTAATGCCCTTGATTAAGAAACAGCTTTCGCCTCAAAATATTGATGCAAAATCTAAGCTAGTGCTCTTCGATCGATTCAAGGTGCCTGCGCGTGAAAGGCCAGGTATGGGTGGATGCATATGCATCATGCATGCTGAACACTTTCGGGCCGCTTATGATTGCCCTCTGATGCAGGTGAAGCTTCTAATGATGAGCAAAAGAGATGGTTTAATTTAGATGTTTGATGTGAGTTGTGAGATGCAAAAGAAAAAGGAACGAGTACATATATATTATTTATCTATATAAATATGGATGGGGCCAAAGGAACAAGTAAGCTCACATGATTAGTTGAGCTCAGATAAATGATTAGCATGTGCCTTCCCCTTTCTTTATTAGATGCCCTTCTTCTCTTTCTTCAATGCCGTAAAAAATACCCATGATTAAAGTAATGTTTCGATTCATTGTACCTCTAAAGGTTCGTGTTAAAATATCATATATAAAATGTGCCTTCTTTCTCAATTGACAATAAGATCTTTGCATATATGGAAGCATCTTTCTTATAAAGACATTAATAGTATCTTAGGGCATTAGGTATTATGACTTTTGTGGCATTTCGCTGGTACGTACCAGGCTCTATTCTTGCATGACACATGGAAATGCAGATACTTTAGTCCATGTTACTTCTCAACAAATACTATGAGCGAGTCTATGACCACCTTCCTTCTGATCTAACTTTTCGATTTCTTAACTTCTGGTTCATTCCTCAAGAGTCGAGGGAACAATCTATGACCAAAGTCTTCAAAGAATGAGAGTAGATGCTCTAGCTTGTTAATTTATCCAGTAGTTACTGCTAATCAGTTGACCAATCCAGTGGAGGTTATGGCGGTTGGTGGTCTGAATATATGAAGGTCATGCATGAGCTTAGCCATACAGAATCTTTGATTTGCAAATATTAATCGAAACCATGTGACGAATACCGACACAATACATCCAAGTAGACTACCTGAACTGAAGGGGCAAAGAATAAGTTGTAGTAGTTTTTTTAGGCTACCTAGCTAGTAGATTTTCTGAAAGATGCCACATTTGTTGTTTATCTATCTTGGACATTCAAATAGTACAGGCCAGCGAAATTAACCCAAGATCTCACTATCGATCCATCCCTTTAGTATCATTGCAAGTCGTCTCAAAAGGGGAGGCGCGCATGACAAATTTCAGTTATGATCGATGCAGATGTGTGGTAGCATGATAGGATGCTGTACCAGTACCACTTCTGCTTTGTTTATGAACCATCACCAATCTTTCCTGGAATATATTAAAGATTCTACATTTCACCTTCCTTTATGGAGTACTCTTATATCATAACTAACTGAAAATTTGTGTGCCGACATTGATATTTTAACACAACTCATCAATAATCCCAACTAAAACGGAAGCCATCTGTACTTACAGTATGATATCCTATTGGCTCTTTTAGATCACCCCCATCATGTTACTAATCATGCAGGTTATTAGTTTTCTGGTTTTGACAATATAAGGGCATTATCATTGCCACTTCCCCATGCATGTGCCTGCAATCTCAGCCAAACTAATCATGGGTTACTTCCATGAGCATCCATCACCTTTGAGGCCCCATGGCAACACTTTTAATCTCAGCTCACTCATGTCTAGATATATTAGCAGATGCCTCACTCTTCTCTCTCCTACGTACATATGCATTGATGTAAGATCAAGGCAACAGGCTACCAATGGGTCCAAACTAGTTATGGGCAACATGTGAGCCAAGAGACCCAGCTGAATTTCCTAACGGTAGCCGAACAATGTACTGGCCAGTGGGCACTCCAATCTTCTGAAAACAAATTGGTAGAGGACAGTCTAATATCTTGTATGGGAAGGCAATGGATCAACAGACTGTGCTTACACTCTCTGATCATGTGTTTAATCTTCTAGAGATCTTCTGACACAAGCAATCTCTGCCCGATCCAATGTGCATGAAAGGTGAAAGGTGTATCTTTGCCAGATCTGGGACTACATTTACTATTATCATCGCAGCAACAGCCATAGCTAGCCAGGATCAATGCATCTTGAGAATTGTTCGGGTTGGAAGCTGATCATCATGTACATAGTTTATCTCCTTTGTTTTGTGCTTCTCTGGCTGAATCACCTATAATCCTAGATGACCTCAGGTGTCCCTTGTTCTTGTTAGATATGTGAGATGCAATCTTCCACTGTTGAGTTTTCTTTTTTAAAAAAAGAGAAAAATTAATGAACTCAACTAACATAACCATTTCGAGTATGGATGCAGAGTATGTGCGATATGATACGACATAATATTCAGCAGTTATTGTTCGTATCATATTGGCATTTCTAATAGATTTCTTTCCTTTAGAGATAGTACATCAGAATTAAATAAAGCGGTGATCTGAAACTAGGAGCTTCTGTCGACAAAAATCTGTATAAACCAAATGCAGGTCAAGTCAATCCTCCTCGCACTCTTTTCAAAAAAAAAAAAAAACTCACTTATAGTCACATGACATTAAAGACTGTATGTCTGAATTCTGATTCTGCAGAGTATTTGGCAAAAATTGACCGTTGACGAGCTATCCTGATTTAGTACAACTAAAGGTTCGTATCATATTACAAGCAAACAAATATACTAGTGGTTTTGAAATGACTGTGCATTTCCTAGAATATTCAATTGACTCTCGTTGTTCTCAGCTGCTGCTGCTCTGAAACTGAAAACTACTATTCAAGTTCCTGAGTTGGTAAAGTCCAGCTATTTATCTACCATATATATGCATCTTGAGAAAATCATTTTGATTAACGATTTCATATATAACATCCATTTGGCAATGCAGAAACATTGCTCTTAAGTGTTGACCATAAACAAACAAAACTGGATATGATAACATATGTTCTCAAGTCTAAAAGTCTATCTATCTACTAGTATCAGAGTAGGTGTGTACTAAAAACCTAACAACTTACTGTGAAAAGAATCCAAAATACTCTATCGGTAACTTTATCCTAATGGCTACCTCTTGTGATTAGGTATCCTTGTGACTTCGGCGATGCTTCCTCAGATAAAAAAGCAGACATAAAAAATTGGATGGAGCATGATTTCGAACAAATTCTCCAATGGGCAACAAACAAGCAGAAGCTTGGACGAATAAAATCATGTGCTCTAAGGAAAAGATTTGGACCTGATGTCAACAAACCTGTTGTTCTGAAGAGCCTTAGTGTCATGCTATAAGAGTTAGCTTTTCAGACAGTACAGTCTCTTGGTAAACAAAGCGAGCACTTCAGTGCTGCACACATGTTATGGACCAAGGTTCCATGTACTAGTAAAAAGTCTCACTTGGGACCCAAAACTTCAACAATCTAAGTGTCGGGGACTGGAAAAGGAGCAGAAGCAATGTATGCTGTATCCTGATTCCTGAAGCATGCATTAGACCCTGAAAGTCAAAGTTTACTACTTATTTGGTTATGTATGTAGTAATTAAATATGTCATGCAAGTAAAAAAGTAATTAAACAAGAGATGGATAATCATGGTGCAGCTACCACTACTGCAGAAATTATTTTGACCAACAACATTTTCACTGCTAATTTCTCCAGAACCGGCGGTGATAATGTCTGACGCCGTCAGTTCCAAGGCCGACGAGGTGCAGTGGGGCAAAAAACCGAGGGTGAAAAATATTTTCACTGCTAGGTTGACGTATGATTTGGCGGTAAAAACTGTAGTGATTATCACCACTGGATCATACGCTGACCCCACAGACGTCATTATATATTTATTACTATTGATTCGGTTTTAAGTTATCTGCAGAGATTTGGAGTTGATTAGGATATAGGGTTAACTACAGCCTAGATTTTTTCGGAACTTTTGGGTTCCATAGGAATAGGCATATCCACTAGTGAGCAAACAAAATGCACACATCCGCCCCTTGTGACCTGTACTACTGTTAAGCTAGGAACAAAATAAAGCTTACTAGGGTTGACGACCAAAGCTCAGTACTGTTGGCCAGTCAGCCATGTGCTGATGTGCAGGTAACCCCACTATGAAAGATGAGTAAAGCGTGAACTCCTCTCTTCCAAAATAGCCTGAACAACTTGAGGCCAAATCAGCATTGTATTGCATGGATCATGGATGGTGATAACTGTGTACAGTTTTTTATCATGAAAATGAAGAGGCGAATTCCCCTTCTCCATGTTGCAACAGACGAACTTCAGGCTATATAGCTTTCCAGAGCTCAGGCTCCATTATTATTATTATTATTTTGGGGAAAATTTGGGGGGGTTGGGGGGGGCGGTGGGGGGGAATGGACTATGGAGAGCTTCTATAAAAGGCCGTCAGACCAAAAGTTCATGGGCAGCAGGTACGGGCCGTCGGGCCGACTATGGAGTGAGGATACCAATTTGGAAACCAAAGTTTCCTTTGGTAATTGGTAGTTTCAACCCAGCCCACGAACAATCAATCAAGAACAATGTAAGCGGCAATATTTTGGATAACATAAGTGGCAATTGAATCGACGTTCCTGCTCCACTGCATCCAAATTAAAGCTCTCCATTATAAAAAATAAAGCTCTCCAAAATGTTTACAACTTTTGATCCTTGAGATATATATATAAAAGATGAAACTCATGTTTAGAGTATGATCACCACACCACTCTTTGGTTTTCAGTTTATTTATTTTTAAGGAAACAAGAGGGGCAAAGCCCTTCCTGGAATTTCTTAAGTACAACAAAAAAAAAGGAAAAAAAGATATTACAGAAAAACAAAACATAACCTAGAAGAAGAGCAGAGACAAACTTCATCAGGGGACAAAGGAAGAGAAAAGGCTCTTGTCAGGAGGAGGCGACGGCTCGCCAAGGGTGGTAGATCAGATGACGGTGAAGGCGTGGAGCCTAGCGTGGCGGTGGCCTGGCCTAGGAGTATGATGGCGTGGAAGAAGCAGAATAGGGCTTCCCCCACAAGGCCGCTCTAATGCCACCGCTTGCTCTATCAGCTTTGACACCGCTGCCATCTCAAATTACAAACCATCCGAAATCGATTTAAGATTTTTAAAAATATAGCAAAAATTCTCAAACTTCCTAGTAATTTGAGAAAAAAAACTATTTCAATATGTATTTTTTTTTTAAAAAAAGCAAAACTAATAAGAGGTGTGTGTGTGTGTGTGTATATATATATATATATATATATATATATATATATATATATATATATATATATATATATATATATATATAGAGAGAGAGAGAGAGAAAGAAGTCGAAAAGGTGGTTAGCACAACAAGCGACGATAAAAACAGTGGAAAGCTTATGACTTGACAAAGTCAAGGAAACTCTACGCACTGACACTCTGACAGTTGTATTCATTTGATTTAATCCGTGGCCAAACCAAACTCATTTACAGGCCCAGGGGGTTGACCGGACAAGTTTGCAACACTGCATTTGTTGAAGCCAGAGAGCATTTCCAACGAAGCCAACCGACACCAAAAAGTTCATTCGAAGGAACAGCCGTGCCTGAGGTGACCAGTCTCTAGTTGCAAGGAGCAGAGAGCCTTCAGATGGTCGGTTTTATGACTGCCGCGTGGCATTGACATTAGCATTGGCATTGGTGAGCTAGCAGAGCGCCACCGCTCGATCCGCGGCGGCCTTGACCATCATCATGCACACGCCGGCGTTGTGGTCGCCGAGCCCCTCCGCGGCGGCGGGCTTGGGCTCCGTCTCCGTGATGAGGCGGTCCAGCAGCGCCGACAGCGCCTCGCGCATCCAGTCGTAGCGGCACAGGCGGTACGCGTCCGCCGGCGAGACCTGCACATACATACGGTTATTGCCTGCCTGCCATCATATATATCGATCCAGAGCAGCAGCGGATTATTGGGTAAAGCTGATCAGTTAGCTGCTCACCCACTGCCTGCCGTGGGTGTCCTGCTCCGGCCACTGCTCCAGCTCCTCGGCCACCTCCAGCGCGAAGATGTAGCCCTTGCAGGCGCCCCGGGGGCTGTCGTCGCTGCTCACCGGGCTGCTCTTGCTCCTGAACACCCACATCCCGAGCGCAGTCCGCTGGCATTGGGAGAAACAAAAAAAACAGCATTCATTCATTCATTCATTCATTCATTCATTCATCAGTTAATCAATCAATCAATCAATCCCTTCTTCCATCCAATGTGGGTTTCAGCAAAATTGATTATTTAGCAGCTGTTCGATTTCATTTCTGGGCTCTCCTTGCTAAAGAAAACAATTTTACTTGTATTCTAGTATATTATTCTAGACTGGGTGACATGTGTTTGCCAAGCAGGAGACACAGCACATGCATACTGGCCGGCCATGGACACAACAATCGCGAAGTCAAAAAAAAAAAAAGTGTGTGGACTGACCCAGATCTCTGAAAAGGGAAAAAAACGTCTTCTGATCGAGTTCTGATTTCTGACAAGAAGCCCACGAATAAAGCGAGCAATCAATCACAATCTGGGATTCCCAACTCGATGAAAGGAAGCACCATTGTAAAAGAAAAATAAAATTGAAAACGTCGCATTGCGCAATTGGCGTGCTTATCTTGAACTCGTCTATCAGCAAACTTGTTTGTTGAGCAAGTCAACGGCAAAGTCTCTCCTCTACTATACTACTGTTGGTTTCTGACGACGATCCGCCGCAATAGCACATCTTTCGTGCGGGAAATTTCCCGGTCACTTTCGCTATCGAGTCGAGCGAGCTATCGTCGCTGTCGAATTCTTCAACTATTGGGCTTACTTTATTCAAGTGTACCCTCACAAATCTCTACATGTCAATGACCTCAATTCAGGGTTCTTTGTTTCTCCGGGCTAGTAAGAAGCCGGTTCAGCTAACTCCACCATGACATGAGCTTATCCATTATATTTAATTTAGCTTTCATCCATGGATGAAGCGAAATTCTTTTAGGCGGATAATCTTGCAACTAGTCTGCAGCAGTTGGTTGCTCACAGCCTATTCGTTTGAGCTTATCAGCCGAATCTACTAGTTATTTACCAATGTTTTTCGCTCATAATAAATTACAGTTATTCAACAGTATTTTTCTTTAATCAGTCAGCATCACTTTGTGTCATGTCTCATCCGCCAAACGAACAAGTCCCATGGGTTTGCTAGGATCATGCTCCCGTCGCCATCAACTGCGTGCTTTTTCACTCCACTAGGTGGATCGAGCTACTAGCTAGATCGCTACGATCGAAGATCGCCGGAGACGGACGCACGCTAGCGACGTGGAGGTGAGTGTAAGACCGGACAGAAGAGAGTAGTTACGATACGTACGTTGATGGCGCCCTTGACGCCGGCCTCCTCCATCGCCTCGCGGCAAGCCGCCTCGTGCACGTCCTCGTCGTCCTCCCACCCGCCCTGCCAGCCCAAAAGTGCCAGAGGAGGAAGACGATGATGTGCTCAGTGCTCACAGAGATGCTATATATGATCAAGTGTGGCTGCTAGTAGTTGGAGAGTAGGAGTTACCTTGGGGAAGACGAGGTCGTCCCTGTTGGGCGTGGAGACCATGAGCAGCTGGGGCTGGCCGTCCGCGCCGACGCGGTACGGCACGCAGCCGGCCACCAGGCGGTACTCGCCGTCGTAGCGCTGCCGCAGCCGGCCCTTCCTCGCCACCAGGATCGTCGTCGTCTTCTTCTCTCCTGACGCCATTTTTAGTCGGCTTGCTTGCTGCTGCTGCTGCCAACTATGAAGTGACGGCCGGTCAGGTGGTTGTACGTTGGAGAGCAAGACAGAGCAGAGAACGGGGGAGATGGAATGGAATGGAATTGCAGAGCTCAAGAAAGGATCAGAGATGGGTTTGATTTTGATCAGGGTCGGAGATGGAGAAAGAGGGAGGTGAGGCGACGTAGGAGACGCTAGCTTCCCGCCCGATTTAAAGGCGCGAGCCTAGGTTGAAGAGGTCAACGACCGCCATTAACGCACCAGCACCGGCCAGCCGGACTACTATTGCTCTGCTCTGGAGGAGAGGGAACAGGATACTAAAGAAAAGAATTGCGGCCAGTATTTACATATACAAATGCAATGATTTGGGAGGAGGAGGAGGAGGAAGAACCCAAGAAGAGGAGGAGGAGCACTGGAACTGGAACAGTGCTACGTACCCGCTAGTAAAGAATGCGAGACACGTTGAAATGGGCGGCACCTCGAGCCGGCCTAAGATTGGAATCCAGGAGAAGGCGGCTCAAGATTGGGGTTCGTTTCGTTTCGTTTCGGGAGCAGCGATGGACGGGGATGATATACTACAAGTCTACTACACTTCTTTATTATAAAACGAGTCACACCCAGCCGCAAAGCCCGTGACACTGTCACTGAAGGTCGATAACACACTGAGGGTTAATAGAGGGACAAAAAAAAAAAGACAAGTCGAAGTCGAGCTGCTATATTAGACTAGTCTCGGTAGGTGTTTCATAGAAATTTCATAGACACTGAATAAAACGATATGGTATAATATAAATGAAGATAGAGATGAAATAAGTTTATAGAGACGAAGCTTATCTATACAATTTTTAACATGTCGAAGTCTTGAAAACTATGACATAAAATCCATTGAGATTGACTTTAGACGACTTCGTACTAAACAAGACGAGATATTGATGTATCATGGTTAGCATATGGGAACCTGAATTTTGTAGAAAAAAGTTTAAATTTGTGTTCTTATAAAAAAAATACATTTCATATAGTTGGAATCATTTTACAAGACCTTTAGTTAGTAGGCTGAATTACGATCCACAAGAAAATACATTTTTTTAAAAAACATATAAACAAAAATACTGTCTAAACAATTCAAACTTTTTATACGCAAAGAACAACTTAAATATAACTTACTTAGCTTGTTAAAAACTAAAAAAAGGATTATAATACGGAATATGTAGATGTAGAATAGGAGAAGGCAAAGAAACGAAAATGATTCATAATGAGAAATCAATATTTTGCCGACTCGATAGAGCAATGCAAAAATGAGAAACAGAGCAAAATATTTCTACTTGAAACGTCAGGATTTTTTCATGGTATACATAGAAAAAAATAGCCCGCTATTTTAGCCGCTATAGCACGAAATAGCTTGAAAACAATTATGCCGCTATTTGTGTTTATGCACAATTTTACCGCTAAAGTACGCTAATTACGGTTTATAAAACGCTAAACACCTTGGCCTTAGCTCGCTATTTAAAATATGGATGGTATATAAGTATGACCCATGGTACATTCACCTGATTATATTACATGCCAGCCTAAGCAGGACCCTCGGTGATACTATATTAGTCTTCTTTCTACTCAGTTTGCATAGTTGTCGTTGCACCAAGATCCAATCGTGAGTTTCACAGTAATTCTAGAGGATGATATCGACGAGAATGTCTACTTTCCTAGCATTTGCCTTTTACAACTAACAACTGGCTATATATTCCATTCACTAAAGACATTTTGTTTTCCTCAATGATCATTGTTATACTAGGTTAGATGGACTATTTTTGTGTCGTGTCAGACAAGTATGTCACAAGGTGTCGATCGTTTAAAGCCTATTGTGTTGACACCATAGTCATGGCACAACCCTTGCGTTTGTGCAGTGTTGGCATGCACTTATCCCAAAAATTATCGTGTTGTGCCAAAAGCTTGTGCCATATATGCATGCCTAAAATGGCACAACCTAAGTTGCAACTCTAACTCTTTTAATACCATTCCCAATAGAGGTTTCAATATCATTAAATGAGATGTACATAGGCAAAAATAATAATGTGTTAAGAAATTCATAAAGAGAGAGAAGACATGACCTTCATAGAGATAAATTTGGCTTTATACTATTTCCAAGACTATGAAACATATTAAATTGGCATTCAGGGCTGGGTGTTTCATTTCATCCAACTGCTCCTAATCTTGTGCACCATAATAAAATGCTATGCCTATGCGGAATGAATCTGTCTAATAGAGACCTACATGTTTCATTCACCAACAGAAATCTATTTTTGATGACATGACATTCTTAAACCGAAAAAATAAAAACTCCTTACACTACGGGACACAGAGGCTTTGCCGAGTGTCTCTGGCACTCGGAAAAGGCCTAAAAACACTCGGCAAAAGCCTTTGCCGAGTGCCACACTCGGCAAAGAGCACACGGCAAAATAAATCTGGTCGGCAAAGGGGGTTTTAACTGAGTGTTTTTTATTGGGCACTCGGCAAAGGTTTTGCCGAATGCCGACACTCGGCAAATACAAAAATGAAAAAACCCTGAAAAAAATAGGAATTTTTTTCTAGGGGGAGGGCTGCCATCAGCTAGCACCTCCCCACTTTTTTCAGCATTTTTCCAACAAAATTCGCACCTGGGACCTCTCTCACGAGCACCTTACTCCTTATCCACTACACTACAACATTCTATAATTCGTTTTGGTTCCTTATATATTATACCAAATCACATGTAAATTGATTATTTGAGCCTCTAAACAATTTCAAATAAAAAAGTTGTCAACTACAAAGTTTCATAACTTTTTGAGATCTATAATTTTTATTTAGGAAGTTTCTCCATCCGAGGTCATTTACAAAATTTAAATTTCAAATTTGAGAAATTTAAACGTAGTTTTTGCATGACAAGATTATTTCAAATCAAAAAGTTATCAACTACAAAGTTTCATAACTTTTCAAGACCTACAAAGTTTATTTAGGCAGTTTTTTCATCCGAGGTAATTTTAGAAAATCAAATTTAAAAATTTTCAAATAAAGACGCAGTTTTGAATAACAAGATAAACTCAAATCAAAAAGTTGTCAACTATAAAATTTCATAACTTGTCAAGATCTTCAAAGTTTATTTTTGTTGTTTGGTCATTTGCTCATCTGACACGGCAATTCTAACATTTTTCACAAATCTTATATATCTCTTTTATAGTTCCTAGAACTATAAGAGAGGAGGAGATGTAAAATTGTGAACAAATTTATTTTCACTTTGTCAAAAGAAGAAATGGCCAAAATAAATAATATAGATTTGAGAAGTTATACAACTTTATAGTTCAAAACTTTTTAATTTGAATTTTTTTAAGGCTTCAAAATTTGATTTGAAATTTTCTTTGCCGAGTGTTTTTTTGGCACTCGACAAAGAAGGTCTTTGCCGAGTGTCAAAAAAAACACTCGGCAAAGAGGATTCTTTGCTGAGTGCAAAAAAAACACTCTTGGCACTCGGCAAAGAATCCACTTTGCTGAGTGTTTTTTGCCGAGTGTTTTTCTTTTGGCCCTCCGCAAAGAAGCTCTTTGTCGATTGCCTGGAAAAAAAATACTCGGCAAACCACTAGACACTCGGCAAAGAGCCGGATTCTGATAGTGTTGCTTGCCGGTTATTAAGATTTTTCTTAAAACTAAAATACGCTTAATCAATGGCCCGATGGAAGTAACTAATAATAACTAAATGAAAAAAATTTATATGAGAACTATCTCATATGTACTCGTGTTGGAAGATGATCAGGCATTATTTGTTTGGTGTAGGTTTGTACTTGTTGAAGAAGTTAAAAAGTGGGTTCGCAATTATTGTTTCAACTCGATTCAAAAAGAAGGCTGACTTCCCCATTAATATCATTTTCAAAACCTCACTTCATTCTTTTCATTGCTTATTAATTAGAATGTGAACATCTAATATAGAAACAGTTAACTTCTTAACGACTAAGCTTGGATGTTGGATTAATCTTTTTTTTCATCATCGTACATCATGTTGGTTAGGATTCATATGCTAGTTTTTTGTGCAGCAGTTTCTTAGTTGGGCTGGGGAAATGTGTTTTTATCTCAAAGCACGGAGCGAGGTGTAGTTGGAACACGGTGTGAATTCTTTTCGTTTGTGCAGTAGTTGGAACACAGTTTCTTCCCGGTGGTTAAGCTTGGAGGTTGGATTAATACTCCCTTTATTCTAAATTATAAGGCATTTTGGCTTTTGTGCATATCAAAAATCATGTACCTAGAAAAGCCAAAACATCTTATAATTAAAACGTAGGAAGTATTAAACAAGCTAATTCTAGCCAAGTAACAATTACCTCTAACCATTAGTTTTAGGTTTTTAGCTGATCAAATCAAACAAACCTAAAATAATGTCCCAGCCTCGGCTGTGAGCCCGTGCACACTGCCAACGTGAAGTCCGAGAGTCATCGCTACCAGCCTACCAATGATTACTAGGCAGTTCAGATCTTGTTAGGAACTGAATCTTCAATCACATCAACATATAGTCAGTTGGAACCAACTTAACCACTGGGCTCAACGACTGTTCATGATTCTCACCATCCTGTACATGATTGCTTCAAGCTACCAGCCAACGTACTAGTCCTTTTCTAGTCCAAATCAAAGCACCCGACTTCCTCAGAAATATGGAAAAAAATAAATATTAACTTGACTGTCTATTTTCCAGTAAAGTTTCTTTTTCTGATAACATTCTGTGACTAAGAGACCTTGGGATCCATTTTGTCAAGTCAAGACAGTACCTATGTCTGGCCTTATAAACTCTTTTAATTGGCTACCCATGGATATCAATTGAATTTTCATTGACACCGCCTCACAAGGTGTACTAAACCAAGACGCTTGGGAGTCAAGGTTACTGTCATAGATTACATATTAGAGCACACATTATAAATTAGACCAATTGTTGATCTCAAATCAATTACAAAATTTGTGATTGGATTCCTTAGTTATAGGAAGATGTTAATAGAGAAGAAACAACAAGGCAAAAATCACAACAAAAACCAACCACAAATGGTAGCGGTAGCAAGACAACCACCAACCATAACAACATGTCCACAAACCCTCTCTACATTGGTGCCTCCTGCAAAGAAAATAATATCAATAGATGTTACCAACTCCAACAAAAGATCCTTCATCCCCCCACTCCTCCTGGTCAGCATAGATCCTCTCGGATGCTAGCCCAATACCATAGTTGTTGGTGCTGGCACTAGCCCATAGTGTGCAGTCACACAACACACTTAGACACTCAGGACACTGCATGTGTCGCCATCCAAATCCAGGCATTGACCATGTGTCAGTGTGAAACACCATTGTAATAAGTGGGCATAGTCGTGGATGTTTTGCCAGTTCCCTCTGGCACCACTACCACTATCTCTCGCGGTAGATCTGGAAGTGGTGACGGGGCCAGTATTGATATGTATCACCACCACGCATGGTATCTTAGCATCCCTAGATCTGGCCGTAGGTGACTCCTACCAAAGAAGAAGTCGACATCCATGCACTCTGTTACCATGAACATGCCTAAGCACTGAGGCCTCATTGTCACCTTCATGGTCTTCTCACAGAAGGCTTAGGTGACGACAAGAAGACTGAATCGGGGTGGGAGGGGGTTGTAGTGTAGGGATGGAGTGGCCACTCGAGCCATACATATAGTCAATATTCATGTATATATAGTTTAGAAGTTTTGCTATCGGTTTGTTTGCAAAATGACCTCCCAAAATCTACCTAAGATTTTTTCTCTCTTAAGTCTTGTTTGTGGCTGTTCCACACTCTGCTCCACCAAACGCACATTGGATCGGCTCCACCAAAAAATAGAATCCATAGAGTGTCTCGTTGCATGATCCACCAAAATAAACTAAATGGTTTAGTTTGTTATTCCATGGAGTTGGCTGCCTTAGAGCATCTATAGCAGTTTCCCAATAGGATCCTCGATCCCCATAAACCTACCATATTGGGGGAGATGAAGTAAATTTCTTGCTCCAACAGCTTTCCAATATGACTCCCTTTTTGGTGGCCACCAAAAAACAGGCCATCTCACCTCAAATAAAGGGGGAGTTGCATCTCCCCCAAAAGCTAGTGCCCACCCCCAACTGTCACCCTCCTCCCTCTCTGCCATGGCGTCGAAAACACCACTGCTGGCCCTACCACTCTCCTTCGCCCACCCTCACCATCTCGCCTCTCTCTTCTCCCTCCACCCCTTCGCCCACCACACCTGGCCATGCCACTCGTCTCGGCCCACCGCAGCCATGGCCACCCCTGGCTAGGCCCACCCGCTCTCATGCCACGGCCATCGCGCTGCCATGGGCGACCTCGGCCAACCACGGGGCTACCTTCTCTTTGACTCCGGGTGAGATGAGATAAGCCACGACTACCTCCTCTTTGACTCCGGATGAGATGCAATGACCTCGCCCAACCATGGAGGGATAAGATGAGACAACCTCACCCAACCACAGCGAGCCGCACCTACCTCCTCACTGACTTCGGGGCCAGGGCCAGCGTGGCGACACGGGTCCAAGGGTAACATGGCATGGGTTGAGGACAAGGCCAGTGGTGGGATTGGGGCCAGATCTAGTGCACTGGGAGAGGTCACGACAGGGAGAAGCCAAAGAGGTTGAAGATGGTACTGACATCTAGGGCCCACGTGTAAGTGCATATTGGGATGATGTATTGGGCATCTGCTGTAGCACTCTCCCAATAATCTGAAAAGGTAGTATTGGTGGCCACTGGTACTACTCTATTGGGGATTAATTATTGAGAGTCTGCTGGAGATGCTCTTAGAAAATGTGTGTTTGGGGTTACTCCACTACATCCATGATTGACTAGTGCTTAAGCACTCCTAAACAAAACCCTTTATTGTCGATCGTGCATGTGCCCTTGCGGAGCAACATACTTAAAATGTAATAACAGATCAACATAGGAAACACTAGTAGCTTTTATATTAATATTGAAAAGAAAATGAGCACCCAAATCCATTTGGAGAACTTAAACTTAGATGGTTTATGTCTACATTCAGAAAACCATATGCAACAGAGAACAAGTTGAAATTATGCATTATTTGATTGGTACCCTCTAGACTATGGAATCTTTTCTTAATGACCGTGAAATCTTTTGATGGATTTGAAAGTGATGTGTACATTTTAAATCTTTTATCTCGTTGTGAAAAATAGACGACAACTTATACTATGATCAAGTTGCATTTGTTTCAAGTCGCTGGTGTTGATCGTAGCGTAAAACTAATGGTAACTACAACATCCATAGTTCCAAACGGATGTGTTTTTATAAAATTCAAAACCCGGCCCACACCTCTCATTAAGGATCGTAGGCACACACACACCTCTCGACCTGACGACAAGCCATAACCAGATGGACACATCTTTACGTCGGGATCAGAATAATAACATTTTGGCCATTTGCCACCATTTTCTACTTTGATCTTCTACATATCCCTCCAACTCTCTTGAAGCACCTGATCCCTTACATACTCTCTCCATTTCTAAATAATTTGTCTAAATTTAACCAAATTTTATAGATAAGCTAATATTTATGGCATAAAATTTATAGTCAGATACAACATGAAATATATTTTTATACTATTATTTTTTATCACAAACGTTACTACTCTTTTGTAAAACAAAAGATCAAACTTTAAAAGTTTCACTTAGGGCATTTCTAGAAATTGAGCCGATGTAGTAGAAACGTAAGAAAACTTAAAAATTGAAATTAAAATAACTGTGGCCTTCAACCTTAAACAAATTTGCGCTGGCATCCGTAAACTTCTGGCAGAGTACATTCCTCTATTCCAAACAGACCTAACTAAATCTGTACTATTGAAAATACGAACAGGATTTGAAACATGGTTCCATCTCTATACCTTTGAAGCTTTCCAAGTACACCTTGGCTTTTGCATCAGTCATTTGTTTAGGTTTGAATCTTGGAACGTTGTGTAAATTTCGGCGCGGAATGTAGTTTCGTGTGCATGGCATATCGTCTCTATCTTTTATGAGAAAGAACAAAAAAAAAAACGAAGGGTGTATACTGCTTCCATGAGGCTCCATATATTTTGATTAGGGTCCATCCCACTACAAGGTCCTGGGAAATTTCCAGGAAACTTCCCTGCATGAAATCTTATGATGGGGTTCCTCACCCCCACTTGAGAAAGTGATGACAAAAGGTAATGATCGCAAAGTTTTGCATCTATTCTCCTGACAGAAAGTTGCAGTTCATCCCTAAAGGGAAAAAGAATAGAAGATAGAAACTGATGGCTTAATAAATAAATTAAAGAGATAAAAACAAAGTAGCTAGAAAGACTTACTCAATTGATAGAGAGAAAGAGAGGAAAAAAAGCTTGACCTCGAAAAATGTTGAGAGAAAGAACTGATACATATTGAAGTACAAACAAAAAGGAAGATTGATGTTCTTGTCCTTACTTTGAAGGCAGGAAGGTTGATGTTCTTGTCCTTACTTTAAAGGCCGAATGTAAATTTGTCCTTGTTTTTTTAACTTTGTGATTTGTCTTGCCCTTATATTAAACTTTGTTAGCGGAAGATCAAATAATAAATTAAAAATAAATACTTTTTAATAAAAAAGACAAGACTAACCACTGATCATAATCTAACCCTCCCAGATTTCACCAATGGTTAATTAATCATATAAAACTTGTTATACTTATCTTGAAATATTTCCAAATTTTGATATAGAAATTCTTTTAAAATGTTATTCAAATATTTGGTGTGAAAATAATAGAGATTTAAAATCACACGGTACAAAAAAAATCTGAGCCTATTCACTGTCTGAAAAGTCTTCGCTAGTTTGTTGTGAGAGAAAAATACTACTGAATGGCTAGTAGATTCGGCAAATAAGCTCAAGCGAATCAGACCTTGAGAAATTAATCTTTTTTTAGCTAAACTAACACAATTACCTCCTCCAAACGAAACGTGGGCAAAACCACAAAATTAATTAATAAATAAAACAAAATTACAATCAAACTTGAAAATAGAGATAAAAACACAAGTGACTCAAACAAAATTAGGATGAATATATTTGTAATGGAACAATAATGAACAACGTTAATAACCAACGATCCATGACAGGATCTGAAACTAACTAGAAATGAGAATGGTTTCCATCGTAAATTATTATTTATACCATCCACCGTGGAAATCGTTTTAGACATCAATACGGTCTCATAGTCTCTATACACTATTATAAAACTACATTTTAAAATAAATTTACTTACATAACTTTTATATTTTCAATCTCAATCTAAAAAACTATTTGTAACCAAAAATTTAAAGCAGGCTGAAGCGAGGGAGCGGCATCAGGGGCATGGGTCGTGGACAGCCGCAAAGCATAAAGGCGACGGCCGAATGAAGACGACAAGTGCGTCTGGAAGCATGCCCCATGGTCATGGATGATCCCGAGCTGCTCGCTTGCGTCCTTCTCCTTCCATACGCATAACGCCACGCCGAGACGATCGACGACTGACGCTGACGCCGCCACACATAAACTACCGGTTGCCATTTCCGGTAGTATATTTTACAGCCAACCCGTGGGCTTCCTGGCACGTTGTTTGGCAAGCACTATACCGTACCGGCTGGTTATCTCGTCATCTCTTCTGGGAGCTAGGAGTACCCTTAAGCTTTAATTATAATTAGAGCCTCGCTCGTCTTTGTCTTTTGTCTTCGTCTTGGGCTTGTCCCATCCCATGGATTGATGCAAGCGCAGCTACGAGTCTGCAGAGTTCAGACGTCGCCAGCAGCAGCATTGCATTCACATTCGCAGGACCAGGACCAGGGCCTTGTATAGTTCTAAAAACTTTTATAAAATGAACGGTATAGCTTTTTCGTTTATATTTAATAAATATTGTTTGTTTAGGTTTATCATCTGAATCTGTCAATTATTCATCAGTATTTTTCTCTCACAATAAATCACTCAATGTCATGGCTTATCTGCTAAACGAACAAACTAGGCTCAAAAGATTTGTATCGCAAATTACAGACAAATTATGCAATTAGTTATTATTTTTATCTATATTTAATGCTATATGCATACGTCGCAAAATTCGATGTGACAACGAATATAAAATTTTTTTGCAAATCTTTTTAGAAACTAACAAGGCCAAGGTCATCTTATTCCATTCCAATCGAAGGAAGGAGCACCGTTCAGTTTCCAAAATTTTGGAATTTCGGGTACCATAGTACTTTCATTTTTATTTAACAAATATTGTCTAATATGGACTAATTAGGCTCAAAAAATTCATCTCACAAATTATAGGTAAATCGTGTAAGTAGTTTTTGTTTTCATTTATATTTAAGGGTACTCACAATGCAAGACTTTATCATAAAGTCCAGAACAATTAATTACATATTATTTATGGTATTTTGCTGATGTGACAGCATATTTATTGAAAAAAGAGGTAAAAAAAATAAGACTCCAAGTCTTATTTAGACTTTAAGTCTATATTGTTCGAGGTAATAAATAATTTTAGACTCTATGAAAGAGTTTGCATTGTGAGCACTCTAATACTTCATGCATGTGCTATAAAATTTGATGCGACGAAAAATCTAAAAATTTTTGGCTTTTGGGGCCAAAGCTGCGCGACCGGCTCTTTGGGACCTGGCTGGCGGGCAGCGGGCAGCCAAAGCAGAGCGACGACGCTCTATGTCATCTGACTAGCGTAGCGTGTACTCATCAAAAGCCCAGAGCGTGGCTTTATAATAGACAATAGCAAAACTTATTTTTTCTTAAATACACAAATGGTTTAAGTATGTTTGTATGAAGATCGAGAGACAGTGAAACGTCACGGACATGGTGAACTAGGGGTAGTGTTCTACAATCGGCTCTATCTCCCTAGTAGGAAGAGATCATAGGCTATTACTCACTCATCATGCTACCTGCCAGCATCAGCAATCAGACCGTTGGCTTGCACGGTGCCTCGCTCGCTCTCTTTGTGAGTAAGAAAAGAGCTGTCACATTGTCTCAGCATGCGAAGATATTATACTAGGCGTTCTTGTCTGCCATGGAAAGCTACCAACACAAGCTTTGTGTTTCATTTTATGATAAGTGATTGTCAACGTGATCTACGAATAGGTTAAGTTGGTGACTAACATTATCATGACGAAAGCTATGTGTGCGACATGTCTCTTGGCTTGTGGCGTTCAGATGTGGAGCTCAGACACGGTGGTCAACGACGAGGAGAAGGTCAAGTAGAGACATGCCATGCTGATGGACCTGGAGCGGTACGGTGAAGGGCTGACGTGAGGCTTGAACTGACGGACCAGGAGGCTGGGTGATCAGCCGTAGTGGCTGACATCTAGGACATCGACAAGTGCAAGTGTACATGGGAGTGATCCTGTTGACCAAGTCAAGACGGCGGACGCGAGTCGAGCGAGGCCCAAAAGGACTTGACGGGCCGGCCGGTCGAGGACGGTGGTGACACGTGTTGAGTGATGGAGGAAGCGTATGGAGTACGCTACTCGCGGCGGATTTCGTGGGTTTAGGCCTCAAAACCCGGGCAGAGGTTCCAAGGCAGAACGGACGACACGTGGCGGCATCGGGGAGTTCGCGTCGAGTCGAAGCAACCGATGAGGAGGTACGGTGGCTGTCGGATCAAGAGAGAAAGAGTTGGACTAGAATGTCCTAGGAGTAGCTAGTTCGCTCAAAAATATCTAGGGGCATCTGGAAAATATGTAATATGCCTGATAAATAAGCAGGGGAGTCCCCCATCTCGCTCACCTCTCTCCCACCCCTCTTTGTCACACCCAAACTTAAGGATAAATTTGAGTACAATAAACCTCTTGTGCGTCCCACGAATAGTCACGCACACAAGTTGATAAATTACAGAAATATCATCACAAGAGTCTTACAATGCGATTATTACGACAAGGAATATCAAAGTCTAGCAACAAGTGAAAATAAAACACATATCTAACTCTAGCTTGGTAGCTCCAGCATAGGGACGACCCGCCAACCTAAAAATCCTCCAAAAATTCCTTACAGTAGCTGTCATATGTTACCCATCTGGGATTTTTATCAAAAAGAAATATAGAAACAAACATGAGTACATCTCGTACTCCGCAAGCATAACACAGGATTTTATGTGGCTCAAAAAGGTCAGACACTGGCTACTGCAGTTAGCATTTTAGTTGGTCAATGTTTTAACCCTAAATATTCATAAGTTGTGCTTAAGCCCCGGGTTAACCCATATGATTACATGATAATAACACCGTTAACCTTCACGGTTAACACCATTACCATCACGGTTAAACCACATTAATCATCACGATTAATGCATCACAATTTCATAAGTCATCCACCATAACCATCCACACCCAACTATTTCGTAAGGGTCCAAGGCCGCTCATGTCCGAGAGTACGGCTAGTATACCTGTTTGATCAAACTCTACGTAGAGATGTGCACTTTTCCCGCAAGTCGTGTTACCCATATGTCCGGAGTTTGCAAGACCCACTAACATGGCCAAGGTGAGCGGGCAGAAAACACTATGAAGCCTTCCATAGGCCTCGTCTAACCAGTTAGGGCCGCGAGGTTTCCTCAGCAGGCAGATATAGAGAATCCCACTTCCCTATGGCACATTTCCATCACGGCTATACACATAGGAACAGAAGCAATTCTATACCCAAAGTGGCAAGCCCCTCTTGTGCCCTTTCGGGTAACCTCTAACCAGCTAGATGAAATCCTACTACCGAGCTAAAGTTAGAGCCATATAACCATTACGTTAGCACTGTATGTCCCGGATAGTCGCTTACAGAGAAGTCCTTACGGAAGGTCTAAGTCAACCTGACCGAAGTCATTTGCACCACAACCCTTTACCCATTATACATCATCATAATTAGTAAAGTTAAAATGATAGTAAAGTCTCAATTAATTAGAGCACTAGCAAAGCTAACCACATGCAATCTACCCATAGGTGTCATTAATATATAGTCAGGTAGCTAGGATGTCCTTAGGGCTATCAAAATTAGACACATGCAGATGCGTAATTAATTAAATGAGTAGGTTTACAAGGAGAACCCATGTTATACTTGCCTTCGGTGAAGGGAAGCTGCTGGTGGTCCTCCTGCTCATCGGAGTAAAATAGATCACCCACGGTCACGTCACTGTCTGCGCTCGATCGGCACCGCACAACAACACACATCTAGGTTCAAACATACAAGCAAACAATCCTTTAATTAGAACAGTACATCAACAGATTAAAAACAAAATGAAAAGTTTAAAAAATAGAACCTACGTTTCGCTACGATCACATGGATACGAAGATCACGAAAATCGGAATTAAAACGACCAAACTACGGATTTAATATGGATTTTCTATAGCAGTTTAATTAATTAAACCTAAGCCTAAAATAAAAAGTTGCAAACTACAATAACAGAGAGCCTATCATGTAGAGAATTTAAATATGAAACCAACGCAATTTGAACGGGTCAAATCGGAGCTAAAACGATGATTCTACGGGCAAATTAATGCAGTGGCAAAACTGTAATTAAGTTGAAGTCGAAAATGAAATTTAAATCAAATTTTAATCTGAAATTGGAGTCGGCCGAGGACTGCGGGCAGAATTTGGAAGTTCAAGGGGGGCTCTTTAGCAAATCTGCTCCCGAAGGGGTATGGAGCGCGCTCGGCCGTTGGATTCAAGATGGACGCAGAGGATTAAAAGAAGAAAAACAGAGAGAGGGAGGGGGTTGCACGCCGGCCAGAGGAGAGGAGGGAGGCGGCGGCGCGCCATTGCCGGAGCGGGCAAGGTTGCCGGAGTTGGGCATTCGCGCGCTGCGGTGCACCATTTTCCAAATCACGAGTACCGGGAGAAAGAGGAGAACGAGGCGAATTCGTTCCCGAGCTCTGTGCGGCCGGGGAAGGACTCGCGCAGCACGCTCCATGGTCGGCGGCCATAGAGCACGTCGGAGCACGCGGCTAGCGCAGTAGAGCGCCCCGTTTCGCGAGAAAAGTAGACGAGGACGAAGCGGAAGAGGAGGAGAGCTCACCAGCGCGAAGAACGGAGGCGGAGAAGGCTCAATTCGGCGGGACGGCGTGCGGCGGTCGCGGCGGTTTCGACGAGCTCGCTACGAGTTCAAGGACGAGGGCAGAGGAGGGGAGAGAGTAAGTGGGGCAAAGGAAGGGGGCTCGGGCGCGCGTGCGACTCAAAAGGGCGAGGAGCGGGGGAAGGAGAATGTGGGAACGAGGGTTTTACGGCCAGTTACCATCCAAGCGAAGGGAGCGGTGAAGCAGTTGGGGAGGGGAAGAAGCTGACAAGGTGGCCCCACCTGTCGGCGAGAGAGAGAGAGAGGGAGAGGGAGGTGGGGTGGCCGGCTGGGCCTCGGCCCAGGAAGAGAGAAAGGGGGCGCGGGGGCGGGTTGGGCCTAGCAGGCCGAGAGATGGAGAGAGGGGAAGAAAAGGGTTTTGCCATTTCCTTTTTCAAATAAACTTTTCAAATACATTTTTCAATTGAATTTTTGAGCAAATTGACATTTTGTTTTTAAAACAGTGTCGACGAAAGCTAGTCGGCAGTCTACCTTGGGGTATACCCACGGTAGTAGTTTATCGGTAGACGGTGCGCAGACTACGAACTCGATGGTGACGCAAGACACGGACAAGCTTTTTATCCAGG
>Ga0182004_10000198_pt1 | contig 30595 bp, 19 predicted proteins | sample Sormic07211540_1_FD_120479 | JGI IMG/M metagenome (GOLD analysis project Ga0182004, IMG submission 120479) | Endophyte microbial communities from Sorghum bicolor roots, Mead, Nebraska, USA - 072115-40_1 MetaG | ecosystem: Host-associated > Plants > Roots > Unclassified | place: USA: Nebraska...
ATAATAATAATAATAATAATAATAATAATAATAATAATAATAATAATAATAATAATAATAATAATAATAATAATAATAATAATAATAATAATAATAATAATAATAATAATAATAATAAAAAATATATATATAGATTTATAATAATAATATGATAAAGAAATAAATAATAATAATAATAATAATAATAATAATAATAATAATAATAATAATAATAATAATAATAATAATAATAATAATAATAATAATAATAATAATAATAATAATATAAAGTCCTTGAAACAACCATGAAGGGACTTTATGTTACCTCATTTCGTTTCAAATAAAATATGAATAGCCTTAAGCTATATCATTAAGTAGTAGTTAGATTTTCCCTTGCAATCAAATGAATAAAAACAAAGAATATCAGTCTGAGAGAAGAAGCTCTACACCCAATAACAAGCTAGCTTGGGGGAGGTCATCTCCCCGCTAAGGTACGCTCTTATTATTGCTCTTTTACTTTCCTACCTTTACACTCATTGTTATATCTCACTAAGGACATGGTTAGCTTGATTATATATATTGCCATTTATTATGCTTAACCTAAAAGGTAATCCTGCTTCAATTTTTGTTGAACCCATGTTAATAAGTAGGGAATGATGAATCATTGCTCTAAAAAATGATGCACAAGTCTGCTATGCGGTCCCTGCCACTATAGTTTTGGAGTGAATAAAGTTTGCTATAAATCTAAGTTTTGTGGGTTGCATATGCTTGATCTTAATTATGCTTGGTAAGATTAGGAGTAGTAGAGTCAGAGTAAATCTTTTGACTTGCTTGAAGAAGAGTTAAGGTAAAGTCTGAAGTTTTATTTCAAGAAAATCACAAACCCTGCTAAAGTTTCTCTATGGTGCTATTTTTCTGTCCTACCACTAGCCATACATACACACTCATTAGATAGAAAGCCACCATAAAAAGCCCTTGTTAGTGTGAGTTTCGTTAGACTTTATTGATCTAAGTAGAGAAACGTGTCATGCCTTTTTTATCAAGATCCCACTTACACCTATCACTATTGCCTACTATCCATTTTGGAAGTTTTCAACCACTAAATTATTGCTTATTCTCTACCCTAGAGATCTGCAAAAGTATCTATATATCTCATTTCTAGCCCCATGTTATTTCTACACCAGAAATATGCATCTGTCCTTTCATTTTTACTCCATATGATTGAGACACTCAAAAGATTCCTCAACAATTGGTCTTTAAAAGGGAGAAGGATATGGCTTGCTAAAAAAAGATATCTATATGAGGCATAAGGCCCAAAAGAAATGTGAGGACACTTTTCCGTCCTTATCATTTGTTTATCAAAAAAAAGAGTTATCCATTGTAACCATATCCCCCTTCAAGAGACATGGGGAAGTCTCAAGGAGTATTTTTCCTTCATTCCTTTCCCACCTTCCATTAAACCAACCACCTTCACCATATCTTGATCAATTCTGCATGACCTGTTGCTCCTAGCGATCTAAGTGTCTAGCTTAACAATATACACATCACAAGTTTGCTTAGTTTTTGCCTACCCATAGCTCCACATATCTTCCCATTAGATGTAGGTAATAAAGGCTATCACTTCTGGCCTTGGTGAGGTTTATCAAACACCACTAAGTGATCGAGTGAGCCATTTGAGGAACTAAAGCAAGCTTTGTTTTCAAAATTTTCAAAACCCTCCAGACATAGTCTTAGCTTAACTAAAGCAAGGTAAGAAGTTTCTGCCCATTGCTCTATCTTACTTTTTGCATGATCAAAGTGAAAAGCTAAAAAGCCCCATAAGGGCAAGTACAACGGGTCGACTAAACCCGTCTCTACGTCATCTTTTATGCAAAAAGTCCCTCGCAACCGTAGAGATGGGCGACCTCGTCGTCTCACGAGACGACGACATCGGCTCGTGGTCCCAGGCTCCGAATGACAATGAGGCCGCGTTGTACGAGATCATCGCCTCCAAGCGACAAGGCACGGATCTGGTTGCAGCACGCGGGAGAATCAAGCTACGCGCCATGATGTTTCCTCGTCCTCTTCTCCGAGCAGATCCAATATCGAGTGCAGCGGCGAAGCCTAGCAAAGAAGACCGGCGCGATGCCAGTAACAACATCCAATGGATGCGGTGGCAACGACAAGGTGGCCAGCCGGACGGAATTGGCCTCTGCACCGTCCATCCTCGTGCTTCCTCCCTTGCGTCGGCGTGCCGGAGACCCAAGCCGCTAGTCGCCTGGGCCACCGCCTTTGCGACATCATCCAACCCACCGCTACCCCTGTCGATGCCACAGTGCTGCACCATCCCTCATGCCAGCATCTTTGTTCAGTTATGACTTCTAGCATCGTCAGGACTCAGGTCCAGATCCTGCTCCAACCTATACTTCCACTAGTATACTTCTGAACTCGGCCTATTTTTCTATTAACCTTTACTTGAATGACCGAATGCTACCTTTCCAATTTGATTTAATTTGTGATTATGCAGGACCAGCGAGGTCTGCATTACTGTGCTACCTTGTCATGCTGGCAAAGATGGTCTGTCAGCCTACCGCACTATGAAGTTCAGTGACAATTCTATGATGATACATTCAGAATAAGAAGGTACAGTGGTATAATTCTTATGCACCTAGTTTAGATTTCAGAGTTCCACTGATAATTTTAAATTTGTCCAGTGTTCCTTTTGTCATTTACAGTGTAATGGAGTGAGTGTTTCAGTTATCTGAATCTCTGTATTTACAAAATCAATAGCCTGAAGTATGGATGTAATGTTAGGATATTTTGGGCTTCATATATGCATCGACACTGTTCTCTTTTGTTCATTGAAGTATTTTTTATGATCTACCTTACTGTAATGTTAAATTTCTAACTGTGCTATGAACTATTATGATCTACATTGTTGTAATGTTCCCTTTTCATGTTATTTAGATTAGTTATGTCGATAATGTCGTGTATTGAAGTAAGCACATTTTATATGCCAAGAATAGAGTGTGCATCGCTACGTATGGTCCTATCAAATTTTAGCCATTGATCTTTTTAGTTACATGTCCTAGACGTCTTAGTTTAGAGTTTCAATTAGACAGTATGTTGCAATTATATATAATATATATTTATTATATTAGTGGTTTTAAAAATATTGTAATTATGTTCATCTTATTTATGCTTGAACATGTCTTTCACCAAACGACCACATAATGGTATACACGTTGGTATTCATGATTGATCCTCGCTACGTACAAAGCATTAAACAGCTTAAAGACAGACCCCGTTTATGGATTGTATGATCTGTCTTTATATCTGTCTGTATGATAAATTCGAGGTGGATAAAGACAAACCCCTGTCTCTAGGTTGTACATGCCCTAATACTATGATTTATGGTAAAACTTCAAAACCACTCTTTTAGCTATAAAAACATGGAGCTGTATTAGTAGACTTTGCAAAGTTACTTTATTGAAGCAATGTCCAATCCAACTCTTTTATGCTAAACCCGCATTTTGCTTGAGAACAAGCAAAGGGTAGCTTGGGGGAACTTGTTGATGGTCCTTAACACCTGTTTTGACCATCAACATTTCATCCAAAACCATGGTAAATCAACATGAACATGTGCATATTTTGGTTATTACTTACCTAGTTCCACATGTACATAGAAATTTATTTGTATGCAGGAAATAACAGGAAAAAGAGTGAAAATGACCCACCTGGAAGGCAACCCACCACACCTGGTGCCACATAGGCCAACCAGGGTGGCGGGCGCTATGCCAAGGTGGCGGCCGCCGAGCCCACCTGGCGAGCGCCACCCTCTGCGTGGCCAGCCACATCACCGATCCGCGTGACATATCCAGGAGTTCATCTAACGCGTCCAAAGCAATGACAGTTTGATCCAATGGCCAGAACATGTTGTCACATGGATCATGGCCTTCCAACACGTGAGAAAACGATACTCCGACATGTGTCTTACCAGAAATCGACCTTGGGAGATCATCTAGACCGTTGGGAGCAAAGGCGGTTACCCAGAGGTGGCGCCCACCGTAGATCCCTAGCGCCCACCAGGGGAGAGTGGTGCCCCCCACTCCTCTTCACTCCCCTATGAGCTCCTTCCACCAGAAGACTCCCTGGGCTATAAAAGGACCCCCTCGACTACTATTTTGAGGGCGAGAAAAGAAGAGAACACAAGAAGAGGCTCAAGCATAGCGTAGAGCTCAGAGCAAGTGTTAGTGTAGTAGCTCCCTCGCTTAGGTAGCCAACTCAGCTCCATAGCCTCTCTGCCTCCAGCTCAGCTTCGCTCTAGCAGCTGGGAGTTGTAAGCGGGAGGAGTAGCCAGGCGTAGCTCAGCTTGGAGACGGGAATAGTCTTCCTCCTCTTCACTCTGGTATTATACCTTTTCTATCTTAGTACTCATTTATTTATCATTTACCTTTGGTATATTGAGTGCTATTTACCTTTCAAGTACTTAGTTTATAGTGCTCATATCATTAGTGACCTTAGGTGCTTGATTGTGTTGGGATAAGTGCTTGGTTAGTTTAATGTTAGTTATTCAAGCTAGTAATTGCTCTATTGTCTAGCTAGGGTGTCTTTACTCTAGAGCTTGGGTAAAGATAGTAGGAGTATAGATTAAGCGCGGTGCTTAGGATATAGGCTTACATTCAGATACGGCTAGACCCACGGATAGCTGGGGTAGCACCAAGTGGAGACAGCGCTCATTGCCTACGTATTCCCCCACGTTCGGTCTAGTTCTTAAAACGTAAGGCTCATTGTGCATCATGCCTAATCAATTCTCTTGAGTGAGTTTAGGACACATACGCCTCTTTGCTTGACTTGAATAACTAGTGCTATTCTTTTACTGGGTCCCCTAAATCTACTACCACTCTTATTTATCTAGGTTAGTTGGTATATTAGTTTGGTTATCCTTTACCCATTCATTTACCATTCCTAGCTCAGATCATCCATTCTTGCCCAACTCGACCACATCACCTTAGCCTTCCTTTGGGAAATTATAAATTGACACCTGGTTACTCACCAAGCGAAGTGCTACACACGATAGTTCTGTGCGCTTGCAGATTCCCATTCACCTAGGTAGATTTCAATCACGTATGTTGGCCCTACTAGTGTCGGGATTGACAACCCCTCTAGGCATTAGTGGACTAACCAACTCTAGCCTCACCTTAGGTGTAGCTAAGAACTACCGACCCAACACTTCAAGGATAGTAGTTAACCTCTGTCCTTTCTTAGTATTACTAAGGAGTGTCATTAAGCATTTCTAGCACCGTTGCTAGGGACTAGACTTTGTGTCTACTTTTGGTGATTGCGTTAAGAATTGCCAACACACTTTAACTTGGTGATGCAATATAATGCATGCATGTGTATCGATCAAGATGTATGCTGGATTTTCATATATATATGTTCCTATATTACAGTTTTTGTGCATATATTAATAGGTTCCATCTTATGTGCTCCCTCCAAGTACCCTGCACGAGGCCCTACAGAAAGTGGTTCTGAAACCCCTCATGGAGAGCATAGCCCTTCTTTAGTGGAGTCTTGACGGTCTTAAGCATAGTGTTTACATACTCAAGACAGAGAAGGAAGAGACGGAGAAAAGTTTCAACAAAAACTCTGATGACTTTGGTGACCAGCTAAAAATCTATGGTTTAAAATGCAAAGAACCTTCAAGGTCTAGGCTGCCATGCCTCCGCCAGGGGCAAACAACTAAGATGATGTGATATTGTGTTAACTTTTGGTGATGAAACTATGTGAATTAAAACTCTGTGATGATGTAATTTTGTTGTTGTAATAAGGCAATAGTAAAACTCTATGATGTACTTGATGCCCTACAAGTCTTTTTGCTAAACATACATCAATCTATGCATTATATACATATATATTGTTGCTAGTTTATCAATGTCTGCAGTGATATTTATGATCACTAATTGTTTGTATGTACAATTTATTAACCACATACATTAAATCTAGTAGAGCTTAACTTGCATCTACAATAATTTACATATCATGAGCAGCAGAGGTACTACACACATGCGTATAACACACGTCTGCTATAAGTACAAGTACTGGAGATGCATGTTGTGAACAAGTGTCTACAAGAACACACAGGTCTACAATAAGAGATGTTACTACTGATGCGTGTAATGTAGACGTGTCTGTAGAGTTTGACCTTGCTATCCCAGACTCTGAGAACACAACATGCATCAATAACTGCTACAGATACATACGTCTTTTATAGACACGTGTTTGTAGTATTATCTCCGACGTGTTGTGTGGACACAGATATGCAATAAGCTCTTATTATATACGCGTGTTGATCTCGCCAGACCGGCGACTTACTATAGACACACCTCAGTAAAATACGTCTGTAGTAGTACTGCAGACGCACGTATGTGTTCACGTCTGTAGTGGGGGGTGGAGATAAGGCATTCACATAGTTCTTAATGAAGTTTATTTTGAACACCTGAAAGATGTTGTACAAACAAAACTTATACAAGCACTGGATGCATGACACACTTAAACAACCTTGTAGCATACCGTGTGGTTATGATACCCACGGCAATTATTTTAGGGTCAACAATTCTGACGCTCATTGTAAAAGCACAACCAATCAAATAGACAATCCAAACAAGAACACAACCACGCAGATACGAAAATAGGTTCTGGCACAATGTAGTGAAGATGACGATGTCGGTGACAGAAAGCAATCGAATGATATGACTTAATCAATTAAAACAGATATGGTGCTTGAACGTTCTCTATAGCAGCAGGATCTGCAACAACCAAAAATGTCAGTTTAGATGAGATCACAGTCAGCTTGGCAAAATATATTTGACACATCAATTATGTCTAACAGAAAATATGAATCCCAATCAACAATTTTAACCTTTTAAATGGTAGAATCCTTGACCATTGGAAGAGTGATGACAAAATTCAGAATTTAAAGACAACGAATTATAAAGATGATTCTAACTATGGTTTAACTGATGTTTAGAGTAAATGGTCAAAAACATTACCTTTCATTGAAATTAGGGCTGCATTGAAGTTGTTGCTGTAATTCAGTTGAAAGGGAAGAGATGCATGAGATACCAGGCTTAGTAGGAACTCCGACACCACTGTGAAACAGCTTGAAGCTCTCAAGTTTTCTGGCAGTCTTAGCCACTTCATTCAGTTGCTCATACACACCACACTGCAGGAGTATTTCTATGTTGTTATTGTTGTGTTCTACTATCCAAGTCAGTAGTTCAATTGTGGATCTCCTTATGCATGGAAAATCGATAGTTGGACAGTTGTACAATTCCAATATTTTTTTCAGTCGCTTGACCAATGTGTCAGCAGCAACATTGGCATCGCCTAGTGTTTTGGCAAAATCAATTGCATTCTGGGACCTACAAATCTGCACCGCCAGTCCGATAAAGCTCTCTATTACTTTGCCTTCTTTAATCCACACGCTATTTTCCTACGTATGTCCAAAGAATAAAAAATGTGCAATTCAGTGTTAACTAAAAATGAAATAGAAAATAGCAAAAGTAAATAATCAAAGAAACCATCATTTTCTTACATGGGAATGATTTTTATTAGTAGATGATTGATCCTCCAATCTTAACACTCCATCTGAGATTGCTTTGAAAACCTAGTCAAGTTTCAGAGAGACGTGTTATTTTTTCCAAATTAGTTTAGTCAATAGAAGTGGTTTTTCAGTAGAGATAAAAGGTGAGCAACATAGTAAGATGATGCAAACAGAATACACTGCATCCAAAGAATGAATTAAGAAAAATTACCATTGGCAGAGCTTGGTCAATTACTTGCATGTGCTTATTAAAATCTATTGTTCCTGAATAGGCACGCAAATTCTGCAAGAGTTTCGCATGCATACTTCTTTTGTGTTCTTCACCCTCTACACAGATTATTTGTCTGATGATGCACAATGTTTCCTTGTCTAGATTACGTCCTTCAAAGTGGGCCATCATCTTTCTCTTATCTTTCTCTCCTTCTTCAGAAGAAAGCACCTTCACTATCTTCTCCAACTCTTGTGGCTTGATTTCTTGTAGGAAAGCTTCAACATTATTCTCACACTCTGTAGTGAGTAGAATTAATGCTTTAGCAGCTTCTTCAGAGTGATTCACCCGTGGCCCTGAAAGTACATCTTCCAGATCAAGGTCTTCTACCACGCTTTGCATTGGTGTTTGTTCATGCATATGAAGTTCTTGTATGAAGGCAGACACTGGTAATGAAAAGCTTTGATCTTGCAAGATATTATTTTCATTAATGAACAACTTAAGTTGGTCCAGGTGGTCGCTAGCGGTGTACTCCAGGAGCAATAACTTTGCAGCCACTTTACTGAAATTCAGGTATGGAGCCTTGGAAAGCAGACAATCCTTGAGATTCTCAATGACGTTAGGCAACTTGCCAATTTCTCTCCTTGCTGCCTCATCTACTGCTAAGCATGATATCACTCTTGTTGCTTCAAAATGATTCAAGATCATCCTAGAGTTTGTCAGGAAGTGAAAATCTTGTGATGACTTTTCCCTCATAAATACCGCAGCACCAGCAACATGTGAAGCGGCTAGCAGCTTGCTCAAGATACTGAGTGACATGCCAAGGATAATCTCATGGTCAATCTTCTGTATGAAAGGAGGAGGAAAGTCATCTTCTTTCTCAAGTATAGGAATAATCTCTTGTTCAATCCAAGAGTTAGAAATTCTATTGCTCGTGCCGCTTCCATGATCACAATGGTTGGTGATGAGGTCTACAATCTTCAGTAATATATCACCATCATCATCTTTTATTGGTTGCCTACAATTTTCTGGGTTGTCTGTGAGCTTGTCAAGGATTCGAAGGCCGAACCAGAGTAGGTCAAGATCCATCTTATTAGATGTGGTGAGCAAGGAAGAAAATATGAGATAGAAGATTTCAGGGAACTTTTGAACCAGAAGGTCTGGGGTGAGTTTCAGCACTACTCTTGCAGCGTGGCCTCTGATAGCTTGCTCCTCTGTGGTCCTGATGAAGCCTAGCTTATTGACCAACTTCTTCAAAGTGTCATCATCAAGGGAAGCACGAAGCCTCAAAAGGGTGAGGCTTCTGTACTTGACTGCCCTGAGGATGCGATCCATGGCCCGAATGCCAACTAACTGGTCATCCACAGAGCTAGAAAGTGACAGGTTGTTGGCAAAGGTGACCAGGTCCGTGTTGAGGGTGGCACGGATATTCCCACTGATGAACTCCAGATAGTTCTCCTTCACGTAACGGTTGAGTATGCTGTGACCCGAGGGCCCAAATAGCCTGTATTGCTGTAGGGCCTGCATCTTAAAACCAAAAACCAACACGTTGAGCAGTATGCAGATGAAGATGATTCCCTGGGCAACAACCAAACTGTAGAAAATGTTGAGGGATAGGCTGATATTTCGGTGGTCGTCTTGATGAAGCTGCTGGGGTTCCACGTAGTCTTGCTTCTTCAGCCGCTTCAAGGATAAGAGCATGCAGGTGGTCACAGCCGCGACCTGGCCTAACTGCAGGGCGACATTGATGAACACACCGAAGAATGATCGCAAGTCGTACATCATCTTCAACCTCCACTTGTCCTCCTCTTGCTTCCTTTTCAGCCTTTCTTGCTTGCTCATCCTCATACTTGCTCTTCTCATAATTATTATGCCTCCGGCTGCATGCCGCCGCTGAGGCTGGATCTTTCTACGCCTCCACCAACTACGTTGCAGCTCATGCAACTGTCGTCCTGCCCTTTTGTAGTGCTCCTGGTGCGCGCATAAAAATTTGATGTGCGGGGTCCTCGTAGCCTTCCATAATCCTATCAAAGCATTGCAATAGGATAATAACTAATGTTAAACTAGCATATGCTTATGACCAACTCTAAGCTCTCTACTCTAGGAATCAAGCGTACGTAGCATATACAACTATTATGCTTTCTTATGTAAGGAAAATGGACCCTTTATTTGGCCCATTTAGTTTAGATTTTGGTATTTGATGATCAACATGACCATTTAGACTAACATCATTTGCTAGTATTTTTTGATATAGTTCAAAGGATGCAAAGGACTTAGGTAAAGTGGTGACCCAGATGATCAACATGTCAAGCAAGACATCAGAAGACTTGTTGAAGACTAAAGGATCGAGCAAAGTCCAAGGCACCGGAATAGAAGCAAGCCAAATGCAAAGATCACAAAGAAACAAGTGATGAAGGAGTTTCTGCATGGTGTCAGACCCTAAGGTTGTTGGTAAGGATGGGGATGGCCCTCCAAATGGATACCCGTGATTCTTCTCTAGTGTAATTTAATGAACTAAATAGGCAATTTGTTCCCTCATTTTTTTATTTAGTTCATTTAGTTACAATAGAGAAAAACTGTGGGTACCTGTTTGGAGCACTGTCTCCATCCTTAGTTGTCGGGCCAATTGGGATAGAGTTCAATGGGTACAAACCTTAGTCTTAATCAGTTGCATGGAAGAAGCGTCAGACCTAGAGGAGACTAGGCGTCGAACTATATGTGAACATTGTTCATGATGGCAAGCACTTCATGCAGGTGTCAGAGCCTTTCCACTGTGGCACCATTGAACCAAGTTAGATTGTCTCCACTAGCCTACCCGCAAACCCAAATATGCGTCCTCTGTGTTGCTTTAGGTGAAGAAGTAAGGGTCCAACAGAATACCCAAATGAAAGACGCAATTTGCGTCATGGTAAAGCTGGAACCCAAATATGCCTCTCTCTCTCTCTCTCTCTCCTCGACCCAATTTTCTACCACAACCTACGGTGGCTGCAAGCACTGATCGCCAACGAGCCTACCACCATGAGGGCGAGCTCCGTTGTTGGGTCCATGAGCATCTGTCGACTGCCATCGAGCATCCACAAGGGCAGCTAGGAGTTCCATGTGCGTTCTACAACGGGTGCCCGCAAGATCCGCTCGGAGGCACTCCTCCTCATGGCGGCGGGCGAGAGTCGGGCTCGGTGACCTTCGGGGGCGGGTGGCGACACAAGATGCCTTGCACGCGGTGGCCTTGGACAGCGCCGATGCGGAAGCAGCGAAAGCCGCAGCATCAGCCTCGGCGAGGTGGCTGGCGGCATGGAATGGGGCTACAGCTTGTGCTCGGGGGTTGTTCTTTGCCTTCCCTGTTAGAGAAGTAAAGTTTTGGGACAACCTAAATCTTGAAATAGGTCTTGTGTTTAGGTATTTGCTATTGGAGATAGTCTTAAATTGAGTTCGAGGGGCAACAGAGAGTTCTAGAGAGGGTTAATCGGTGTCACATAAAGTCCGACAGTGGGCACTGGGTTGAATGTTCCAAACATGCCCCAGCAGTTGAGTTAATGACTACTGACACATGGGCCATAATGAGAGTCAGACCCAGACCAAATAGTCTGATGGTCCTAGTGTTGGACAATTTGATGATAGCCACAATGGCCTGTGCAACTCCAATGGCTAGTTCTCACATTTTGGGCTATAAAAGGGATCTCAACCGACCAAAACAAGATAGTAGGAGCTAAGGATCATATAGGTAGTTGTTGCTTCATTGTAGTGCTCTTGCCCACACAAGTGCTTAAAGAATCACCCGATGATTAGCATAGGTGCTTTGTGAAGTGCTTAGATTAGTTAGACCATCGCTTATTGTGCTTGCTCTAGGTTAGGCCTAGTGTTTAGTGAGGCTTGCACACCTCTTGCCAATAGGTGCTTGTGCGCACCGTATTGTACTCAATGGGACTAGCTTGTAGTCTTGCGAGACTACACCAACTACGTTTGTGGTGTGGCTGCTACCATGTATCAGAGGGAACGAGGCCCATGGCGGTTTGGCCAAAAAGCTCGACAGTGAAGATGACGGGGAGTTTTCTTTGTGCATGGGGAAGACCTGAAGCTATCCACAAAATTACCTGACTAGGAGCTTGGCCCTTGGGAGGGCTTCCTTGCGAGGGGCTCCAACGACGGTTAGGGGGAGTTTGCATGCTTCTCGCTACCTCGATAAAAAATACTAAAGTCATCAATGGGAGTCTACATTTCTACCTCACTTAAGCTTCTACATCTACATTGTTACCTTGGTTGTGTGCTTTACCTTTCCTAGCTTAGTTGATAGGCTAGTTGATAGGATTGGAACCTAGGTTGCATAACTCTTTTGTGGTAGAGATAGCAACACACTAGTAGAATTGTAGTTACACTTTTAGATAGTTTACTTTGTTGCATAGGTTTTGCTAAGGTTGGAACTAGAGGCCATACTTAGAAATAGAGTTTTAAGTTGCCTAATTCAACCCCTTCCCCCTCCTATCCCCTCTTAGGAATCATGGTCCCTTCAATTGGTATTATAGTCTCATTTTTGGACATTTTTTATTCTCCACTTAGTATTTCTTTTAGTAAGGCCCTTGGTTGTTAGTCTTGTTGTTTTTAGCAAATATCAATATGCATTGCAACATGACCAAAAATAAATTTAGAGTAAATTACTAAATAAGTAACTATATATTTCGTGAAGAATATTATTACATAAGGTAGGTACTCTGAAATGATAGTGGACTATCTAAAGTTAGATAATGTCCATACATTGATATAATAAAACACTATATGCATTATTTTCTTCTGAAACTTATACAACTTCTTATTTAGAAACCCACAGAAGTTTAACTTACTATATTTTCCTCTACTCAAATATTCTTTACATCTATACTTTTTTATTTAAATGTTTTATTTAAATAAAATAATCTCTATGGACAAGTTGCCTTTTATAAAACTAGAAGCATACCCGCATGTTGCTACATAAATTGTGAATGATTTGGAATAAAATTAGACTATATATGATTACTTATATGTAGGGATGAAAATGGTACCGAATTCGTTTAGAGGGGTTCAGATCTGTCCGTATCTGAGGCCGAATGTCCAATATCCGATACCGTATCTGTATCTGAATACTTAAGTCGTATATTTATGATGTCGACATCCAATCATATCTTATCTGACATTGTTGATATTATCCGTATTCGAATCCGAATCCGACCAAAAATATGAAAACAAATATGATATCAATGATATCCGTCCGTATCCAAACCATTTTCATCCCTACTTATATGAAAGATTAAAGTATTATAAATTAATATTAGTGGTGTAGTATGCTGACGAGGAAAACTTGCATGCTGAGATGGAAGATTAGTGGGGTTTAAGATTATAAGATATATAGTTATAGATATGGTTTCCTCAATGTTTTTTCTTGTTAGGACTAATTTGCATTGGACTTCCATGATTGTTGTTCCCATTACGTCCTCAAGAAAAACATTCTAGAAAAGTAAGATCCAAGTGTACAACTCAAGGAGGAGACCACTAAATTATATGAAAGCCTTGAAATCATAGTAAATTGTTAATTGAAGCCAGAAACATTTGCAATTTAAGATAGAGCATATTTGGCTCTGACTTTTAAATACATATAACCTTTACAATTTATAATAATCTCACTTAGTGTCTTCATCGAGTACCATAAGAAAAGCATAATGTGTAGAACTTACTTCAAAGAATTCAGTGTATCAGATAGAAACGACAAATGCGGGTTTTGTTTGATGTTTATAATGCACTTCTACACCAATGACGATTTTAGGGTCAGAGACAAGTTGGTGTGTATGCTCTCCATTTTATGTAGTTAATTTGACAAAACGTGGCATTATTTTGGGTAGCACATGTAATGCTGGTGTGCGAGATTGTAGGACTGCAACACCAACTAACTAGGTTCATCATGGACCATGTGTTTCAAGAAGGTTCACTGTTCTACATTATATAGATATTATGGATCAATTCACGTATGTTGTGTGTAACTTGAAATATAATCTTGATGGTAGTAATATGCATGTGCTATGTGCGTATTTCTTCTGTTTTTCCACTAAACCATATGATTTGTCCCACCAACCAAAGATACTCTATTGTTTATTTGAATCCCACCCTGGCCACCGACTCACATGACATACATGCATGCATGCATAAAATCTTTTTTATGTTTAAATTTTAAAAATATGATGTCTCCTAAATTGTAAGTCCGTTTGATAGTCTATTTGAAGATGATTGTTGGAAAATTTGTGCCAAACAAAATGAAATCCACGAGGACTATGTTACGACAAATTTTTTAAAAAAAACTTTTTAAAAACTTAACTCATGTTGTAACTAAGAAGTAAATTGTGTCCTTTATTTTGTTTCATATTGTGTTTCAAAGATAATATAATTGTTTCTCTTTAAAAAGTCATCTTACAACTATGAACTACAATACGTTGTAACCGACTACTAATTCTATATAGTCAGTGTATCCTTTATTTTTGTTGAAGTCGAGTTTTTGAGATGAAGTAAATGTTTGTTTCTAAGAAAAATCAATTTATAACTACATTCAGACTACACTAAATTGAAACTGGGTAGTAACTCATATTGTAATTATGTTCTTTATTTTGGTTGCAGTTATGTTTTTGAGGCAACATAATTTTTCTCTCTATAAAAAAATAATTTATTATGAAACTACACTTTGTAACCGAGTAGTAACTCATATTGTAAATGTGTCTTTTATGTGGTTGTAGTTGTGTTTTTTAACAATGTCGCTATTTTTATCTAAAGAATAAACAAATTACATTAAGTTGTAACTAAGTAGTAACTCAGTGTAAATGTATCTTTTTATTTGGTTGCAGTAGTGTTTTTAAGACAATGTAATTGTTTGTCCAAAAAATCAAAATTATCACTACAAAATACACTAAGTTGTAAGAATTGTAACTTATCTTGTAATGTGTGTTTTATTTGGTCACAGTTGTGTTTCTAAGACCTATTAACTATTTTTACCAAAAATTAATTTATAGCTACAAACTACACCAAGTTAATAACTAAGTAGTGCATCTTGTAATTTTATCTTTATTTGATTGCAGTTGTTTAAAACCTTTTTGCTTTTTTATATTTTTTAAAAACCTTTGTCAAAACATAGCCTTCATAGATCTCATTTTGTTCATCACAATTTTCTCAACAATAAGCTTAAAACAGTTCATCAATTGGACTTACGGTCTGTGAGATATTGCATTTTGAAATTTTGAATCATGAAAAGTTTTCATACATGCATGCATGTTAGAGATGTGTCAGGAGGAGTTGGGGGAGTGTAGTATTCAAGTAATTAATAATCAAATAAGCAAATTTCTAAGATCGAATGTAGAAAGTTATATTTAATTTAGTTTGGTGCGTGTGGGGGACCACGAGAAGTTGTAACTACAGTACAAACAAAGTTGTAACGCATATACAAACTACATTTGCTTTAGTTTGATGAAAGAATGTGTTGGGGGCACTAGCAGAAAGTGGGGCAAAGAGATCTGCGCATCACTAGTTTGACATGTACGCATGTATATACTGTCATATACTATATATCTGGTGCATTATATATAATTTCTATTTGTTGTATTATATTATTCAATGCCGAGTGTGGTATTGACTTATTAACAGTGACACTCACAAAATCACCCCTAGTTGTGGCATTGATTCAGTAGTGATATCATGAGTGTCGTTGTCGGGTCATGCATCAATCCAGCAGTACAACTCGTGATATCATTACTGGTCTATGCGTCAACCCATCACTAAAACTCATAATATCACAGTCAGTAAAAATATATGGCCTAACAATTAAAAATAGAACAAAAAATATATATGGATACCACTAATAAGGAGAGAGAGCTTTATGGCCTGTTTGGGTTGCTTTGCTTTTACATTTTTCAACTTCACTCTGTGTTTCTCAAATAAATAGATACAACTCTAGAAACTTACTCCAGGAGAAAATTTGGAGTTTTGAGAGCACCAAAGGGTGCTTCAGAAACTTTTTTTTTTATGCTACCTCACGGTGAAGTTTATGGGGCAGTTCCAAGCAGACCTTAATGTAAAGTGTAACGAGAAATCAAGAACCAATTAAATATTAGAAAAACAGAGAATAAGTATTTGAATTAAGCATTCCTTGGTATGTGAAATTATGTTTGAAAGGACATATTTTAGGACCCAATGTACGATTCTACCTTTATATTAAGTTTTGTAAATCTTATAATCCCCTAAACTACTTCAAATAAGGAAGTTTTAGGTACAAAGTTTTATATATCTCTTCAAGCACGACTTAGTAGGCATATCATGGGTTGTTTGAAAAATTGAAGAAAATATATTTCAAGATATCACATAGTACTAAAAAGTATATTTGGGCCACTGAACAATTTGTAACAAAAAGTCACCACATATAAAGTTTTAAATCTAATTGAGCTCTACAGCTTTCATATGAAGTTTATATTCGTCTGACTTTATTATAAATTTTTGTTAATATTTGTATGACGCATATTTTTAGAGACGAATCACATTACCAATTGTGGCTGAAAATCGATTTGTATCTGTGATTGGTGTTTCTAATCATCCCTCAAATACCTCTATTCTCAGTGGGTCGGTAGCAGATATAGCATATCTAGGGTCAGTGGTTACATTGACCACCCCCTGGAAGTAAAATAGAGGATATTTTCTTGGGCAATTAGCATAAATCAATTTCTCTAAAACATTTTCTACAGATGGTTTTTATACAATCATGTTTAAAAAAATGATGCCTTTAACTAAAATCATTTATTTATATATTATAGTCAAAATTTCTGCATCTAAATTTTTTGTTTCGACATCCGTAATCACGCCTATTTTGTTTTCTTTTCGTTCCGAGTCTAGTCATCATGTTTGTTTTTTTTTCCTTCTATCAGTTTTTCAGTAGAGTGTCCGTTTTTTCTTATCAGATTTTCTGAGCATTTGTGTCCCTTTTTTCTCTTTTTCATTCTGTCCGCCTGTTCCCTACTGTTTTATTTTTTCTTTTCCTGACTAGCGTATCTATGTTTTTTATTATAAATATAAAAAAATGATAAATGTATGCCTTTGAATCATTGAATTTTTTTCCAATATATAAGCAAATATTTGACCACTATGTTCTTGGGTAGTTTTAAGAAAAAAAACTTATTATTATTATTAGAACCTAGATCAGCCGATGGTCTAACTAGTTGGACCGTAAACTAAAATTTTAAGGAGTTTGTTATTAATCTAATCAAAATATAAGAGGGCTGCCATGTGAAAATGAAGGGAGAGATCTCCATCCTTGTCATGAATGGACAGAACAATCTTTGACACGACCCTAACTAATACCTTACCGACTTTAATTAGGTATTAGAACTACATATTTTTAACCACAAAACTTAATATCTAATTCTACCTGTAGGATAGTATTATGAAAATTAATGTTATGATATATAGATTTTTATACCTATAATGAATGAAATAAAACCTATCAAGGTTATATTTTAATTTGAGACAAACTTAATATAGGATATTATCATATCCTTAGCATACTAATTTCTGTTGTGGTTGACATCGTCATAATAAAATAAATTCTATCTTTTAAATTTTATAGGATAAAAATTAATACAAATATAACATTTGCATCCTCGTTTCCTATTAATATTTGATACTTTCGCTCATGTTAGAACATATGGACATATTTATTACTAGTATATGTTATATGGCATGCAGTCACGCCAATCCGCCGCACCTATACACGAGCGAGTTGTTAGCTTGGTGGTTGAGTGGTTGCGCTCACCGTCCGCATTCGAGCCTAGCTCAGCGTGGGTTTTGTATGGGGTTTTCCCCTAGGTTTATTTCAGGATCTAGACCATTTACGTGATGTCATAATGGAACTATGACGTGCCCGTCCTCTAGGAGGCTCGGTGCAGCTTCGGTGATCTCCAAAAAGACGGTGGTATATATATAGGTTGTAGATCTAGGATGTGTATGTGTATGGTGTGAATGTATTGTGTAGAGTTCACGTACAACAACTTGTATACACAGGAGCATAGGCTAAAAAAATCTGCGGCACCTATCCAGCTAACGCGCGATCCCAAAAGCCAGCACCGACTACCACAGCGTCATCAGCCACCACAGGAAGCTGTGTGTTGCCTCAGCCTAACGAGTCACGCTCGAGCGCAATGGCTATATCGGCCATTGGCGTAATGGCTTTGTTGCCCTGCCACCGGATTTCATTCATACAGCATCCTATCTTCCATCCAGCGCCGGCTAGCTAAATAGCTAATGACACGTGTGCCACCGGCCGGCCACTTGAGCTCTCCGCGACGCTATATGAAATTTCTAATCCTCTAGCTAGCTGGTACCGGCCCACAACTTGACGTATTAAAGGGTTTCGATTTGAACTGTATAACAGAACATAAAATCATGTTCATATATATTGTCAGTTTGTGTAAATTCAGAAAGTGCAGCTTATATACTTAATAACAAATTAAAATGTGCTTCGGCAATAGTTTCACTTGGCGCACAAATTTTAATTCTCGCCGTGGGGATAATAACTTTGAAATTGTGAAATCGAAGAGAACGAGATATAAAACAACATTAATTAACAAAGCTCAGAGTAATTAATAAACACGTACTATATATACGTACCCGATGGATTGGACGAAGGCAATGATGGTGACATACCAAAAGTCCTGCTCCTTGACAAGGGTGGAGAATCCACCAAGCAGGACTACGGTCGCCCAGATAGTCGCCAGCGTCCCAAGGCCATTCATGGCCTTGTAAGCGAAGGCGGTGCAGAGCAAGAAGAAGTTGAGCGACTCTTCCGGCAGGAAGATGTTTTCCTCATCGCGATCGTCAGCAGACGACGAATCCATGGTTATCCTAGCGGTGTCACTTGGCATGCTTTGCATATATATGCACGCACTGTTTCATCAGTTGCGCGCGGCCACGCAGTTTCGATCATGTATATATAGTCCATGTCCATCCATACACACGTGCTTGCGTATAGCTTTTCTATACGACAAGCTGTCTAGCTAGGAAATCTTTCGTACCTTGCCAGCTATTATAGAATAATACCTGAGACTAGACGCAAGCAAGGCTAAGAGATCTCGATAAACGGTGCCGTCTGTTCCTCTCGCGCCTCCGATCCAGAGACAATCTTGAATGCGAAAAAAGAAATAACCAAAGGCGTTTGGGTTGTTAACTTTAAGCTTTCATTCACACAGGCCTCGCATGCTACACATTCTTATCTTTCACACAAACGTTATTGATCGATTTGTTTTGGCTTCAATAACCAACCTTTGTTAACAATATACCAAACCACACAATTGTTGGAAAAAAAATAGTTAACCACTGCTACAAACATAGGCATATATATGACCTATAAGGCCTCGGGGTTTATAACCAAGTGAAAGTGCATCTAGGTCCTCTAGTAGGTTTTTGTCGTTGCATGATAAAACAGTTAAATGACTAATGATGAGTTTGGTGAGTCTTTCAATGGGGTTCGTTGCTAATGATTATATCAAACTCATGTCATGTCCTAAGTGAAGAAGAAGCAAGTACATTTGATAAGGCAAAACAAAACAAAAAGAAGTGAATGTTGTTTGATCTCAATAGTGGCTTGCTTTGCATATATATATAGTTGATTGGCATTGATCAATTGTTGAACATTAAGTCAAGAATGCATAAGTTGAAGATAAGCAAGGTTCGTGCTCTTACTCTAGAATTCCTTCGCACCTTGAACACCAGCTCCACTAGAGTAGACTTGACTTTCTCATGAAGAGTTTTCTCGTTCATAGAAAGAGATCCTAATGCTTTGGATAAATTTAGTCAAGAAGAGTTTTGGATTGATATAACTAGATAAAGTTCTTCTCATGCTCCTAGAACTAACGATGTTCATATTCATACTCTTCATTTCTTGCAACATTGGCACACCACTACATAAAACTTAATAGAGGCGGTCATTTTGGATTGCTATGACTATATATAAATCCTTGACATTATGAACTGTTGAAACTGATAAGTTCGACATTTTTGTATGCCGTGATAATAAGCAATTTTTGTGTTTCACCTGTTGTGGCTATTATGGAACATAGAAGGGTGCTCCACTCGTGTTGGCAATGTAGAATGTGCCTCTTTTGTTACTAAAATTGCTCAAGGCCTTAGATTGATAAAGAATGCTATGATAACTTACATTCAAGGCAAACAGCAATTCTTAGATGACACTACTATGAAATGATTTCACGAGACACTATCTAATCATTAACCGTGGTGGTCACAAAATTCAACCATCTTCTAAAATACCCGAGGATTCATTTTTAGGCGGATGTTTTATTTATGGAGGAGGTCAGAAACTGCTCGTGTACTAAAACTAATTTATAGAGGCGTTTAACAAATCTCTGCCACCTAAAATGGATTTTATGAGAGGCCCATGTCTGAAAATGGAGGTCATTTCTGGAGGCAAAGCTCTTAAGAGGCACACCTCTGATGATTTTGGCAAGCTCACAAGCTCAAACCATCCCACTTTGAAATCCTAGAGTATATAAGAGGATCCTTCTCCCTCTCTCTCTCTCTCTCTCTCTCTCTCTTCCCTCTCCTTCCCTCAGCGGTATACCCAACCACTCACTTCCTTTCTCTCTCTCTCTCTCTCTCAGATTGAAGCGATGTCACGGGTCGAGATGGAAGCCGTAGCCCCACCGACACGATGCGGGGAGTGCGACTCCTCCAGTGTGGGGGCATGAGGCCCGAGAGCCCATCTGGCGATGTCGCTGGGCTAGGGAGCACCTAGTGGCTTCTTGTCAGCATAAGGCCCGACAACGGTGATGGCTGGTGTAGACAAGGCCCGATCTTCTGATAGGTACGATAGCGTCAATTGGTGGAAACTTGATGTTCATAATCTAGGCTTCGAACCAAGACTGATTTGGACCCCTACAATCATTACACCACTGTTCTATTAGTTATCAACCACATGAACGTGATTCACCCCGCCGATAAGGCTTTCCTGCAAGCGAATCGAGAACATAAGCAAGAACGAGATGAATGCAATCTGAAATTGCAAATAAACATGAGGCTCTAACATAAGGAGAAATTCAAATCTTTATTCAAAAGGACTAATCATCACAGGCGAACACAGGGACCCTGGTTTAACAGTAAATGATCTTGGCGATACATTTGCAGCAAATAATGTATGTTTCATGTGGAAAATAAGAATGCAACAAAATCCAACCCTAATGAGAGCGATGGCTTCTAATTATAGAGCTCTAGACATCACCCCGCTGGATACACCCCCTAATGGGCTCTAAGACGATACACGACCCAACAGACCAAAAGACAATGTCGTAGCATCCTGGCAGATTCTAGACACTAATATGTTTTGATGATTCCCATTGACTCCGGATGAGTTTTTACATGAAAATAAAGTCATTGGTTAGCTTATCAAATTATCTTTCTATCCATATATGAATCATCGAAAACAGAGTCTGTATGCGCCCTAGGTGTTTGAAAGCCCTAGTTTGGTTTTGGATAATTGATGAAACCCAAAGTACTAACCTCTATGCTAAGTATGTGTAGATTAGACGAGGTTGGTACATGCCAAGTGATGGAGCAAGAGATGATCATGGTGATGATGGTGATGACCACAAGATGATCAAGTGCTCAACTTAGAAAAGAAGAACAAGAAAACAAAACTCTTTTGGAGATCAAGGTAAAGGTATTGCTTAAGGTTTTGGTTTTCGTGATCAAGACACCATAGAGGGTGTGATCACGTTTAGGATAGATAGCTATACTATAAAGAGGGGAATTCTTTAGCTAAACGGTTATCAAGTGCCACTAGGTGTCATTGTTCATGTGCGTGCATTTAGAACCTAGTGAGCTAACTTAACCCTCGAAAATGTTTGTAAAAATATGCTAACATACATGCACAAGGTGAAACACTTGGTGGTTAGCACTTTGTGATGGGGTTGAAGAGGAGGCAAAGTCGCGGACACTAGACTCGGCAGTGTCGGACGCTGGCCTAGCGTCCGATGCATTATGCGAACTTGACGCGTTTCTCAGTGGAGCGGTCGAAGCGTTCGACGAGTGAGTGTCGGATGCAGCCCGAGCACTATTCCCGCATCCGGTGTGTGGTCAGCAGGGGCACGAGCAAGGGTTTCAAGTGTTGTGTGTGTCGGACGCTAGCTACATCCAATGGCCTACTGACAGACGCGTCTAACACATCCCGATCAGTTTCTAAACTCTCTAAGTTGCGTCCGGTGTTCGAGTGGCGCGTCCGGTGCGTTACACCTAATGTGTGCGACGAGTAGTCCCTACAAACTTTAATGTTTAAGTGACCGTTAGAGATCAACGGGTCACATTTGACTGAGGACACGTGACGCAATCAAGCGCGCCTGTCAAGGTAGCATTGGACGCTAAGGGCAGATCTGATGCCCTGTGTTGGTGCGTCCGACACCCCTGATAGGGTAGCCCCCAAGTGAGTAATGGCTCTATTCTTTGGGGTTGCTTATAAATAGTGTTTGGCCACCTCAAGGGTAACTCTCTTGGCATTTTAACATACTTGACATTCTTGTGAGCCTAAGCAAACACCTCCTACTCATCTCCTTCATAGATTAACCATCTTTGTAAGATTGGGAGTAATTCTAAGTGCATTTTCTTGAGTGATTGCATTTAGTGACACTTGGGGATTGATTGGCTATGGTTTTCTTGTTACTCTTGGTGGTTGCCACCACCTAGATAGCTAAGAGTAGTAGAAGAGCATTGGCATGAGTTGTTGATTGTTTGTGGCCATCTCCCGGTGATTGTGAGGTGGCTTGTACCTTCCTCGATGGAGAGCCAAAAGGTAACTCTAGTAAACAGCTTGTGTCATTAAGTTACCTCACTTGTGGGTAGATCTTGCAGTGTCCAATTGTGTGGACGAGGTTCATGCAACACCTCTTAGCCACCGAACCACCATGTGTTGGTCGACACAACGGGGACTAGCGTGTCGGCAAGCACGTGAACCTCGGGAGAAAAATTGGTGTCTCAAATATGGCTGATTGGCATTCGCTCGATGTTTATTCATTTGCACATGGTGATTGATTCATCCCCTACGAGGCGGTATAAAGCTCTTAACCTCTCTTTTACATTCTAGTAAAGTAGTGTAATTAAGTTTACTTGCTAATTTTGCCTTGTGTAGCTTGTAGTGACCTAGCTTTTGTGTGCCTAGTGATCTAGTTAACTAGAATTATTGGATAGGTGGCTTACAACCCTATAGAGCTAGAGCAAAATCGCTTTACGCCTTTTGTTGTACTAATCCCTTTGCTCTAGTGGTTTGTAGAACTTTTAAATAGGCTATTCACCCCCCCCTATAGCCATATTAGGACCTTTTAGTGTTGATTTTAGTTGGGACTCCTTCTCCATTTGGATGCCCTTGCTGATCTATTTGGACTCAATGCGATTATCTAATCATGGTCATATGCATGGAGGCCATGTCCTCATCATCCTCCCCTTTTTGACAAAAAGCCATCCTCGGTGTCGATGTTGCTTGAAGTTGATCATGCACATCATGAAAATAAACGAGGCTGTCAAAATAATAGAAATGGACAATGTTGGGAGAAAGAATAGCACCACATATTTTTGGTTTGTAGCATTTCTTCTCCTATAAACATGTAGTCTCCTCGATTAAAAGGCACAAGATTTTTGTCAATAGTATCCCACAAAAGATTAATACCAACAAGAAACATGTTCTCTCCTTCTTTAGATTCCACTTGGGATTGTAAAGCAAAACTAGAGGAATATGGCATGGAAACACTATTGATTGTATAGTCCTCTAATTGATCATAATTTTGCTCAGCAAAAGGAGAATTCAGATTTGTACAAATGTAAAACTCGGTGTACCATATATTGTCCTTCATTGTTATATTTGCCAAAAACATGATATGTATGTCTAGACAACCAAGGCAAATCAGCATGTGTATAGAGTTTCTCCTCCAAATAACTAAGATTGCACAAAACATCGAATTCAATGTAACCCAAAGTATTTAAAGAAGAAATCAATTTTAGCTCATCAACATCACTAGCATTATGAATAACATGTCCATTTTCAGCACAAGTGTTGGATTCCAACACACATATCACATGATGATTCATTAATGGTTGCATGGGTATAACATAAATATCATCATACAAGTCATCTTTGTCACAAGGAACATCAAGGAAATTATTTTGTGACAAAGGTGAATCAAGCGAAGGTTCTACTAAAATTTGCTCTATCATAGCATGATTGGTGGAAAATTCAGCATGTCGAGAGAATTCTCACCTTACATGATTGTAGCATCATGAGTATTACCTTTACTCTCATTGTAAATATAAGTAATGAGTGATGGTTCTGAATTTTCATATGAGGATATGAGCACCTCACTTACTATCATGTCATCCTCCCTCTTTTGTACATTTTCTTGCAAAAAAATAGGCACAATAGAAGGAATAACAAGAGACTGGTCTATTTGATAGACCTCATCATTTGAATTAATTACAAGAGATGGATTAACGAAAGTCTCTCTCATAATAATTTTCATATCGTTCCATGTGTGAGGTTTGTCTGAAGAACTTAAAGACTCCCACAAGGTTGATGCTAAATATCTCAAAACACTAGATGCATTCTTAATCTTCCTCCGTTCACACATATGATATTGCATGGTTGATGTTTCAAATCGGTGAGTGTTGTAACCTGTCATTGTTAGCATCAAACAAGAAAACACACAGCAGCTACTAGGACGTGGTCAAGGAGTTAAGTCACACACTCTCAAGCGTCTTACCACGGTCTTACAAGTGTTCTTACTAATGAAACAGGCAGTGCAATCGGTGGATGGTTGTGATACTGTTGTAGCTTCAGTGTAACAGTTGTAAGGCAAACCTGTACTTGGTCAGAGAAAAATAAGGATCTGGAAGGCATAATATACTAGCAAGAAATAGCAATAATTTAATTCAGTTGCAAGATTAAAAAGTAGTCCTAAGCTAGTTATGTTACCGGTCTAAACTTGTCCTAGACCTAGTTCAAGCAAGTAACAATATAATGCAACTCAGCACAAGGACTTAAAAGGATGCAAGCACTTTAGAAATTTTTTTTAATTTCTTTTTTTTATTTTTTGACTCTTTTTTTAGGTGCGGCTTTTTTTCTTTTTGTTTTTTTTTTGCACCTCTTAGCCTTTTCTGCCTTTGATTGTTTTTTTAACCAGATAAGTACCGCAATATAACCTTCAAATATATCCTGCAGTACAATGCAATTCTTACCCTAATATATATCATGAAAATTTCAGTCCATCAGATATCTTTGTGTCCGCTTTTCTGTCCGCCAATATTCTATTCCCCATGGGTGGTTGTCCAGGACTTGTCCGACAAGGAGGTAGGGCAGGAGTGCCCCTGACCGTGGACTGGCGTGCCATGGCGAGGCGGGGCTCTCGCGACGTAGCATCGCGCAGAGGAGAACAGGCGGCTACGCTCGGGTGCCCTGCTGCTCACAGTTGACGGGCGCGAGCCAGAGCATGTCGTGGTGGTGTCGGCTCTGTTATGGTGCGATAGAGGAGGTCGGCTCGTCCATGGTGCCAGTACACTAGGAGGAAGAGAGGTCGCGGTTGCCGTGGTTGCGACGCGGTGAGGCCCCATCGGTGGGTGGACGCGCTGCTGAGGTAGGGTCGCGGTGGTGGAGCCGTCGGCGTCGTGGCACGGCCAGGTGCTCAACGGATCGAAAGGGGAGGAGAGTGGTAGAGGTGCTCGGGGAAGCTCGTCGCGGCCATAGCAGGGAGAGAGAAGGAGAAGGCGTGGTGGCGGTGCTGAGGAGCTCTAGGAGATGAGGACGACGGCGGCCATGGCTTAAATAGTGCGCAGCACCTAGGGTTCGAGGAGCTCCGTTCATCCTCGTCGTCCATGCCGCAGGGCATGTGGCGCACATCGAAGGGCAAGCAGGTGGGGTGTGCGCGGCATGTATTTTCTATAAATCGAATCAAACTTGTAGCACGAAAACCTAAAATGACACTTAATTTGGAGCAGAGGGAGTATTAGAGCAACTCCAACAACTTGTTTATTCTGTTGTGGAGGCTATTTTAGAATTTACATAGCAAATGATAAGCTCCAACATATGTGATATCTAATTTTGTAGAATAGAAAGTTTGCTATTCTTAATTTTCGGTAGCCATATATAGGCAGCTACTGACACTAACTATCCGATTTTATAAAATATCAAGGCAATTGTGGATCTCTTCATTTTTAAGAAGTTTTCTATTTTAGAAAATAACAAATTTAACTACTAATTTTAGTAAAGCTCTTGGAGTTGCTCTTAGATAAGGAATTCTACAAATCTTCTTATTTCTTGTCTGTTCACGTACAACTAAACATTCTTTTTTTCAGAAAGATGGCACAAGAAACCAATCTAATACGTGTATACAGAACCAACTCAACACCAAACTGAGAGAAACAAATTCGAGAGGAACTAGACTTAAACCAATGAACACAACGACATACCAGGGACGACCGCTCAATAAAGCAATGTGGTGGTGTATTTTTTCGCTTTTTTGGACTCTGCGTAATGCAAAAACAAATTCAATCTAAAAGAAAAAATAACATAAATATACCTAACGGAGCATCTCCAAAGGCTTTGGCAAATTGACTTGGCATTTGTTGCTATTTGCAAACTCCCATAACAAAATGCAAAGGATAAAAATAGGTCATCTCCAAGGGAATTGACATTTGGACTTGGCAAACGATAAAAATAGAAGGTCTCTAGGCGCGCGCGCTTTCCTCGCGCGTGACTTTGCTCACGCGATCGGGTTTGCAAAGTCGTCCACAGCTTGGCATTTTTGCCAAGTTTGCTCCCTCATTTGCTAAGTTTACCAAATTGCAAACTCCATATGCAAAACCGTTGGATACTTTTTTTGAGCTTTTTGGCAAATTACTCAAATGCAAACCTCAAATGCAAAACCCTTGGAGATGCTAGCTAAAATTATATTCTAAATTACAAGATTTAGCCATTGTGTAAAATAAAAAATTCACTCACATAATAGAGTTCCACAACAGCCTTTATATAGGATAGCTAGTGAGTACGACATGCTATATATGACAAGTGAAAATTTAGGAATAGCAAACTTGCTATTTTAGCAAACCAGATGGCACATCTGTTGGAGTTTAACTTTGGCTTTAAAATGTAAAAATAGCCTAGACAACATGGATAGCATATCTGTTGCAGCTGCTCTAATACCAATTGATATTAAGAGTGTTCAGGAGCCAAATTTGCTCAATTCCTTTGTTTTCATTTTCTTCGACTGAACATAGGACGGTGGCGGCGGCAGCAATTTTACCCATTCCGTTTTCGGTTTCGAGGTGTTAAAGTTTACATGAACTCTTCATTTTATTTGGCAATTGATATTCAATTATAAATTAAACTTAAAAGATTTATTTCACAAATTATTTTCCATGTTTTTGGTTTCATAAATACTCTTGGTTCAAAAACCAAAAACGTATTTAATTCTGTTCATAACACTAGTAGTACTATATTTATATTTATGAGAGCATACCTTGTATTAGATATATAAATAAAAAGTATTTACGCCTTATATATACTAAAACGGATAAGTCCGCTTTTGCTTCTGTAGCACTTTTGTGTATATTCAATAATTATTGCTCAATTACAAACTAACTAGACTCAAAAAAATTATCTTATAAATTACAGACAATCTATGCAATTAATTTTTTTTATTTCAGCCCAGAGAATACTGAAAAATTTTAGAAACTAAACGAGGCCTATGTTAATGCGTGAATTTCAACCGCTACCAAGGAGATCCATTAACTTTCTATCGGACGGTTAAAACTAATTAGGCTACCGTGTATGCCTGTCTTCTGCTGCCGCCGCCCACTACCATATTCCTGAGTTCCAAAAGAAAGTGTAAGCTGGTAATTGCGACTAACAAAACTAAAGCAAGCAAGCCAGCCATTACATGAAATTCGCTGTTGGGCTTATTGGGCTAACATTTACGTATAAGGCAGCACGACACCATCAGCAACTAAAAGGAACAGCCACAATAGAGTTACGCTAACATATATAGTGATAATATTAACCCAGACTTCTGTCACGATTTATGCCAGCACATACATGCTGAAGACCCTGAACAGGAACACCACAAAGTTCTGACTTAGAAAAGAAGCAGCAGCATTATGCAGCGACAAAAGCTTTGAAACTTCTAGACATCTTGTTGACCCAAACGTCGCACACGGAACCGATTTGCCAAGTTTCAGTTCTTGATCTTCTTCTTTGCCCTCAGCTGAAAATGGGAGAAAATAATGTAACATTAGGCAGTCACCAATCAGAAATACATATAAGCCCTCAATTGTGATTTTTGGCTGTGCACATCTTAATTAGATATCTCAGAAAACAAGATAGTAACTAGACAAAAAATATGATATTTCCTAGACGACTCTCAACGAAAAAGCCATACAGTAGCAAATGATATAATTTGGTACATGTAATGAATTCTGAATATTTATGCCAAGTTCATCACTACTGTACATGTCTAACGCTGACTAATATCAACTTGCTTACACAAATCCAAAAAAATGGCATTGTTACTGTAACCCAAACACAAATTAGCATTAGAACAGAAAGGCTCACCTGGTTGCTGTGGCCACACTTCTTCTTGCGGCAGTTAACAGCCCTGGGATGCAGGCGCGCATAGCACCTGGATCAAATATTTGACAAAAAGCAATTAGATTACCCTGGGTTCATACTGAATAAGGAATTTACAAATGCAAAACATTACAGAACTATCCAGGGGGGAAATCAACCAACCATCCTTTGTGGTAATGTTTACAAACAAAGCAAATTAAGTGCAAGACAGTCAACCAAAACTCAGGCAAAACAAGAACCAGGAAACTTGCAGTGATTTACAGTCAGAATGATTGGCCAGTCAGACAAATTATATGCCTCAAAAGTTAAGCTCATAAGGCGACTTCACACATCTAATTGATTCATCATTCCAGCCAACCAAATGGGTTAGGAGTCAAGGACAGCACAAATCCCATTCCAAACTCCAAAGACACTGCAACTGAACAAACAAGTTATACTACCTAAACACAGCTCTAATAAAATTCAACAGATAAGCCCCAATACAGAGTGAGTAAAAATATGTTGCATGAACAAAATGAAGCGAATATGTACATGCTGCTGCCAACAAAACTAAAACAACACCCACAAAATGTAGCAGAATGTTAAACAGAGGCATGGCAATGGTAAAACTCGAGAGCAAAAAGCAATGCAAGTCAATGGGCACCTGAGGAGGGCCAGCATAAATTAAAACAGCTGCCACAGAATGTAGCAGAATACAATGGCATGGCAAGTCAGACAGAATGTATGCCTCAATAGTTAAGTTCACAAGGAAACTTCACACATCTAATTGATTCATCATACCTTGCCAATGAACTTTTCTATGAACACACAAAAGCAGCAGTGCACGATATTCAACAAAGAGGAACATACAAGTGTCGCAGAATGCAGAAGAATACTAATCAGTGGAATGGCAGGTCAGACAGAATGTATGCCTCAAAAGTTAAGCTCATAAGGTAACTTCGCACATCTAATTGGTTCATCACTCCTGCCAACCCACTGCACTGAATGTAAATGAAACAAAGATAGCGGATTGTCACCGATGGACACAATCTGAATGCAATGAAACAAAGCTAATGGATTGATACAAGTGGACGCAAAGGAATGGGAAATGTCCCACCCGTGAAAATCAACTGCTGGAGTGGACTAGGCAGATGACAAAGTATGGGTGGGTGTCAATCTCTGGAGCCATGGGGGAACCCAATGCCAAACAAAGAGGTCAATGAGTTAAGAACCCACGGTTCCAATAAGATGGCAGCACGAGGATTGGGACATTCTACCACAATTAGAACGGAACTCGTAGAAACAGAAATACTTCGTGTAGATATCAACAGCAAACTGGGAGCATAACATCATTAATATATCCACCAAAAAAACAAGATGATTATTGGGAAGCGGTGGAGAAAGGTGCTCACTTGCGGCAGATCATCTTGTCCTGGTTGTACTTGCGGGCGAGCGCCTGGAGAGAAGGTTCAATGATGCCACCGCGGAGGCGGAGGACGAGGTGGAGGGTGGACTCCTTCTGGATGTTGTAGTCGGCCAGGGTGCGGCCGTCTTCCAGCTGCTTCCCGGCGAAGATCAGACGCTGCTGGTCCGGCGGGATGCCTGCACACGTCGTCAAGGCAGAGGAATCATCCAGAGCACCACTGGTGAAGCGGGGCGGCTCTCAATGAACGAAACTCAGAAAGCGTACGATACTCTACCTTCCTTGTCCTGGATCTTGGCCTTGACATTGTCGATGGTGTCGCTGCTCTCGACCTCGAGGGTGATGGTCTTCCCCGTCAGGGTCTTCACGAAGATCTGCATCTTGACCTACCCGGCCCTTCTCCGAAGCTCCCCGGACGAAGCTTTAGCGCGGCGGCTGCTCGTCGGCTTCGTGCACAAAGGGGCAGGGTGAGGAACGGCAGGCGGCGGCCACCTGCTTTTATACCACGGCAGGAGGGCTAGGGTTTTCATTGGACTGGGCCTTTTCTGCTCGACCCACGGGCTCTAGGGTTTCCATTGGGCCGGGGCTTTCACCCGAAATTATTGGGCCCCCCGCGCCCCTTCCAAATTTCGCTAGAAAAAATGTTATCGTCTAAAATCATCTATTAAATTAAATTTGGTCTCATTTTTTTTACTTGTAATCAAACGGGTGTTTCGTCCCGTGGTAGGATTCTTGCTTTGGGCAGCCAACTGACGGAGCCAC
>Ga0182004_10000199_pt1 | contig 30594 bp, 22 predicted proteins | sample Sormic07211540_1_FD_120479 | JGI IMG/M metagenome (GOLD analysis project Ga0182004, IMG submission 120479) | Endophyte microbial communities from Sorghum bicolor roots, Mead, Nebraska, USA - 072115-40_1 MetaG | ecosystem: Host-associated > Plants > Roots > Unclassified | place: USA: Nebraska...
CCTAGTCTAGTCTTGACGATGTCCATCCATCCTTTGAAAACCGAAACGATTTCCACTATTAAGTAGGCATGTACGTCCCTATCCATCGAGTACCTATTACCATGACCTTACCTATGACTTTGCTTCTGCAAAACACACGTTAGTCATAGTAATCAACAATGTCATTAATCACCGAAATCACTAGGGGCCTAGATGCTCTTTCACATGTAATGCCCACCGATTCCGATAGTACTCCCAGTACGCCTCGCCATATAGACCGGGGGGGGGGGCATAGGCATGTTTGATTTTATGGATGAAAGAAACAAATTTTCTGCCATTTGTTACTGCATGCCTATAGTCGCAACATGGGTGTGTCAAGTAATGGTGTCCTTAAATAGTAAGTATAAATGGATGCATGTACAAGTTACACCATAATATATTCGTGGGTGCAACTCTTCATTTGACAAAACCAGAAACGAGGAGCAACATGGCAGGAAGAAGCGAGAGTCATAAAGGAAAAAAAGAAGAGCCTTACGGAGAGAAGGGTGATTCAAGCATGAAGAATTTGAATGCAAGGATGCTTCTCGGAAAAGCCATGACAATCCTCAAGGAATCAAGTAAGTCTAAAAAAATTACGAAATGCATGCGTGAAGCAGAAAAGTTTACTTCCTTCAATGGGTTCCAAGCCGACGATGATGCAAACACGGATGCAATAGGTGAGTTCATTACCAATCCGAATATTATTATATAAAAAATCTATTGAAACTGGGGGTAAACTTGTATCTTAATTGCAGGATTTCAAATGAGAAATGAAGATGAAGATCTTATAAATGGGAGATGAAACGAAGTCAAAGAGCCAAGAAATTGTGACTATCCTATGAAGATGCATATGAAGTTAGGCAATTTTGTGCAAACACATAAATAAAAATTGGTGTGCATAACGTAGTGCTTGTGTTTGAAATAATAGACATGTTTGTGCGCTAATGTGTGCTATGGGTTTCACAGTGTAAACAGGTGTCATGTTAGTAATACAGTTCAGACATGCTAAAAATTTGATTCTAATATTTTTAGTTTTTATTTGTTCGCATTATGGATTGATGAATGGTTAACCAAGACAATTGTTCCATCTACATGTGTTTATTGTATAAAGAATACATGTTTCGATAAAACAACTAACAAGGTTTATTTACAATTTGGAAAGACGGATTATGTAAAATTGTATATAAAAATATTGCAATTAAAAATGCGAGGAACCACATGAATATGGTTCGCCCAAAGTAGTAACGAATCAAGACATCACATTTAACGAGTCATACTCGTGATAATATTGTTGGAAAGTGGTTATGTAATTGCGTTCTATTTTAGATTATGTGTATATATGATCAACTATATGTTGCTAATTATCGGTTATATTTCATTATATTACACCGTTTTGAAGCTTTTATGACCAGTTCAATTCTTCGGTCCAAAACAATCGAACTGATGGTCAATCGGTTCTTAACGGTTGGACCAGTGTATCAATGATGAACCGATGGCCTCGCCGGTTCCAAATAACTTGGCACAGTGGTAATCAGATAGGATAAGAGGAACTGTGTAGAATCACAAGTGTATTAGGGCACTCCCAATGCAGACTCTATAGTTTCTATGACTATTTATTACCTCAGTATTTATAAATTTCTGATGATGTGGTACTACATTTCACTACGTCAGAAATGGTCTTGAGGGGCGGCTGTTGAAGATTTGTAGCAGCGGTTACCAAACTGTTGCTACAAATCACTGATTTTACGGGGATGGCTGGCTATGCCCCTACAAATAGGGGCGGTTAGATATTGAGCCACCGCTATAAATCAATTTGTAGAAATCATGAAAAAGGGGGAAAAAATTTTAATCCGAGAAGGCCCCCACACTGCACCTCATACTCACTTGTGCCTAAGTTGGATTTTTGTTCCCACATATTATACCCAACCGAATATAAATTGATTGTTTGATGCCTTAAATAAATTCAAATAAAAAAGTTGTCAACTTCAAAATTTTATAACTTTTTGATATCTACAACTTTTATTTTGGTAGTTTCTCCATCTGAGGTCGTTTACAAAATTTGAAATTCAAATTTAAGAAATTTAAACATAATTTCCTATGACAAGATAAATTTAAATGGAAAAATTATCAACTACAAAGTTTCATAACTTTTTGATATCTACAACTTTTGTTTTTGCTATTTCTCCATGCGAGGTCATTTAAAAATTCAAAATTCAAATCAAAAAGTTCTCAACTATAAAGTTTTAGAGAACTACATATTTATTTTGATAGTTTCTCCATCCGAGGTTGTTTACAAAATTTGAATTTCAAATTTGAGAAATTCAAATGCAGTTAACGTTGACAAGATGATTTCAAATAAAAGAGTTGTCAACTACAAAGTTCTTTAACTTATCATGTTCTACAACTTTTATGTTTATGATTTTTCAGCTAAAGTCATGTAATGTCTCAAAATCACAATTGAAGTTGCCATTTTTTGAAATTCAAAATTCAAATAAATAAAACACGGACACACAAAAAAGATGGACATAATAATAACTACAAGAACATAATAAATTGATAGAGCACAATTTTATTAAATTTTAGGAAAAAATATCAAATTTAAAGTTAGTATGTGGGAGAAAAACTAGATACAAGTTTTAGCCATAAATTAAAAAGAGAAATAAGAGTTCTTCAACAATTTGAAAATTTGATTTCAAATATTATTTTGAAGTAGTAAACGATTTTAAATGAAAAAGTTATAAATAGCAAAGTTTTACAACTTTTTAAGATCTACAACTTTTATTTTGGTCATTTGTCAATCGAAGGTCGTTTTGAAAAAAAATTCAAATTTTAGTTCTTAATTTTAAATATTCGATGTCCATTTGGAGGGACGGTTCAATATTGAGTTGTCCCTGGAAATCGGATTTGTGAGGGCTACCGGATATCGGGCCATTTGTAGGGACGGCTGGTTTGGCCAGAATTTATAGGGAGTTGTGCCTAAAAAAAAAGAGGTGGCGGACCATTTCTTGTTCCTTATTATAACAAATAGTGTTTTGACTCTTTTGGGATTGATGGATATCAGAAAATATTTGTCGAGTTTTCATCCTCAAGAATTACTGTGTTTTCTTTAAGACATGTGATCTTTCAGAAAATTTAGGAGCTTCTAGATAACCATTTCTTGTCCCTTATTATAACAACAAGAAGAAAAAAAGGAAGGAAAAAAAAGAAGACATTTTCCGTGTTTTGCGAATCTCATATGCACCAAGGCGTGGCCGAGCCAAAGTTTCTTTTCCTTTTCCTGCAGTCCCTCATGATCCAGTGACATAAGACGTGTATCCTTCCGGCCCACCTGCTTGGATCGAATCGAAGATAAAAATGCCCAAGCGATCCGTTGTTGTTGACTAGCGAGGCTGCTGGAGCATGGTTTTCTCGGGCCATATATATATCCAATCCAACAATATCCTGACCTTTGCCGATTTGTAACCATTATATACGTCAAGGGCCACCAAAATTACCGGCTTCCAAGAGTTTTTTTATTTCCCTCCAACAGGTCTAATGGGCCATTGCATTATAACCATAAGGATGATCCACCATTGGAATTCCTTCCTCGAGGCCTCACGGATCGTGAATATCCATTAGGCCCACGAACTGAGCCCATTGTGTCTAGGAAGAAGGATAACTTTTCCTTTCTCCAGCATTACGTTTCAGATAAAAATTTGCAACTGGGCGCTGGAGCAAGCTGAGACCGCTAGAGCGCTATATGCATGTTCAATGAAGTTGAAGATGATGCGAGAGCATGGATGGAGGCAGTTTGGAAGGCTATGTCTAATAACAATAAGGTAGTTACTCAAGTTGTTACTCGCTTGTGGGCGGTTTAATTATCATGCAAGGCGAATAATGATTCACGAGAATATATCTTTCGAAGTCCTTTAATTTGTAACATCAGTTCTAGTGATAAACGGTATAACCAACCCGGAAGCATGCATGCAGTTGAAACGATAGCTTCGACTTATATCCCTGTATAAGTTCAGGGTGGCGTGTGACTATATATATATATCAATAATGTAGCGAAGAGTATCCATGGAGAGTTTTCGGAACTAAACAAGGCCTTGGTAGGGTAGTAGGGTACTCATCTTTCTGCTGACCAGTGAAACTGAGGATCTTGTTCGTGAATCACAAATAGGATATCTCAATTAGAACACAGTAGTTGATCAACTACACGATTACACTCACTTTCAGTTTGATACTACTTCCTTGGCCACAGCACGAAGCGGCGTCGCCATGGACAGCACAAGCCCAAACCTTTCAGCCATGTCGATGCCGTCATCCTCAACCGCACAGTCGAACCGATGCAGCAGCGAGCCGAGCATGAGGTGCAGCATCCTCTCCGCCAGCGGCAACCCCAGGCAGATCCTCCTCCCGGCGCCGAACGGGATGAGCTCAAAGCAATTCCCCAAGAACCCGACGCCGTCGTCCCTGCCGACGACGAACCTCTCCTCGGCGTCATCTCCCCACACCTTCGCCCTCCGGCAGATCGCCCAGATGTTCACGTACACCGTCGTTCCTTCAGGGATCCGGTAGCCATGGACCTCCACCGTCGCCTCCGCCTTGTTCAGGCCGATGGGGACCGTCGGGTGTAGCCGGAGGGTCTCCTTCACGACGGCCTGAAGGTACGTGAGGTTGGAGATGTCGGACTCGGCGACGTGTGGTCTTGCGCCGATGACTCGTCGCAGCTCCTTCGTCATGCACCGTGGGTGCAGCAGCAGCTCCGCCATCGCCCACTCTATCGTGCTCGTCGTCGATCCACTTCCGGCGACGAGCAAGTCCATGAACATTCCTCTCATGGCCTCCTGGTTCATCACCCACCCTTCCGTCCCATCCACCTGCCCCTCCATGTCAAGCGCCGCGTCCAGCAAGTCATTCCTCCGCGGCTCGCCGGCGGCACGGCCGTGCCGTCGCAGGTCTATCTGCCGGTCGTTCACGCCGTAGGTCCACGCGACGAGCTTCTCCATCCGGCGCCTCACGCCGAGCACGTCGGCGGCCGCGACCGCCGGGAAGTAGTCGGACACGTTCGGCGTCCCGGCCACCACCACGGCCTCGCGAACCACGTCCCCGATCGAGCTCGCGCGCCGTGGCCAGGTCGTCCAGGTCCTCGGAGAACATGCACCGCCACAGCACGCCGGCGACCGCCGGGAACACCGCGCGCGCCACGGCCACCGGCAGCAACGGCGACCCGGATTCGCCGCCCCTGACCTTGGCCTCCGACGACGACGACACGGCGCGCGCGAGCTCACGCGCCTTCTCCTCCCGCACGGCGCGCAGCTCGGCGAGTCGCCGCGGCGTGAACAGCTCCTCCGTGCAGAGCTTCCTCATGGCGCGGCGGGAGCGCGATGATGGAGTTGGCGTGGTGCCCGCACGCGTGCCACGCGTCCAATGCCGCCGCGCCCGGCGAGGTCGCCGTTGTGCACGTGGAGGACCTCCTTGGGGACGTCGCTGGCTGGACGAGGCCACCACAGGTAGCGGTCGGCGAGGCGGGCGAACGCGTTGTTTAATATATTTCTCTGTTGCCGGGAGGCTGGCTTTGCCCCACGTACGGTTTTTGTTCAAAAAATGTATACTTTTTTATGTATAATCAGTGAAACTTAATTAAGGTAGTAAAACGTGACAGTGTGATAGAGCTGCATTCTGTTGACGGAGGTAGTATCTCGGATCAGAGAGGAAGTAGATACAGGCAGGGAAGAATGAATGATGGTCTTTGAATGATGTACAGTTGCACGCGATCCAAACACAGAGAGTTCAGATTTTAGAATCGTGACAGGATGCTCAATAATTGATGCATGCAACATGCCTACCTCGCACACCATGATCATTTCTATTAAATATGCTACGGATGCTGGCATGTTTCCATCTCACGCACAGAAGATCAGATACGAATCAATGATATCGGTGTGGCACGCGTTTAATATGCATCATTAGGCCTTGTTCAGTTCTCAAAAAATTTTGTTTTCGTGTACTGTAGCGCTTTTATTTTTATTTGTCAAATATTATTTAATCATAGACTAACTAAGCTCAAAAGATTTATCTCGTAATTTACAGGCAAACTGTACAATTAGTTTTTGTTTTTATTTATATTTAATGTTGCATGCATGTGCCGCAAAATTCGATGTGACGGAGAGTCTTGAAAAGTTTTTGGTTTTTGGGGTGAACTAAACAAGATCTTAATATATCAATATGATCCACATTGATGGTGAGTGTTGTTAAGGATGGTGGTTTCGGGTCAGATATCCGCGGGTTCGGATTTGGAGATGATTTTTTATCCACGGTTTCCGGATTCGGGACTCCGAAACCTATTGGGTTTGTTTCATATTTGGTTTTCTAGCCGTGGATATCCAATAGATATCCGAAATAAATTATTTGAAATTATAATTTATATTTTATAATACTTAGATTATTAAATTTATTCTAAGTTGACTCATGAAAATATTTATTATTTGTTGCCTCTTGTTTATACATGTAAATATGTGTATATATATCATGTATATATATGTTTATAGAAAGTCTTTATTGCTATTAATATATTGTCATACAAAGCTGGTTTCGGGTCCATTCAGGTCTTGGGTATCCATGGTTTTGGTTTTGTGATGGATTATCACTCGAATTGGTGTTCGATGTGGGTTCGGGTTTTGTTTTTTGATATCGGATTCAGGTGCATGGAGACTCCGTCCAATCCAAATCTGCCATTATTGCCGTCTTAAGTGCTGTAAATAACTTGGACTTTTATGAAAAAAAATCCAACCGTTGTTTCACATACATGAACGTTCCCGTTTGTGCACTAGTGCCTCCCTACGTACAAAGATCTAATTAACCAAACTAAGTTCACAGGTATATATACATATACAGGCCAGATTTACTGATCATATGCGTATTGTTGTCTATGTAATATTGTACTAATAAGTACTTAATCTCTTCCAAGTTACTCTCTCCGTTTTTAAAAGCTTCAATTCCTAGAATTGTCTTAGACATAGTGTATATCAAAGAAGCAAGTGCAATGGGGTTGATCCATCGTGTACAGGACAAGTTTAGAACAGATGGTGCCAATAAAATGTTCGTTAATTTATTGTTGTGAGAGCATGTGCAAAGTAATGCGAACAAGCAATATATATCATCCGTGCACGAACATTTCTTTTTCGAGAATCCAGCTGGCTACTACTGGATACGTTCATCTTGAACTGTCTACTACCAACATGGCTGGGTTGTACATTGCTTTTTAAAAAACTGAATAATTTGCTCGTTTAGAATTTCATGTACTGGAATTTTACCTATCTTTGCTCCGTCCTGCCACATGAACATATATTGCTTTGCTTTCCAAGCATTTCAGCCATAGACTACAGCTTTCTTAATTATGTTTAACATCTAGCACAAACATTCTATGTATCACTGTGAATTGGTCTTTCTAAGCATATAGTAAGAAATTAAAAGAGTTCATTTATTCTGCTTATAAATGACCTAATTCCACTTTTTCACGTGTATGTAGAACATATTGTCCACAATAGTATATGTATATCTGTGAGTATCACCAATAATATATCTGAGGAACATCCACCAATATATCTGAGGAGGTACAAAACGATATTTGGTAAAGCCACCGACGAAACGAGTATTCTGAGAAGCATATATAATGATATATAAATGTAAACCCCATGTTCAAAAATGCTTTACCACAATGAATGCAACAGTTGATTTAACACTCATCCACTGCAAACGAACAAAGTTTTAGTCATGATCACACCACTGATACATGGTAACAAAGTTTATTATTATAGTAAAATCATGATCATCATTAGGATTATATATAGGTTATAGGTATATTAGGTAAAATGGATCACATTTTTCCATATTACTGCATCTCGTGTGCCATTGCATGGAGGGGAACAATTAAAGACAGTACTAACCCAAACCTTTCTCTCATGTCCACTCCATTTTTCTCAATCTCTGCAGGTAATGTCCATCTGAATCGATGGAGCAACGAGCCAAGCATCAAATGCACCATCCTATAAGCCAGTGGCAGCCCAAGGCAAATGCGCCTTCCAGCACCAAATGGAATTAAGTGAAAATCCCTCCCCATGAAATTTGTCTCTATACCTAAGAATCTCTCTGGCATGAATTTATCTGGCTCGACCCAAGCATTGGGGCATCGATTAATCGCCCAGATGTTGATGAGCACTTTTGCCCCTTTTGGAATGGTATAGCCCTTAATTTCTACTGTGGCTTCAGCTTCGTATGGCGTTAGCGGAACAGGAGGGTGCAGCCTTAGGGTTTCTTTGACAACAGCTTGAAGATAAGGTAACTTGCTAATATCACTCTCATCAATTTGCTGTTTGGTGCCGATGACATTCTTAAGCTCCTCTTGCACTCTTCTCATTGAGTCTGGAGATTGCAATAGCTCTGCTAGTGCACACTCAACGGTGTGGGATGTGGTCTCTCCCCCACTGAACAAGTCCTACAAAAAAGGAATATTTTTTGAAAGAATTTTGGAAACCTAGCTACTTTAAAATTTGTAACCCAACAAATATGAGATATTCTTGTTGTGAATTTAGCTGTCCTAGAATTTACATTCTGAAAAAAAAAATCATATTAGCTCTGGTCAGTTTGCTTCTTAAAAATGATTATATTAAAGCAACCTACAGTTTCTCCTTAAACTAATGTAGCTGTCTTAAAAGTAGTATACTTACTGTAAACAGTCCGCGGATGGTATTATGGCTCTTGTCGTCGGTGTTTTCTTCTTCAACTTCGCCCTCCTTGTCCAGCATCACGTCAAGCAAGTCATTCTTGCGTGCCTCGCCGGCGGCATGCCTGCGTTCCCTCTGCCTGATCTGCTCGTCGATGATGGCATACATCCTCTGCACCAGCCTCGCCATCCTGCGGCGCACACCTTGGAGGTCGGCCGGAGCTAACGCCGGAAAGAAATCAGACACGTTCGGCCCACCGACCAGGACCGACGCCTCGTCGACGATGTCGCTCACTTCCCGCGCCGTCGCGGGGTCGAGGTCGGCGGAGAACAATGTCCGCGACAGCAGGCCCAGCGCGGCGGCATGCGCGGCGCGGCCGACGTCCACGGGCGCACCGCTCGCCGCATGGTCGGAGACGTGGGCGATGAGCTCGGCCACTTTCTCCTGCCGGAGAGCCTGCGTGGCCTTCAGCCGATGCGGCGAGAAGAGCTCGGCGGTGCACAGCCGTCGCAGGGCGCGCCACTTGTGGCGCGGCGGCAGGCAGAGCACGGAGTTGTGGCAGTGGCCGCCGGCGCGCATGGAGTCGCCGACGGACCGCGCCGCGATGTCGGCGTTGTGCGTCCGCAGGATCTCGCGCGCCATGTCCGGGGACGAGGCGACGACGGTGAGGATAGTGCCGAGGCGGAGCGTCATGAGCGGGCCGTGCCGCGCGGCGAGGCGCGCCAGGGAGTGGTGCGGCATGTGGTCCAGCTGCTGGTGGAGGTTGCCGATCAACGGGAGCGGCCGTGGGCCTGGTGGGAGACGGAGACGGCGGCGAGAGTCACGGAGGAGCTGGAGGATGTATGAGGAGAAGACGATGAGCAAGATTGGCAACACCAAAGGGAGGAAGAACGCCATAATTCGTGTTGTAGTTGGAGTAGCACCTCGCAAAAAACTAGCCCTGGCCGTGTGTGGATATTTATAATAGCGGTCTCCACTGAGGATTAGCCACACTTAAACCCTATAAACACCGATTCATCATTTGCCTTCATTTTTATTTATTTGTTTCAATTAATCAACTAATTAACTATATTTTTATTTATGTACTTATTGTAACCTTGAGATGTGTTCAATTGCATTTTTGTGTATATATAATATACATAAGATATTTCAAGATATATTGTTTTCAAAGTAATCATATACCATACCTGTTGCATTTACCACTTGTGATATGTCTCAAGATATATTTTGGGTTGTTCACAAAACATCAATGTGATGTTCGACGGCCATGATGTATTTTGAATTGTTCATAAGATGGTGTACTTTAGGATATTCACATAGTATCTGTGCTATTTTTGTTTGGTGTATTCAGTTGAGGAAATGTTCCTTTTTTATAATACTGTAGATGAATGAATGTTATAACATAGCATTCACCAAAGCCTTTAATTTGTTCTATAGATATAGAATCTTATTTCGAATATATGCTCTATATATGTGGTAAAATTTTAATGTTTTTATAGTACCCGTGAGATGTTCCATACTTCCACCCATACATGATGGATTTTTTGTCGTTCATGTCCTATGCATAGGATGCTCCATGATATATTGATGGGTTAATTAAAATCATGCCATTATAAATTTGATGATTATAAAAAACGTCTCTACTTCTCTCTAAGAGTCTAAAATACACCATTTTGTATGTCCGCAATATCTCTAGACTCACGTGCAAGCATACGAGTACCTTCCTTATGCATGGAAATGCCCTTGATATTTCATTCCCCATCTTCTCTCCATGTCCTCATCGCTCAAGCGCCCTCTTGTGCCGCCTTGCATGTTTTGTCGTCGAGGCCACCATGTGCTCGATGATCTTGGAATTGCGGTCGAGGGTTTGGTACTTTTTGACATTTTTGAGTTGGTGTAGGCTCTACTACCCTCACCTGCCACGGATGTTGTCGTCACCCTCCTCCTCGTAAATGCACAGGCATAGCTCCAGCACCCTCTTTGCGCCGGCCTGCACGATTTGTCATCGACGCCACCGTGTGCTCGATGAACTTGGAATTGCAGCCGAGCGTTGGTCCTTTTTGACATTTTTGAGTTGGTGTAGGCTCTGCTACCCTCTCCCGCCACAGACGCCATCGTTGCCCTCTGTTAGAAATAGTCTGTAATATGTGTCAATGTAAATCTTAAGGAGATCGGCATGAGAGTCCATGGTTATAGGATAGAATCTGTAAATTAGGAATTGTTGTATAGGATCCTAGAATTATGGATCTCCATGCCGTATTCGTAGGAGATTGTTTTCTTGTACTGTTACTATATAATCAACACGTACTGCGCCTCTGGCTATCATCTTGCCAAGCGCTTCCACCATCTGCCCTCTGTATTTTCTACACCCTCCTGGTACAGCTCCAAAACGCCCTCTCGTGCTGCCCTCCATGCGTGCAAGCTCGTCGAAGCCTCCATGCATGTGCGACTTTGGTTGATGCTCAAGTGATTGCTCGGATGGAGGTCGGGCAATGGCCGTGCCCTCGAGCCGCGAGCGATGGCTGTAGGCAAATTAGTTGTAGTGCTTGAATTTCTTAAATAATTCCAGATGGAGATAATCCTCTACCAAAGTTACACAGTGCTTGACAATATTTAAACGTTTTTGGTTGAATTTTTCTTTTCATTGGAGTTTATTTATTAACAGCTAAAATATTCAATAGAAGATTATAAACATTGGTTTTAAAAAGATTACGAAACGGTTGAGTTCATTTTAAATCTTTTTTGGTTTATATATATCAAAGCCGAGATGGGGCAAGGGTTATATATGGGCAAAGAAGTCCAATCATATGTACCAGTAAAGGAGAAAAAGAAGAAAAGAGAAAATAAATAAATATTGAAGTCCCTTGAAACGGAGAATTCGCCGCAGGTCTCGGTGTCAAAAGACGCTAATTAAAAGAGGTGCCAATTGAGTCCTTTGTTTAGTGATTATTATTAGGTGTGCGTGAAATTTCTCGTGTAGTACGTTGGTGTAGGATCAAAACCGTACGTGATCCACGTCCGTCGCCCGTCGCCAAGATCCGTTCTTGGCCCGTGTCCACGTGGATCCACGTAACGAGCCGGCGACAATCAGAGGTGTCATGCACAACGGGACAATCAGTGCATCAGACAGGGAACCTACAGGATCCCAATCAGTGCTGGCGCAAGATGCCCCATGTGCTGTCCTCGGCTAGTGTGTTTAACACAGTGGAACTAGTTCACTCTATCAGCGATTCGCAGTATCACATACTTTAATTACTTATTACATGTTGGCCTTTAATTAATTCCATAGATTCCGATCCAATCACCATTGATCTTAATCGACATGGCGCAGGATCTAAATAATTGTTCGTGCCATTGTAGTAACTAGTATAATGTCTATGCTAACGCTATAGCTTTATCTAAGAGATGCATATAAAATAACTAATGATTTTTTTCATAGTTTAATTTTAACACAATTGCATTTGAGCATGTATACAATCCGAAAAACACTTTTGCATAAGAATGCATAGTAAAATTATTTTTCATATTAATCATCTAAGTTACATTCTGCCTAAATTCTTTATTTGGTTTCAGGCCACTGCTAGCTTAAATGGCTTTCCATAGAAACAGCGAGTAAATTTAGTTCTCAAGGATCATAAAGGCGATCAAAGAACGTATTTGAAAAATGATCAAACATACATAGAAAAATAACAAAACAAGATAAATTCTAGAAGAATATTGGTCTATTGTTCCCTTTACATAAAGCAAAATTCTATTCATGAGAAGGTTTATAGCATCAATGATGTCGATGACAACACATATTATCTTGTAGTATTTTTTCTCCTACTGTAATTTCAAGATTCGACTAGAATAGGAATGCAATATTTTTCTGCATCTTCATATATAGAACCCTAAAGCACAATTAGAATTCCAACAATCAAAGGGTGAGGGTGAGAATAAATTAAGGTTGAACTTGACAGTGTCACTAACAGTTAGGCTGCCATATTACAGTCTAATAGTACTTAATTCTTTTTCAGCCGTTCAATACTTCAGTGGAAAGGAAATAGCTAGAACAACCAGCAACTAATTTTTCTGATCACCTCGTCACTGACTGGCACGGACTCATGCATGATGTTGCCAATCAGTCGTGATCTTGGCTCAAAATGGGGATGGTTCGGTACGCCCAAAGGGTCTTCAAACCGGCCCAAAAAATAATTCAAATGGGCTCCATTTCTGATCCACTAAGGCTGTTAGGGTTATTGGTTCCCAATCAATTGAACTTTTGGATCGAGTGGTTCGATCCGCTCCCGTCCGTCCGGCGCCGGCACCAGCCCCGGCCACCACCCTGGCTCCGGCCGCAACCCCGCCGCCCCCCCCCCCTCCCTGCCTAACAAGCCCATCGATGTCCCCGCTCCCCGGCCTCACCGCGGCGCCTCTTTCCTCCTCTTGCCTTTGATGCGCAGGCTGAGAAGGAGATCCAGGCAGCCAAGCTCCGCATGCATTCTCTCCGCTAAGCTCGCCGCCATGCGCCGGCTCGAGTGCCGCCGCCTCCTCCTCGAGCGCCGTGCCGCCGACCTCGCCTCCCGCGCCGACATCGACGCGGCACGCGCGCCGCCGCCTCGTCGCCCGCGACCTCAGGTAGGCAAAGGCAAAGCCACCCACTCGTGATCCGATCCGATCTGCCCATCTCACTTTCTCTTCCTACACCCTAAAACACCAGGCATTTCGTTTTTGGTTGTTAAGATTCAAACATCCGCATGCTCTGATCGGGCGCGCAACTCAGTGAGGGGCGAGATCGAGGAGGCCGAGAGGAGGGAGCAGGACTGGCACCGCTTCTATGAGGGCAAGAGGAAGGAGATGGAGGAGTTCCAGGCCGAGTTGCGGCGGTTCGAGGTGGAGACTCGCGAGCAAGTGCAGAGGCTGAGGGATTCAGTTCTCAAGTATGGTCCCGATACTTGCATCCATAAACTATGATCTATTGAGCTCATCACAGTGTTCCTAGCTTGTTTATCCTAATTAATTGCAACTGGTTGCTTGGGATCTGGGTGAAACTGGTAAATTGTTACTGATTCTGTTCGTCTGGGCATGCTCAAATCAAACGGCAATAATGGTGCAGAGGTGTTTAATATGCTTTGGTCTGATCTATCTGGCCAGTAGCTCGTCTTCTCTGTTCTATTTTTTAAGCCGGCGTGGCCCTGCTAGTTTATGATACACTTGCTTGGTCCCGTACATGCATGTAAAAGCTTCATTTGACAACAAATATGTACACATGGGTGGATTGAACCATGATATCCAATGGTGCACCAGGGTCAGAAATTTATTGAAATGGTGCAGCCAGTGCTCCATTTGACAACAAATGGATCAGTGGATCGGTTGCGGTTCGACCCAAGGTGGAACCACCCCCATGTTTAATCTTGGCGTCGAGGGTGCTCTTGGCCGACCTCCTGCACCTCAACTTCTTTGTCTGCCAACCTCTTCTTAATTTCATCTGTGCTCTTCATGAGCCTGTTCACTTCTTCCTCTTTTTGCTTGCTCTGCAAAGAAACACATCACATTCAGTCTTACATTCAGACTCCAGTGGAATCACCTCTAGTGGAGCGCATGCCCTATACATTCAGTCTTAAGAGTGTAGATCTGCAATCTAAAATCCTTATTTTTATATATATATAAAAGGTATCAAAGAAAGTTAATAAAAGATAGTGCAAGCACAATAGGTTCAACTTACTCGAGGATAAAAAAATATAGCATTTAAATAATGTCAAAATCTGAAAATAAAAATTTAGGTTCATGACATCATATTGTCATATAAGATATGCACGGCCGCAAGTTTAAGTTAAAATTTCAACTAAATACGTATGTAACATACACAGAGAAGTGCATGCAAAGGCAAAAAGACCATGAGTATGAATGAAAAAACATATGAATTTAAAAAATAAACAAATATAAAACATAAAATTAAGAAGTTTTTGTTAGTTAGTTGTATTAAATAGTGATAATAATTATGCCTATGTGTCATAAGGTTCTAGACCCGCCTTGTACAAGAGCACATGGTTGATAGACTAGTGCATATAATAATGACACATTTTGTTTCTTTGATTGTTCTTATTGAGATGCTTGGAATATATAAAACTTAGCTTCAAGATGTTTAATAATTCTTTTTTTTGAACAACATGTTTAATATTTCAGTAAATAATAAATCTCACAAAGTGACGCAAAGACTGAAAGAGAGACTGCAAGCATGCATTCACCTCAATTAACACACTTCTACAGGATTGATTATGGGCAGCGTTTCACTTTTGGCCTCGGAGGTGGGCAGCCCGGCTGTCCTTCCTGGAATATCCACGCAAGACAGCCGGGCCAACAACCACCTCGGTTGATACCTATTAAACGAGGTGGTTATTGTAACACAACCACCAATGCTAAATCGATTAAATGAGGCGGTCATCTTAAAACAACCGCCTCAGTTAATAAGCCTATTAACCGAGGTGGTTCCTTTACATTGTTCGCCTCGGAAAATCTACACCAATCCAACTGCATCTATCGGGCTTATATATGCAGGTGTTAGTGTTTGGGCCATCTCTCTCATTCACACACCGCAGCCGCCCAACCCTCTCTCTCTCGCACGCCCTCACTTGTGCGCCGCTCCTCCCTCACCCATGCACCGCTCCACTCTCTCCCATGGTGTGGCGGCGTCCCTCCATTCCCAAGGTGTGGCAGCGTGGCGTCCCTCCCTCCCATGGCATGGCGGTGTTCCTCCTTGCCCCTTTAACTCTGGCGACAGCGTAGAGGCTAGATCTGGTGGCATGGAGGCCAAATCTGGCCTCCCAACAGCGGCACAGGTCCTCCATGTCTCGGATCTAGGTGGTGGCAACTTTCTCTCGCCCTTCAACTCTAGCGGCGGCATGGAGGTCAAATCTAGTGCCCTGGAGGCCGGATCCTGTTTCCCCTTGGTAGTGTTCCTCCCCCTCCACCTCTACATGAACTCCAGTGGTGGCATGGGCTCCCCGTGGCGGCGCTCCTTCTCCTCCCCACGGCGGTGCTCCAATTCGGGCATCGGCTACCACGCGTCGCAAATCCGGAGCTAGGGATCCACCACGACACGTATCCGGCGGCGGAGATGGCCTCCGCTGGTGTAGAGGCACCACGACGTGCATTGCCGGTGGCAGCGACCTGTGGATGGGCTCAGTAGGCCCGTCCACGATTTTTTTCTTTATTTTTATTTTTTATTCGATTTACCATGGCGAGTATTTAAACCGCCTCAGTAAATCTTTGATTTAATTACCGTGATCTTTGATTCGAGGCAGTTAGGCCGTGTGTAGTTCGCAAAGAGAAAAATTTCGCGACACTGTAGCACTTTCGTTTGTTTGTGGTAATTATTGTCTAATCATGGACTAACTAGGCTCAAAAGACTCGTCTCGTAAATTCTGACCTAACTGTGCAATTAATTTTTATTTTTGTTTATATTTAATACTCCATGCATGCGTCTAAAGATTCGATATTATGGGGAATCTTGAAAAATTTTGAGTTTTTAGGTGGAAGTAAACAAGGCCTTACGAAAACCGGCTTAGTTAATGCCTTTTGCTGGCCACGATTAGGATTTTTTAGCAGTGTAAGAATGAACGTGCTGGACCCAATACATCCATATAGAGACGGCAGTTGTTAAGTGATTCCACTAGTATATAGTTTATACGATTTTGCTGCCATCTATAACTCTTATAATTCTAAACCCCACTAACTATTTCTCCAAGTATGCAAGCTATCCACCTAAGCAATGTACTACCATATTCAATTAAAACCCACTAAGTAAAACCTTAATAACTATTTATCTCAACATGCAATGCACCACCACATATACAATTAAAATCCAATAGCATACATGACAACTGTAGTCTTCACGTCAACAAGACAAATAAGTATAGTCTACATCATCATACTACACAATCCATTAATCCGCAATTCGCGCAACAACGCGCGGTGTATGCTCCTAGTTAATTTAGACGTCGATCTCCATGGACATGAACTCATGCACGTCGTGCACCGCCAGCTTACAGTTGCGTGTCTTCATGTCGTGGTGGTGGTCGTCCTCGTCTCCAGCTTCCTCTTCCGGCAGCCGCCCGTATACCTCCCCATCTCCAGCTGTGTACATTTTGCACACGTACACGTAAACCCCGAGCACCAACACCGTCACGAGGACGAAGCACCATCCGAACTGCAGGTTGACGACAGCCACGGCGTGGTGCAGGCTGTCCTCGCCGTGGCAGCGCAGGTTGACGCCACCGTCGTCGAGGAAGCAGCCCTTGGGAGCCATCCCTGGGATCCACACGACGCCGATGACGACGCCCCACAGCCCCTGGAACGCGAGGGACGCGGACCGGACGAGGCTCACCGCGAACTGAACCTCCGCGGGGAGCCCACCACCACCGCCGGCGGCGCCGAGGAGCGCGGTGGAGAGGCACGTCGCCGCGGCGGCCTGCAGGAACCAGTGGAGCCGGCCCTCGACGCCCGCGTGGTCCGTGGAGTGGACGTGGAACACGAACAGCTCCTGCGCGAAGACCGCCGCCAGGAGGAGCATGCAGAGCGTCGTGTGCCGGTGGCGGTGGCGGTGGCGGTCGAGGTAGATGGCGGAGCCGGCGTAGACGAGGAGCGAGGCGTACATGATGGCGTGCTCGTGGTTCGGCAGGCGTTCCGGCGGGATGGAGCCGTCGGCGTTGAAGGGCATCGGCGAGTAGGCCAGCATCTGGGTGGCGAACCCGTAGACGCCGCCGGCGAGCATGACGATGAGCTCCAGGTGGCGGACTCGTGGCGCCGGGAACCATGCCGGCGCGACGTAGGATGAGGAGGATGTTGAGGGAAGCGAGACGAAGAGCCTGATGTGGTTGAAGAGATGCCATAGGCCGAGGCCTGAGAACATCAGGCCACCTAGGATGTGGCTGATGCTTTTGTCAATGGCGCCGCTGGGCATCATCATTGTCTCGGTCTGATCAGCAGTAAATTGTTTTCTTGGTGCTAATAGTAAATTCTTTGTTGCATTGGCATGCTCTCTGGATTTTGTATGTAAGGGTCATTGGTTAGGGTGAGATGATCATATATATGGATGGCAGAAGAGCAAATATATAGACTAGAGAGTGACACGATGGCAATGCAGATGATTGGAGAGTTGCTTGCATGGCTTGTTGTTTGATCCCCTTATATAAAGTCAAATATGAAGATACGGTGATCAGCTGTAGGTTGGCACATCAAAGAAGTCGTTGATAGCTGTATAACTATTAAATTTCTGGATAAGGTACATTATATTACTATTTCTATCTAAAAAAATACAATTCTAGATGTATTTTTATTGAAGTGTTCAAAGGTTGATCAAATATATAACCATCAATGTTTATGTTTCAAATAAGTATATCTTATGATAAATTGTAAGATATCGATTTTATCTCATAACTATTTATATATATTTTTATATATAGTTAGTTAAATTTAAGATATTTTAACCTAGTATTTTACTAGGATTGTACTCTTTGATTGGTGGAAGGAATACACCACAAGAATTCTCAATAAGTAGCTTATTACTTTCGTTTACACGCAACAAACACAACTATATATATATATATGGCACATGCTGCGTACACGTGTTACAAGCTCAATTAAATTAAGCTTACGTTCGTTTACACGGAACGAACACAAGTTATAGCACACAGCCACACACACACGTGTAATTGTTATCCAATCGCTTGCCTGTGCACACAAGGTCCAAGTCAAAACTATCACGATCGTCCTTTCAATTAATTAATGTTAAGTAGTCTTTGTTTGCCAGCTACCTGGTGAACTTCAGTGTTCATCACATCGTAATTACTACTACCGTACTTGTGAAGGTCGTGAAGAGTGTGATGGGCACAGGATAGACGATGGTGTATTCCTATGGTAAGCCTGTATGGTGGCAGCGCCGGTGGCCGGAGGAGAATGATGAACATAGGTAGCTTGACCTCGCTAACTAGGATTGTTTAGGTGAGCCCCCACTAGCTTAGTGCCCTTCTTGCTTACTAGTTATATCTATAGTTAGACTGCTAGCAAATTTAGATAGAGGGCCGGGTATAGTCAAAACTAAACCATTGATCATTATCGCATTTAAATTGGCTAACTTTTGTGATTAATTTTTAGGAACAACTATTCCCCCGTTCCCTTGTCTAGTCGGTCATCTCAATCCTATAACGACTAATATTTGGGCACTTCAACAAGCAAGTGAAGGATGTTGATGAAAACCATATTGACCAAAGCCGGGCAAATTAAAAATGCCAGCCTCAGTAAGCAGGCCTAAAGCCTAGGCCAACGAATTATTATAGTCAAATATATAACTAGAATTAGGGTTTCTCATCCTCAAGCCGCCCCCTCCACTTCTTATCATATCTATTTGCCGTGTCTCTCTGTCTCTTCTCACTACCTCTGAGTCTGGCTTGTTTTGGATCACCAATCGCATCCAACCATCGCCCTTGCGTAGGATCTAATCCCAACCGTGACTACATCTAGCTGGCCGAGGAGCAATGCTGAGGAGCAGATCTGCCTCGCAAGACTACTAGGATCTACGCCATTGTGCCCTCAGCTGAGATCGTCTTCAAGGAAACCTGATCTGTGTCGCACCAATGGCAGGATGTGCTTGCCTTCATCGTCGACAGAGATCAAGTTCAGGGGGTTGGTCCAAGTCGAGCTACCAGAGGTCAACATGGGGGACATGGATCGATCGCACCATCGGAGATCTATGTCGGGGAGGGCTGATTTACGTCTTTGACTTCATGGTCCTGACCTCTTTTCTCTTTGTGCACAATGATGGTGGCTGGCCTAAGAATGATCATGGCAATGGCGACGTGCTTGGGAATGGGCTTGGCAACGACGACATGCCTAGGACTGGGCTCAACAACGTCGATGTGCGTGGGAGCAAGCTCGGAAATAGTGGTAGGCTAAGGAGAAATTTATATCTATATACTCTTCTAAAGCTAAACTCCATTAGATGTTTTATCTCTTCATACAGGTGTCCATATCATCATTATCCTCCACTAAGTATCCCACTAACTTGCAATCCTTTCATGCAAGCTATCTGTGTCATCCTTTATTAATACAAAAAAATATCCATCTCATCTCTATTATATGCAATACTTTTAGTCTTTAATGTATTAACATAAAGTCATCTACATATGCTGTTTGTTTCATCACCTATTATTCTATAATAAGATCAAATATTCTATTGATGTTTCTTTTATTAGCTTACTAATTTTTTTTGTAAATTTGATACAATAAAATAACATGCAAGTGAAATTCATATATCTACACAATATATAGAATACCATATAGTAATACTATATATGAAACCGATTTATTTTTAGAAAAATCCTACGACAATGCGCGAGACATGCTTCTAGTAAATATGGTTGTCAACTCTTGTAACCGTCCATTAGTATAGAAGGAATAAGTTTGGTTGGGGGTAAGGCATATGTTGGGACCCTATTTGAGTGTTTACTATCCAATTACAACGCTTATGAATTTGATTGAGAATGTTTTGTAACCCTATAGACTCTTGTAAATATAAGCTCTACCAGTGAAAAGAAAAAAAAAACCTTCACCTCCAGGATAAAAGCGGGGAGGAGGAATGTGGAGAGAACCCCCTTCAAGCATGTGTCCCTCTCGCTCTCTCCACTCCACCCTCTCAGATGTTTGGTCATAGATCAACAAGCATGGTCTCTCACTGACGTGGAGCCATGCCATCACTACGCCACCTAGGATTTTTAGGGGCAGCTCAAGACCATTTGTAGCAACGAATTGACCAGCCAGCCACCCCTATCAAACTGTTGCTACAAATGGTTGGTTTGTAGAGATAATTGACCAGCCGTCTCTACAAATTCGATTTGTAGGTGTCAGTTGATTTGTATCTATTTTTTGGAAATCACAAAATCAGGCAAAAAATAGCAAAAAAAAATTGTTAATCAGTAAGGTTGGTTGAATAAAGAGCCGATGCTACAACGTTTGGGAACCATTTATAGAGGTGGTTTAATTTAGAGCCGCCTCCTAAAAAAAGGAGGTGTTGCTACAAATCTTTTCTGTAGTAGTACATGTTGTAGTGCTCATATGGATAATGCATCTGAATTGTATTGAACATTCACCGGCAAACGTGACTGCCTGGGCAAACTTCATGGTCGTAGGCAGCAGGAAACTTCGACTGCTCGGAGGAAATCGACGACTTCGGTGTTGTGCGTTTGCATGATGCAGCGCATGCCTGGCGAGAGAAGCTAGCAAGGCATTGCGGGCTATGCATGCGTATGCACTGCAGAAGCCTTTGTCGAGTGTAACATTCGCGGAAGAGTCTCTGGGCTATCGTCTTACGGGAAAGGTGCCTTCTCCGAGAGCTAAAAACCGTGCACTCGGAGAAAAATTGACGCCGTTGGTGGCCGGCCGGCGCTATTTCCTTCTTTTTTTAAAAAAAAAAAGAAGATCTTTCCCGAGTGCAACACTCGAGGAAGAAACTCTCTTTCCCAAGCGCCGCAGCCCAGGCACTCGGAGAAGAAACCCTCTTCCTCGAGCGCCGCAGCTCAGACACTCGGGGAAGAAATCCTCTTCTCCGAGCGCCACAACTCAGGCACTCGGCGAAAAAACTCTCTTCCGCGAGTGCCGCAGCCCATGCACTCGGGGAAGTCAGTTTGAAAATCCGTTTTTTTTTTTGCTTTTCCATGTAAACAACAAACCACACGTTTAAAAGTACACATTATTTCAAGTTCACAAGTTCAATACATAAAAACGACTCCGAAGGCGGCTCATGACGATAGTCCAGTGTGCAATGCCGGCGAGGGTTGGAACACCCCAGCTTGTGATCCCGGCTCACGGTTTAGGCCCACGACACTCGAGGAAGCCAGCCTTTTCCCGAGAGCCATGTCATGGCACTCGGAAATGGGCCTCTTCCCCGAGCGCCAGGCAAGGCACTCGGGGATTTTTTTTTTAAGTTTTTAGTTGTAACGGTGCTGGTGGGTTGGGCCATCAAGTAACAATTTTCTTTCCTAAGTGCGGCTCTTTCCCCGAGTGTTGCAGTTGAGGAAGAGGGCCTTTGCCGAGTGTCGCTCTTTCCCGAGTGCCAGGTACTCTACGACACTTGAAAAAGCTTCTCTTCTCCGAGTGCAATTCTTCCCTAAGTGCTCGATTTTTAGCACTCGGGGAACCTGCCGCACTCGAGAAATTTAGCCTCTCCGGTAGTGATAGTAGTATAAGGCTGTCAGCAGGATATGGCAGGTTGGGAGGCAAGCGATGATATGATTGCCCCCCTGGACATGTGAACATGTTTAGATAGATTATTAGATTAAAAAAGAAGAAGATCATATCTCTATCGAACGGCAAACGAATCAGGAAATAATTAGAATTTTGTCTCCAATAACGACGTATCCGATCAAACTGCTCAGATTAGCAGACGTCCAAATATTCGTACCAATTATAATCTAATAAACTCCATGCATGTGCTCTCTCCTGCAGCAACTTTTTTTTTTCAAAGAACGTGCTGCACGCGTATTTTGATTAAGTGGAAATTGAAGTTTGTTACAACCCGTCTGATGAATGAACATTATAAACCCGAGAATGCCGACAGATTCAACATCTGCCCATTCACGATGTTATTTTGTGATTCATGAATGTAATTGGGTCGAATGTTTCAATAATACCAATATCCAATGCATCTCTTTTCTGTATATGGAAAAAGAGCTTACCATATAGTAATAAACAGTTGTGCTAAAGAAAGGTTCCCCTAAATTTCATAATCAAATTTATAAAAACCATCACTACTACAGATCTGACATTTACTGCCGGCTTCATCACTGTCGGTTTTTAAGAAACCGATAGTGATAGTACCTCCCGACACATCACTGCTGATTTTTTGACGACACGCATAGGACCAATCAGCACTGATATTGGGTCATCACTATTAGTTTGTAGCTAAAACCAATACTGATAATATCATTGTCGGTTCTAGCCAAGAACCGACACTGATATTGGATCACCACCATTGGTTTTTGGTGATATGGTATAAGAAAACTTCCATAACTTTCTCATATGATGTTTGATGAGGATAAACTTTATATCAAAGTTGTAATTATTCGACGAGATCTATAATTTTGTAGTTCAAACTTTTTTATTCGAGATTGTTTAGATGTCCAAATACACAACATAAAAATTGATAGAGTTATTACCCAAGGTGTCCATATGCTCCATAGTCATAAGTGAGTGTGCATGTACTTATACAGAATGGTAAAGAGGGCTCTTATACGATCATCGATTCGAGAAAACCATACAAATATGAAAGAAAGGGTATTTTATCCTTACCAACTGGATCTTATTGTGCACCAAAACAAAAGTTATAGATATTAAAAAGTTATGCAACTTTGTGGTTTACAAGTTTTTTATTTGAAGTTGTTATGATGTCACTCTATTCGATTCACAAGATTTCGTAGAAGTTAATACCAACTAAAGGAATATGTTGCATAGTCATAAGTGGGTATGTAGTAGTGTTTGAGAATCTCACATGCAGAAGCAACCAAAACAAAAGTTACAGATCTCGAAAAGTTATGCAACTTTATAGTTGACAATATTTTTATTTGAAACCATTTATCTAACATAAATTACATTTGATTTTTCAAATTTAAATTTAGATTTTTTTTCAAATGACGTCGGATGGATAAACACCCAAAATAAAAGTTATGTATACCTCGAAAAGTTGTGCAACTTTGCAGTTGATAACTTTTAGTTTGAAATCATTTATCCAATGAACATTACGGTTGAATTTTCTCACATTTAGAATTCATATATTCTTAATGACCTCTGATGGAGAAATGACCAAAACCAAAGTTCCACCTTTTACTTGGAAAGTTTGTAACATAATGTGGAATTCTTGACACCCTCATATTAAGATCCTGTGATCGAAGTAGGCCACAAGGTTGTGTTATATGCACTAGCAGATCCAGGAAGACGGAGGAGCCCAGGTGAGGCAACTGTGATCTACTAGTACTGTACGTGCGTGGCTACAGGCCTCATATAACCATCCTCAGCTAATGGGTCGTCTACTAGGCTCTAGGGATTAACAGGATAGAAGCCCTGGCTACGGCCCAGGGGTTGCCAGGCCTTGGGTCTGTGCCCCTGGTGTTTTGGATGCTATCTCAGGAATGTATGGTCATTGTGGCAAGCTATATGTTTATCTTACAAGTTACAAAATATATTTATCGATACTTTTTTAAATGATCAATAGCATGATTTCTTCCGCCAGTGGTATCTGCAAAGCTATATTATTCAATTCACGAAGTTCTACATTACAGACAATATATTTTACAATGAATTTAGTTACATAAATCTTGTGTGTTGGCAATTAATTCTAGCTATTTTTTATGGCCACCTTTATAGACGCTTGACTTATTTGTACAATCCTAATGGACTATCGTTATATAAAGGGTATGGAATATAGTGAGTTAGCATGGAATTTCTCATTTGACGGTCATAAAGGCTACATATATATATGTGACACAATATTTGACCAGGTGACATGTCAAAATGATGAACCGACCCCAGATGATCCAGTCTGCCGTTTACAACCTACCATATCATTAATCTGAATCTACAAAAACTTTCCAAGATTCTACCCCGGTCCTTTCCAGTCTACCTAAAAGGTAATGAACTTGTCAAAATGATCTTTACAGTAAACAACAGCCATGCATCTTGACATGCGTGTCCTGCATCTATCTAACTATTGCCAATAGATTTTTCTTTTTACTTGAAACAAAGTCATCTGGAGTCACTTTACTGCACATCCAACCTGACTAAATGAAGAATTCGAGTAGAATAAACAATACCTACATGTTGATATACGACACAAGGTGTCTCGATTGTGTCTGTTGTCGTATACATACACATATATACGACTACAGACACGATCCAGACACCTTGTGTTGTACGGCATCTACAATGTCATAGGGAGAACAAAATGCTTTGTTGGTTGGTAGAGGTTGGTAATGAGACATCTATATGAGACAAAGAGGATCTGGAAGTCATCTAAAGTCTTTGCCAGTTGCATTGTTGGTGACGAGAAGCATTGGGCCTTGTTTAGTTCACCCCAAAAATTAAAAAGTTTTCAAAATTTTCTGTCACATCGAATCTTTCGACACATGCATGAAGCATTAAATATAGATGAAAATAAAAACTAATTGCACAGTTTAATTGTAAATCGCGAGACGAATCTTTTGATCCTAGTTAGTTCATGATTGGACAATATTTGTCACAAAGAAACGAAAGTGCTACAGAAGCGAAATCCAAAATCTTTTCACATCTAAACAAGGCCCAAGTATACCTAGAATGAAGAATACAGACATGTTTTTCACCAATAGTGTTTGTTTCAATCTCACTGACTACACATCGATGTATCGTTTAAGCGGACAAATGGCCGACAGATATGTATTCTTTACTACTACTGTCTAGCCTATTATGGAGCTAATTAAGTTGACAAAAAAATCTTTTTTGACATCCAAAAAGTAATCACGCACATAACAATGATTTTGACGGTTTGACCCGCGTGCTGCATCACCTTCTGACTTGTCCATATATATTGTTGTTTATTAGTATTAATTACACTGCTTTCTGCAGACGCCATTGGCTTCAGATTGTTGTATATATATATATCCAGAGTTCGACACCGTGATGATGTTGACCTGCTCAGTTGACACCTAAACATAAAGAATTATTTGCTAGTCCAATGAACGGTTCATCTCGTTTCCATTTCTCTATTTTTTTCACCGTTCAGTTAATTTCTCTCATTTACTGCAATGAAATTTATCACTGGAATAGTAGTTGACGACGAAAGATCATATACCTTCTAATTTCCTATCCCATAACTGTTTCGTAATTACAAAAGTTTGTAAAAATTTCAGTTCTTGAATCAAAGAAAGACATTGTTTAAATGAACCAAGAGAATTTACGCCGTCCCATGTCAACCAGCCTTATCTGGATCAGCTTATAATTTACTATTATTCACGTATGCATGAATGGTCAACTGGCAACACCTGGTCTTTGCATCCACCGTCTCGGTAATTATCTCCATGATTTTGTTTTTCATTTTCGCCCTGAATAGATGCACAGTGCTGCATGAATGGCACAGTAATAACAAACTAAAGCGCCGTGGTGAGCACGGTTTCCGTCCATGTCAAGTTGACATTTCTTTTAAAGAAAACTCTACACCTTAGGCATGACAAACATATTTTTTAAAACTTTTACATCCAAAACGGGTAAAAGACAGTTGTAAAATGACTTCCCACAGATTGCGCCGCAAAGTTTGTCACGGTCGTGATGAAGGTTCCACCGGAAAAGCTAGCACAAATACTTGTGAAGACCATGTTTTGAAGAAATTTAAGTATAAGGCCGGTTTCGATCAGATAGGCTAATTTTTGTGGAAGTTTCATATGTCAGTTTCTAACACTCCTATGTGTTCGAAAGTCATGAAACTCTCTCTACTCATATAAAATTTTTATCATATCTCTTTATAAATATAGTGTTATATTAGCATATTTAATGCTCATAAAACTCTATAAAACTCCCATTTAAGACTGACCTTAGGACTAGGACTAGCTATTCGCTATGGCTAAAAATTAGTCCGATTAATTAGCTGTGTTGGCTAGTTATTTGGCTTACAAGTTACAACTAGCTGAATGATTGGCTAAAAATTTAGGCCACTTTTTAGCAAAGTTTAGCCCACTTTTTAGCCCCATGTATGAGTAGGTTAGGGCTAAAAATTCATTAGCTAACAATTGACCCTATGTATCTAAACAAACTTGTATTGGGTCTACTTTCGCAATAAAATGTCAGAACCCTTGAATGAGATTCACTCTGAAGAGTTAAGGATGCCTAAGAATACAACCATTATTACCATGAGGTCGTGCCAATTACAAATCATCCTCACAAGATGAAGCATGTAGAAGCCTGCTTCGATAAGACCAAGACGATGCATTGGATCCGCATTGATGGAGACGAAAAGACTATAGCTAGAAATACTGCATAAATCTATACAATATAATGATCCGCATTTTCGTCAGATATTATAACTATAATTCATTATATTTTGAAGATATATGCACTTGACACTTGAGAGCCATATATATATTTTAGTGTGACACTTAATGTTTGATATGATATGACGTACTTTGTTACATACATGATAGTATTTACATAGTTTTTCAGAAATGGAAGGACAGCATGTTTATGTTACATGAAAGTATTTGGAGGAGAGAATTAGTATGCTAAACATTTGTGTATTAATGTGTTACATTATTTTGTGAGAGCTAAATTGTGAGATTCATTTGTGAAAATTTATTCGTGTTACTAGTTTTAGATTTCACATGTGAAAGTGTTGTGATTAAATGGTGAGAATATATATGAAACATAAAGAAATTCAATAAAAAGAAATGAAAGGATTTAGTGCTTGCAACATAATATGTCTGCTTGGTAAATGATCAATATAGGCGGGAGACATAATAAGTTTGCCTCTGTAAATCTTTTCTATATATATTAATCATTTCCTGGCCCCAAATTTTCCAAGTTCTCTCTGCACATCTTCATTCTTCACCGCGAAGGGCAGCCCAATTTTTTGGCACTGCCGCTGGACTTTGGAGCCAGTTAGATGGCTAAATCTAGGGAATGAATTAGTATGACTAGAAAGGTAAAAATATTATTGTGTTGACAAAATACAAGTCTTGCGTTGGAACTAGTTGGATGGCCAAAATTATCTTGCATTGGTTGTTCTGTTGTTAAATCTTATTGGCTTCAGAGTTTCATGGTCAAAAACAAACTCGAGCAATCTTATAAGTACTTTGATAATAATATGCAAGGGTGATTCACGGGACAAGGCAGTGATTGGTGGCGCCGCAAAGCGTCCGTTAAGATTGATTACAAAGCCACGTTAATTAAGCTGACCTCCGAAATCAACTGTGATTGCGCAGGTAAGTAGGTAACTACGTAGTAGTTTCATCTTGACCGGATCAGGTTGCTATTTATTTTATTTAGTCGTATAGATCATGCTACTTCCTGAGGACGCTACCATGTCTGCGCTGCTATATATTCAGCTCCAACATACATCCTGCCACAACATATCTACACACACCACACATAGAAGTAGCTAGACTGCTCACACGCTACGTAGAAGTAGACGTGCAGAGCATCTTAAACAAAACTATACAAAGCTTCAAACATTGTTGTCCCCCATGGCAGCAGCAGCAGCAGCAGCCATCGCCGTAGTTGCCGCCACCATCATCCTCTCCGCCGCTACTACCATAACGCCGGCGGCCGCGGCGGCTGTCGAGCACACGTTCGTGGTACGAGCATGAGATCCACCACGTACTTCGATCTCTTGTTAGCTTAGGTCTTGTTTAGATGCGATTTTTTTATTTCGTTACTGTAGCACTTTCGTTTGTTTGTGACAGGTAAACTGTGTAATTAGTTTTTATTTTTGTCTATATTTAATGCTTCATGCATGTGCCGCAACATTGGGAAATTTTGAAAACTTTTAAGTTTTTGGGGTGAACTAAACATATATATTACTGATCAATATTTGGGCATGCATGCACGCATGCACTCGTGGAATAATTGATGATGAGCAGGTGAGCCAGGTGAACATGACGCACATGTGCAACGAGATTCCGGTCACTGTGGTGAACGGGCAGCTGCCGGGGCCAACGATAGAGGTCACTGAGGGAGACTCGGTGATCGTGCACGTTGTCAACAAGTCGCCCTACAATATGACAATCCATTGGTAGATATATTTTCTTTTTTTAATTTATTCCTCTAATAATCTTATTATTCCTAGGCTATATAACAAAACAGCAGTACAGTTATTTTAAATACTTCCATCATAACTTAACGTGTATATATTCATAGATATTCAAACTTTGCTAGTCCATCGTACGTACATATATGTATATTTGAGCCCGTTTTCGTTCATCCACAGGCATGGAGTGTATCAGATGCGAAACTGTTGGAACGACGGGGTGCCAATGGTCACCCAACGCCCCATCCCTCCCAACGGCAACTTCACCTACCGGTTCGACGTCGCCGGGCAGGAAGGCACCCTTTGGTGGCACGCCCACGACGCCTTCCTCCGGGGAACCATCTATGGCGCTCTCATCATCCGGCCCCGGCAAGGCGGCGCCGCCGCCTATCCGTTTCCCAAGCCTCACAAGGAGGTCCCCATTCTCATAGGTACATGAATAGTTAATATCAGCAAGCATATATATATATATGCATTTGATGATCTTCACAAGATATATATGTATGTGAGCACATGTATTTAGCAGAGTTTTTGAACTGAGCTGCTGTGATGATGTGTGCATGGCAGGGGAATGGTGGGAGAAGGACCTTGCAGCGGTGGACAGGAATTTTTCCAAAGGTCTATATGACGAATTCTCCAGTGGGTCCACAATCAACGGCAAGCTTGGAGATCTCTTCAACTGCTCCGGTATGGTAGTCAACTCTCTTACTCTTAGGCCATTTCCAAGACTCTCTTGTACATTAGAAACAGTGTAGACAAGTTCTATTCTATAAAACTCATTTCATCCTATCAAATATTTATCATATCTCTTCATCTATATTATGATATGTCACTATGTCAGAATATTTAAATAGCCATAAAATTTATATGAAACACCCACTGAGACCGGCCTTACCTATCCCTTTTCATTCAGGATGTAAATGTTTGGTTAAAATTTTATTTCATTTATGTTGAGAGTAGATATTTGAAAATGATATGAACAAATTTGTGTAAATAAAGCATGCACACTTCATCTATTAAAATGTTTGTTTACCAACATTTTAATTAGTATGAAATATTATTAGTCAAAGTCTCATTTTGTATACGATGTTGTTGTCTAAAAGTCTAAACACATCATTTATTTTGTAACTCAACGAGTATACTAGACACTGAAAAGGTGTATGAACAAATTACTTACTGAAAAGGTGCCGAATTGCATGCAGGTGTGTTTGAAGATGGCTACGTGCTGGACGTGGAGCCCGGCAAGACATACCTGCTTCGAATAATCAACGCCGCGCTCTTCTCCGAGTACTTCCTCAAGATCGCCGGGCACAAGTTCACGGTGGTCGGCGCCGACGCCAACTACCTCACGCCCTACACCACGGACGTCATCGTGATCGCGCCCGGCGAGACGATGGACGCCCTGGTCGTCGCCGACGCGGCCCCCGGCAGGTACTACATCGCCGCCCAGCCTATCCAGGCGCCTCCGCCGGACACGCAGACGCCGGAGTTCGCCACCCGGGGGACCTTGCAGTACAACACCGGCGGCGCCACGAACTCGAGCCGTGACGACAACGTCGTGGCTCTGGCACCTGAGATGCCTGACGAGCACGACACCATCAAGTCCTTCTACTTCCACGGCAACCTGACGGGCCTCCGCCACCGGCGGCAGCGCGCGCGTGTGCCGGCGAGCGCCGACGAGCGGCTCTACGTCACGCTCGGGCTGGGCTCCATCTGCCGGCACGGCCGCAAGACGTGCAAGAGAGGGGACGAGCCGGAGAGCAACCTGGTGATCGCGAACATGAACAACGTCTCCTTCCACGACGCGACGGCGACGCCGATCCTCGAGGCGCACTACTACCACCGCCGCCGCGACGACGACAACGGCGGCGAGGGCACGGCGGCGGTGCTCCCCGACCATCCGCCGAGCGCGTTCAACTTCACCGACACGGCGCTGATCCCGTTCGGCCCCGAGGAGATGCGGCTGGAGCCGACGAACAGGGGTACGGTGGTGCGGCGGTTCAGGCACGGCGCCGTGGTGGACGTCGTGTTCCAGAGCACCGCCATGCTGCAGAGCGACTCCAACCCGATGCA
>Ga0182004_10000200_pt1 | contig 30551 bp, 27 predicted proteins | sample Sormic07211540_1_FD_120479 | JGI IMG/M metagenome (GOLD analysis project Ga0182004, IMG submission 120479) | Endophyte microbial communities from Sorghum bicolor roots, Mead, Nebraska, USA - 072115-40_1 MetaG | ecosystem: Host-associated > Plants > Roots > Unclassified | place: USA: Nebraska...
CTATCCCGTCTTTGTCGCTCGGTAGATTTGGATATCAAGGATCGCTCGTCATCTGCATTTTCCTCATGTTTGACCGTCCACCGGAAGCATGCGGGCCCATAATCTTTTCATACAGGACACTAGCCTCACATCAGTATTGTCTCAAATCTAAAATAGAGAGCCTAATTTAGACAGGCTGTTGCGGAACACATGTTTTATGGTCTATAAAAATTTAAAGAGCTAATTTAGAGATCTAAATTTATATAAGCTCTTGAAGTTGCTCTAAAACAGATTGCACTTCACTCCTACTGTATCCCTTAACCGGAACCAAAATATCCGAGAATATCCTCAGCCGGAACTCCTGAACCAGAGATTCCACCTGATGCGGCGACACTCCAACGGAAAATCCCGAAACTACCCCTCCGCCGTTCTCCTTTTAGTCCCCACCCGATCAACGCAATTCCCCTTCGTCTTCCCGCTTCCACCGCAAGCCCCACAGGTCTCTCTCGCCGCCGCACAAGCTCGTGTAACCCTAACCCTAAAACACTTTACACTCGCCTCCAACCCCACGCTCCCATGGAGGGGCGCGGAGGCTAAGCGTAGCCAACCCCTAAACCATATCCCCATGGATTGAGCGGATTCCCAAGGCATGGGTACAAACCCTCTCCTGCAAGAGCTAGCCGCTGTGGTAGTGGCGGCGGCGGATTCTGAACCACCACGGCCGCGGCCGCGCGTGGTGCGGATCCTAGTGCACGATGCTGACGCCACCGATTCGTCCTCCAGCGAGGATGAGGCGCGGCCGCCTCCTCGGCGGAGGGCGAGGGGTGGCAACAGCAGCGTCGGCGTGAGGCGCCACGTTATGGAACCGGCCGGAGCAAGCTCGTCCGTTCGGTTCCGTGGCGTCCGTCGGAGGCCGTGGGGGCGCTGGGCTGCGGAGATCCGCGACCCGCACAGCCGCCGCCGACTGTGGCTCGGCACCTTCAACACCGCTGAGGAGGCTGCCAACGCCTACGACGCTGCGAACATCCGCTTTCGCGGTGCCAGCGCCCCTACCAACTTCCCTGCGGCCAGCTACTCGCCGCCTCCAGAGCCAGCCAAGCCTATCATCTCGCTGACTCCTGAACCCGGAAAGGTGATAACCTTACCACCGGTACCTGTGAAGCAGACCTTCCCTCTGCAGGTGAAGGAAGAGGGTGGGAGCCGTGACGGCCAGGTCAAGGGAGGTAGCTCGGAGGTCAAGGCCCTTCCACCCAAGCGGGTGTGGGAGATGATCCCCAGCAAGCGCCAGAAGTATCCGGGCTGTGCTGATGGCTCTGGCCTGCGTGCCATCCATGCTGCCTCCCTCTATGTGGAGGAGGTTGGTGGGGCCTGATGGCCCAAGTATCCGCAATTACTATTGGTAGAGGTTTCATTGTCTATCTCCGGGGATTATTAGAACTTGGTACTGTATTATTTTGGTTAGTGTTAAACTGTTGATGTCAAAACCTATGACTCTGGTTGTGTAATGATCGGTGGTGATCTAATAATGTATATATGGTGACATTTGGTACTATGTTCCTGATCTATGTTATGCAATGTGCGTACTTGAATGTGGAATCAAACCTGTCATATAGTAGTACAATCTAGATCCCTTGACATCAATGGTTATATCATTTGAATTATTTGTCTGGTGCGTGCATGTCTGGTTCGCGGGCTTTTTTTCGGTTATTACCGTTATAGTGTAATTAAATGTCTTGTCGTATCTGTGCGTGTTAGTATCTGTGTATATTCCTGTTACATTCAATGGATTCCTTATTCCTCTTACATTCAATGGCTTGCTAGAATTTTTGTTTCTTGGTGTCATGTCCGGATTATCCTTCGTGTTCAATCATTACTTGTTCTGCTACTCCTAGTCTCTTTGTTTGGCAGGTGTCTGTAAACTCCTAGTCTGTTTTTGTTTGACATAGTTCCTCTTACATTCAATGGCTTTTTAGAATTTGTTTCTTGGTGTCATGTCCGGATTATACCTTGTGTTCAACCATTACTTCCTAGTATCTGCATCTTTATATTAATAATGTTCTGCTACTCCTAATCTCTTTTTGTTTGGCGGGTGTCTGTTACAGATTTGACAGGTGTTAAATAATGTTCTGCTACTCCTAGTCTTATTTTGTTTACCAGGTGTCTGTAAACTCCCAGTCTGTTTTGTTTGGTAGATGTCTGTTACAGGTTTGGCAGGTGTCTGTGTTACAGATTCACTTCTTATTCTTGGATGAATAATCTGCCTAAACCCTCTATTTGGTACATATTCACTTTCTTGTTTCTGTACTATATGAAGAGTTATATAAGCAAATTGCATCTTATGTTAAGCATAAGATCTGGTCATTCAGCATAATTAGCATGTGCCCTTCTAGAACTGCTCTGATTCTTAGTGCCATGGTCAAGGAAATGTTTTCTTTGTTTGGCGCGTTCGGAATACAGAATACTGTTGTTTTCTGTTGGCTGAGGCCTGCGGGGTTGAACTAAGATTTTGGTACGTGGTTGCTGAGATAAGCATGGTTTGTGGAGCTTTCTTTAAATACGCACGTGCACGTCTGTATCATCTGTTTTCTATATATATTATACAGGGACGGTTGTTTTCTATATATCTGTTTTACCTGCACGTTGCACGAGGTCTATTAAATATCTGTTTTCTATAAACATCTCTTGAAGTTATGGAGATATCGTTTGCATTTGCACTTCAGGAAATGATTGTCAATTGATCTTGAGAGCACCTATAGCTTACATTCTTATTATATACTCTGATATTATTTACAGTTCAGTAGTTTGACACTTCAAAATGATGGTTGATCTTGAGCGCGCCTATAGCTTACGTTCTTTTGTATATGCACCTTGTATCATATACAGCTCTTGTTTGAGAAAGATTTTATTTTACTTAACTGGCATTGATTCGCAACAACTTTGTATGCTATAGCTCTTCTCCTGAGTTACCATGTATGTATGTACACACATGCCTTTGCTGAGTTTCGTTTTTACCAAGCACCGAACAGAACAGAAACCTCAGCAGACAAATTTCTGGACAGCTGAACACGCTACAGTTTGCATAATGGGCTGCCAGGCCTGACACTAGCAAAGAAGAAACTGTTGCCATGAGCCATGGTCTTCAGAGCCTACAGTTCTTCGGACCATGCCCTGTGCTGTGCAAGTGTGCAACACCAATACCGTTGCATACCAGCCATCGTTTTCGCCGTCAGAGCACCACTGCCTTCCTGTGCCCCAGGAAGCCAACAACATCACGCAGGCCATGTTACACAAATATAATCGAGTGGAGCCAAACATCCCTGAATGAATCGCCTAAAAATGTGCTGAAAGGCTGAAATTGCTCCAGTAATGTGGATCTTACAATAATGTGGATCTTACAGTGAAGAACAGAGGATGGTATCTTATAAACTACTCCCTCCGTTTCAAATTATAAGATGTTTTAACTTTTGTAGATACATCACTTTTACTATGTATTGACATATTACTATGTATCTAAATATGGTGTACATCTAAGTGTATAACAAACACTATGTATCTAGAAAAATCAAAACGTCTTATAAATTAAAATGGAGGGAGTACTAGGCATAGGAAATCACGGATTGTGGCATTTCAGGAATTTAAGGTTCACGGTCCCAGTGAGCAAGCAAGATACCATAAGGTAATACAAAGCTGATGGTCCTTTTTTATTTTATTTTATTATTTTTATTTTTATTTTTATTTTTGCAACTCCATAATGTTAAAGGTTATAATACAAGGTCAATAAAGCACCTAAAGCTCACATACTCAGGCCTCTCTAGTTTATCATGCAGTTTGCAGTTAACCAGCATACCACCAGTCCACCACATACTAGGGTTAACCGTCAATAACAAATAGAACGAATGTTCTAGACCATACAACAACCAAACGCTGGACCCAACCAACGATCAGCGACTATCTCATCTTCCCAGCAGTTCCCCCTGTCTGAAGGGTGAAAACTAGCTGATACCGGACTCCGCTAGTGAAGGCACATTGCTTCCTTCACGCATGCCCATGGCAAACATTGCCCAAAGGCATGGCGTTTCCCACGACGACAGCATAACACAAGTGGACAGGGCCAGGTAGGAGAGCATAGTTGTTCCTCTACTGGCCTGTCTTCGCACGTTTCATCCCACCATTACTGAATGGAGAGACACTCCCAGGATGAGGGCTGTCCTCTCTCAGGGTTGAGTTTAGCATTGCCAGCTCCCTGAGCTGTTGCCTTTTGTAGAAATCTTGAGACTCATCCTGCAGCAGATACCAATATGATCTTGTAAGTCATAATATATAGAATTTTTCAATAATTCAGAAGCGATTATACACATGTACAAATATATATACAGGTTCAGATTCAGAACAGAACAAGTAAAAGAATCAGATCAATAAACGGTAGGCAAAGTACATGAAAAAAGTTATGTGAGAAGTGTGGAGTAGTAGTTAAGTCACCGGTGTTTTTTTCTCACCTAGGCATGAATGATATGGCAGGTGTAAAGGATCTTCACTTTTTTTTTTCTAAAAAAATCTATGTTATGTTAAACTCTCTGTCCCACATTTAAATTGGTACTTTTAGAATAAGACCTAGCCTAACAAAAATGTATCTCCCAAGTTGAGGTACAGACATGTTCCAGTGGGCAGCAGGAAGGTGTGTCATACAATAATCTAGCAGATATAGATATATGATGTGCACACAGAGTAATAGGATTCATACAAATCAGAAATCACTCACCACTGGTTTAAGCAATTCTTCTATAATCTCCTGTGCATGTCTCAATCTTGCATCGATGATACTGGCAGGGAACTCAGCCTCTATCAAGATATGCAGCGGATCACTCAGGTGCTCATAGCCTGGTTTCCCTCGTAGTTTGTCCTCCTTGAAAAATCATAAAGCCATGTAGGTAAAGCTTGTTGCAATGAAGCAGAAACAGGAAAGGATAGGCAAAAACAGAGCAATAAAACATATGTCTGATCAGCAGGATCAAATAGAGATAGAAGAACAATTTATGCTAGTGGCAAGGGAATGATAGGTAAGCCAGGCTAGAAGTACATTGCACAATGTTGTAAAAGTAATTGATTATATTGCAGAGAAACCATGAACACTTGTAGGAAAGATACTGTTTAGACACATGAGAGGTATTTCGATCACAGCATTAAAAGTTCAAGAAAACAAATTGGGATTCAAAGGCTCCCGAACAACATATTTGCCTGAGAGTTAAATAAGCAACAGGACTTTAATTTGGTGGATGTAAAAAAGAACAGAAACTTTTAGTTTAAAAAAAAGGAACAGAAACTTCTCTTACCTTCCCTGGATCTTTGATGGAACCCTTTCCTCTAATGAAAACACGACACCCAGTGGATGCTTCTACGCGCTTTAGAGAATTACCTCTAGGTCCTAAAATGCGTCCCACAAAATTGAACTGGAACAGAAGAGAAGAATATATCAACAAAAGGCTTAAAACAGCTCAATGGTTCTTTTGTGTGAACTTCAAGAGAAACTGCACAAGTTGGAGGGCATACATTCGGATAAGAATCAACTGGAACCTCCAGACGAAGAATCTTCTTTACAACATGGGAGCTAGGACTTGGTGGTGCTCCTTGCCAGTCCATGCTAGTTCCTTGAGGAAAACCTAATCTCTTTTGAATTGTTCATAAAGGCGAAAGAACATAATTTATCAGTATTTGTGAAACACACACACACACTGAATGCCAGTACATCTTGCATGTAATTTCCATATTAATTCACTATGACTCTGAAATATCATTGCCAATTACAAGAAGATATGTGGTTCATCTTTATCAATGACAAGGGCCAGGCCTCCCAAAGGAAAAAGCACATCCATTTGTGTATGAAGTACAGAAGAGTCACCCATTTGATTGCAAATATATTCTGAAGTGTTACCTCTTGTAGTCCACTCCAAGGACTAAACCCATTGCCAGGGAGATTAGCTCTAGGGTTTGGAGAAGACATCGGACTAGGACTTCTAAACCGATGCCTGTCGAAATCGCCAAATCCATGGTTGTGGACAATGCTTGATACCCGCATAATCTCTGAGTGTACAACAAAGGTCAGAACTCAGAACATAATCTCTGGGTGTACACTGAAGGTCAGAACTCAGAAGATCATTTCATTTATATAATAAAAAATAGATAAGTCATTGATTAGAACTAGGCTAACAGAGGTCAGAAGATGACACTCCCACTACACCATGAGAACCAACAAGAAAAAAATTTATTAGCAAATACCAAGAATGTGCATATAAATCACCTTACTATGCCTGCAATATACAGATGGCCTCTTAGCTATAAGGAAAATTGTTTTTACAGGATGGTCCAACCAAATAACACCGAAGTCAATCAATGGACACTTGATCAGTCAATGCACTATTCAATCTACAAGGTTAAAATAAAGGGAACCCCCCTAAAAGACTGGTCTGGTAATATGCATTGAACACAAAGAGTAGAGTAAGCTGACAGAGCACAATTACCCATTAAAAAAAGGCATTTCAATGCAAAAACAAAGGCTCCAGCATTTCCAGCATTAGCAATAGGAAAAAACTGTATTATAGGAAGCGCAATTTCGTTCACAAAAAACTGTTCATAATAGGTCAGAAATTTTGTTTCCAATAAGTAAAGTAGTTATGTGTATGCTGTGTGATATTGATTCATCCTCTTGCTGGTACTGTGCAGTGGAAAACATATGATGATCACCACCAAAACATCTAACACTAGCACAATACAGGAGCTTAATTTGTCATTGCTTTTGTGTGCTTCTGTTAAGATCAACTACAATCTTCAATCCTTTGAAGCATACGAAATATCAATGGACCATAAGCCACAACTGTTTCGACCAAGAAGTTGACCTCAACCATCAACATTATAGATTATAACAGTCAGATCGATCAGCAAGGTGGCATTATCTCCCAGAAGTCCGATCATCTATTCTAACCAATGGATTAAGCTTGGCAATACAAATCTAAACCGACGAAACATAAGGAATAGCGAGGACCAAAGATCATAAGCATAGAAGTAGAATCCAATGCCAACCAAACTGAGTACTCATCCAAGCATTGGGGGGCATCAGTCCCCAATTCATGATTGCAGATGAAGAGCTCACTCGTAACTAAAGAGAACTCTCATCGGGCATTCTGGGACTGCAGGAAACAACAAGGCGGAGATCAAAGGATCTCACCTTGGCTCAGCAGCTTGTTGCATATGGGCAGCACCTGCATGAAAGGCCCCAGCTTCTGGTGTTCGGCCAGCAGCTCGGCCAAGTACTGACTGCACAAGAAACCAAACAAACCGATGAATCATCACTCATCAGTGTCAAAGCTATCACAGTATCATCAATCGATTGAACCAAACAAGAAAAGGGGGGCAAAGAAGCAATCTTGGCATCAGCAATCGCTGAACAAAACAGGGAAGAAATCCATGCGCCGCTCTACCTATCAACATCCGGATTGCTTCTAATCTGAGGGGAGAGGTTTCGCGCAGGGGAGAACCCCTGGCCGTAGAGCCCCGACATGGCGGCGGCTCTGGCGAGTGAGGGTTGCAATCGAGGATGAGGCGAGGTGACTGAGATGGATGGATACGTAGCCCAGGAAGTGGAGGCGAGGCGAGGAGATGGTGTGCGCGGTGTGGGGTGGTAGGAAGAGAGGTAAAAAGGCTCGCTGCTTTAGGGTGCAGCCTGCAGAGCAGCCAGCGTAGGGGGGAGGAGAGAGAGGAGAGGGGTTGGCAGGCAGCCCCCCCTGCCGCTCTGGAAACCCTTCTCTCTCTCTTCAAGGTTGCAACACGACACCGATGGAAATTTGGATCAAAACAAAATACAACAATAAATGGGAAAACATGAGAAAAACGCCTCTTCCTGTTTTCTTGAGTCACGTCAACAAGTCTATGTCTACAAGTTTGCTGCACCCTGGTTTTCCTATTTGTCAAAAATATAAATCTTTTTTTCTTTCTCTGAAAGGCATGCGTGGTGCCATCACCGCCGCGTAATATATTTCTGGCTCGCTAAACTGGTTCTAAAAATATATAGTGCTTTAAGGTAAAACTTGCAGTTAAACTCTCAATGTGAAATATGACATAACTCTTGTGTGGACTTTACAGGTACTGCTTGTATATACATGAAGTGTTTTTTTTTTGTCGCGCATAGGTAGAAACCTTGTTTTCTAATGTGGTGACACCGTATGCGACAAATAAAACATGTCACTATTTAAGTTTGCGTGATATGTAGTTATATCTACCTGTAAATTAGTCATCATGGCGTATAGACTTTTGTTGTGTATAAGAAAAATAACATCTTTTGTGTTTTAGCATCACGGAAATTGTTTGTTGCGCATATACACACGATATCTTAAATTCATAACTCATAACTATATTTGTTCGCATATATACAGCCCAAGTATTTCAAATTTCTAAGGGCAAGAATTCCCAAAGATTTACCAACGCAAGACAATTGTGTATCTTTTCTAGCATTTTATAATGCCCCTCACAGTTTATACTGAAATGCCCCCCTTGTTTTGTTTTCTCAAAACATTCATGCTTTATTGTGTGTCTTAATTATGTGTGATCCAACAGCTGGAAATCATGGACAAGCCAGCAAGCTCTAACGGCACTGTTCCTAAAGCTGTCCATTTTTGTCATTAGAGCAAGCTCCAAAGCCCCCTTTCCCTGGCTTTCAGTTTGCATCCAGTACATGCGTGGGAATTTTTCCTGATAATAACTCAAATTTGGCTGTCAAGCATTTAATTAGTGGGCATGGGCCCTCATGACCAAGACTGTACCCGGATTCTTGACCGGTAGTTAGTATTTGCACCGTCCAGCAAGCAAAGCCACGAGGAAACTTTCATGTTACTATTTTAACCACGTACGTAGAGGCCCACACAGAGATGGGGGAGTATCACCATTTTCCTCGGCAAATTGTGTCGGTTGCTGGTGAGCATGGTTGTCGCTTTCGGTACACAGCAGCGCAAGGGGGAGGAGTAGCTTGTAGAGCTAGAGTGAGCCATTGTGTGGTGGATACCATGCAGAGCTTTCCAGGCCATTGATAGCGAAAAAAAAATGTACCCATCTATTGCTTGCTGCTCAGAAAAGAAATAAACAAATTGTACTCCATGCATCCTATACATAGATGTATTAGACAGCATATGGAATCGAGAGTTGACCACTTACTTGAGATTTTTTTAAGAAAAAAATAAAGTCATAAAAAACTAAATCTTAAATCATTAACCAGGAGATAAAAATTGTCTATAAAGCAACCAATCTTTCTCAAAAAGAATCACAATAATGTATTCCTTAGTAAAGTCAATAACAAAATCAATAATCCCCCACCTGATAAGAAAAATCAATAATCCCCCTAAGAACGCAACCTTCCAAATTTCCAACGCAAAAGAGTCACAATATAGAAAATCTTTACTCGGTTAGGGTGGATAAATAAATGTACCCAGCACATCCCTCTCTAAGCCATTAGTAACTACGGATTACTCGAATTAGCTAGCAATGCAGAAAAGTGGCCATGAATGCTTCCTTTCTTTGTTTCTTCCAAATTGGAGAAAAGGAGTTGTTCGTTCGTCGACTCTAGCTAGCCATTTGGCACAGAACGGTGGACCACACTAGCCAGCCAACTGACAGAGGCAATACAAAGTGTTCTGCCCACAGGAATAATAACATACTCCGTATATAAATAGCAAAGAAAAACTGGTGAGTATACTTAAACGTGTAATGAAAATAGAAGCATCGGCAACCGGTTTCTGTGATAAGTTGTTGTGATCTGGTTATCAAACTCTCTTAGTGTGTGTGTCTCTGAGCTGAAGTGAATGCAGTCAGTGGTGGTGCCACTGTTGTTGCCTTTTGTGTCATGACAAGTGATCTTTTTCAGTATATATGCGCTGAATTGGGTAAATAAAGAACAGGTGGAGCTGGAGTGTCTGGTAAGTCAGTAAAAGTTAATGATGTAAGCACCCTGATTTGAGATTTGGCTCTCCTTTTTTCTTCTTCCCAAACCCCAAGGCCCTGACTGTGACAAGAACCAGGTAAGCTGGATGCTCTGATCCGAGCATCAACTTTTGTGTTGGCCCTTTTCAGCTGCTGCTTTTTTACTCATCGGCCTTCACATGCGCCCTGCAGCTGCATGCATGCCATCATTCAGGACGATCAGAGAGAATGTACCAACAATGGCCTGCAACTGGCGTTTATACCTTGGGCAGTAAAAATATCAGGTTATCAAAGGGCAAGGTTCCGTTTTGAAACATGCACGGCGTTGAGCCGTTGACTCTACGCTGGAGGAAAGCAAGCCCTAGTAATGCTAGGCAACAGCGCAGGGAGTCAGGGACGGGACGGACACGGACACACAGCGCCGATCTTCACAATCTACGTACGTACTCCCACCTTCCACAAATACGAAGATAGCGAAACATTCGAAATTTATTTTAAAACTAAAAAGTATTTTAAGTGAATTAACTCATGTAAAAGATCAATTGCATATGTATCTACACTATTGATATATACCGCCTGACCTAAAATATGATAAATATAAGATCTCTCAACAATTAAGAAAGGGTTACAGTATCATTTGTTTGACACCATGATCTATCCTAAAATTTGTAGAAAACCTTCTATATCAGGACGAGGGGTATATTATAACAACACTAATAAAAAAAGATTAATTTTTCTTTCCTTTTTGTCCCTCATCCCACATCCCTCTCTCTCTCTCTCTCTCATTTGTCCGTATCTCACGCTTGTCATCCTCACGTTTTCAATCAAAATCCAACACAAAACCACGTTTTCAATCCAAATCTAGCACAATAAAAGTTCAAATACGAGACTATGTTTCGAATAGCGCATGTGCAACCATGATACATAGTTCGGTTTCAAGATATTTTAGATCAGATGACATGATCATTGTATAAGGGCATGTTTGGTGCCCGTCTACACACGCCACGCGCCGGCCGCCACACATTTTTGACAAGCCCGGCCGTGGCGGCAAAATAAACTGCATGCGCATGGCGAGCGCCGGCGGCGCCAAACCTTTGGTGGTGGCTAACCAAACAGGCGACACAAACATGGCGACTTCTAGCTGGGAACCAAATTAACGCGCCCCGAGTATGTGGGCCACAAGTGTGTACTGCTGTCCGTGTCTGTGTTATTTGTAACGGAATTTATAGCTCTTGTCTTGAGTACTGTGGTCTCACCTGGTTTTTGTACACACTTACTAGCAGCAAATTAAAGCAAAGCATGGCCACAGGCAAAAATAAACAAATACGCAACTGTCACGTCCGGCCGTACCACTAACCACGTTACTTAGCTGCGGCGTTTGTCCTGGTAATCTCCCTTTTCGGGACACCATGATTCCGTGGACCATCAGTGGAGGGGGGGCTTATATATATTATGATGACCCACATCCCGTTCCCGTCGACAATGCAGTGCAAGGCACGAGGAACGGCCGCGCGTACGACGTATGTACATGGGTGGTCGGCGCACCGCGCATGCAGGGGTTCCAGTCTTCCAGCGGAGGCCGGCGATTCGCGACGCGTCGCGTACAGCAGTATCCCGCATAGGATTCCGACGCCTGCCCCCGGTTGGAGACGGGCGGGCCGGGGGAGGCAGCGCACGTTGCCGCGCCCAGTGACTGACTGGCTGTGCCTGCTGCTGCCTCGCGCGCGCGCTCTCGCAGTCGATCGAGCTGCCGGTGCCGGACTGCCGGTGCTGGTGCTCGATCCCTCGCCCACGCGCGCTCGTGCGTGCGTGCGTGCGTGCGAGGGCATGCAGAGAGAGAGAGAGATCAGAGACGGCACCACCTACCGCACCTGCCCGCCTGCCGCGGGCGCACATGGCGGCGTCATTGCCCCGGCTAGCTGCATCCAATGCGCCCGCCCGCCCGCCCGCCCGCCCATTCGAGTACGTGCGTACCGGATCCATGGGTCGGTCGCAGTCGGAGTCGCAGCGATCTACTAGGCGCCAGATACGAGATGACAAAGATATCTACCGCGGTACGGCGCCTTCGCTGCGGGCATCTGTGTATCCTACCCTCGGCCGCACGCAGATGCGGCGGCAGCCGGCAGAGCATCGAATTCCTCTGTGCCTGCCTCCCCGACACCCCAACGGCAGCGCGCAGGCTGCTGCTGCTGCTGCTGCTGCTGCCGATCCGTCGACGCGGCGCTCCGGACAAACGCGCGCGGTGGATTGGCGTTTTCCCCGCCTTCCTCCCCTTTGTGACGGTGGCATTCACATTCACTCGTGGCCGTAGCATATGCGTGCATGCATGGCGAATTTGGCGATGCTTCCGGCCCGTGCCTGTCGACGCACGGAATGCTCTTCGGTCCACTCCACTCACGCTGTCACGCACCAGAGGTGGGTGGGTCTCACTGTCTCGAGAGCCCGATCGACAAGCTAAACAAACAGAAAAAAGCTAAACGACAACCGAGTGTGTGCGGTGCGGCCGGCGCGTCGTCTGCCTGACCGGGCGGCGCGCACGGGCCTGCTTGACCGAACAACGCGGACGGAGAGCTCCGGCATTCCGTCGGACATGTCCCGTTGCATTGCCTGCCTGCCTCCCTCACCATCGACGGCGCGCCGGCCGGCTGTTGCTGCTGCACCACCGAACACTCGAACAGCAACGCGCGCACACAGAATTTGTTACCTGTGGCCAATTTTTGTTACTGCAAGGTCGGTGCACTTGTCCAGCACGTCAGTGCAGCAGCGAAGGACGACGAGAAACCACAGATAAACCAAGAGGGTTATTCAACTTCGATTGGCTTAAAAGAAGACTCCATGATGCTTGACAAAGTATTTTGCTAAAGCTAGGTTAAGTAGGGGAAATGGGATATGCAAATAAAAAAATAATAATATCCCATAGTCTAGTTGTAGCACCTTGGTTGGCCACTTCTCAAACTACCATGGACATAGATCACGCTTGTGTTTCATTTTAGAAGAGGCAACTCAGGGGGTGTTTAGTTCTCTTTTTTTCTAAAAAAAAATGGATTTTTGACCATAATTTTGCAAAACGGAACTAAACATCATATAAATTTTTTAGCAAGAAGGTGGTTATTCTCCATTTTTTATTTTGGTCTCAAGAGGCAAAAAAAAAATCAAAAAAAACCTCAAGAGGCTCTCATGAGGGCAATAAATTCTGCATTTTGGATGAAACTAAATATGACCCTGAAAATTTTGCATTTTGCATTTCATCACTCCAAAGTAGTTGGCATTTTGTATTTTGGATTCCTTGGCGAACTAAACACCCTGTGAGGCTAGGAGTAGACTTCTGGTGTGGATTGTGATCCATACAAAGAGTGAGTGTATGGTGTGGCCCATGAGCTTGCACAATTGGTGAAACGATCTAGACATTCGGTGGTTTGGCGTGTTAGTGTGACGACCTATGTTGAGCGAATAGTTATCCATCTAGATTGCATTCTAAACTCTAAGTGATTAATAAAGCGCTCTCTCTCTCTCTCTCTATCTTCTTCTTCACAAAAAAGAAGAATGTAAAGTTTTTGCTAAAAGCTAGGTTTAGTGGGGAGAAAATGGAGCAAGAAAGTTTAAAAAAAGGCTCCATGAATGACAAAGTATTTGCTAAAGCTAGGTAGTAGGAAAAAATGGAGTATGCAAAATAAAAAAGAATGTTTTTTTTGCTAATGCTTAGTACTAATTATTTTTAAAGCTAGCTAGTAGGAAGAAATGAAATATGCAAATAAAAAAAGTTTTTTGGTTTTGCTAAAGCTTAGTTGGGAAAAATTGAACAAGCAATCAAAGGAAAAAAATGTATGTCAGAAGTGGGATTTGAACCCAAAAATTGAACAAGGAACTAAAAAGAAGAAAAAAGAAAAATATGTCAGAAGTGGGATTTGAACCCACGCCCTCGTTAGAGGACCAGAACTTGAGTCTGGCGCCTTAGACCACTCGGCCATCCTGACATTTGATGTTCTAAACTGACTAATAGTCTACTTATCCTTTATTTATGTGTACAATACTGCATGAAGGACAACATAACGAACAACTAAGACCTTGTTTAGTTAGCAAAAATTTGGGTTTTTGGCTAATGTAGCACTTTCGTTTTTATTTGATAAACATTGTCTAATTATGGAATAACTAGACTCAAAAGATTCATCTCACAAATTACAGCTAAACTGTGTAATTAGTTTTTATTTTCGTCTATATTTAAAACTCGGAGAATCTTGAAAATTTTTGCGAACTAAACAAGGCCTAAGGCGCGTTCGTTAAACCAGGAATGAGCACCTGGAAAAAATCCTGGCCGGAATGCTAGTTAAAATTGTATAAACTTCATGACTTGGATTAGTTAAAATTGTATAAACTTCATGAGTTGGATTAATTCGTGGGCTATTTCTATTGGAGAGGAACGGGCCCAAAATTGGACAAATGGCATTTGATGTTATGAGCTTTCTTAGGGGGTGTTTGGTTAGAGGTGTTGAAGTTTAATATTTAATATAGCTATTTCGTTTTATTTGGCAATTAGTGTCCAATCTTAGACTAATTAGGCTCAAAAGATTCGTCTTGCAATTACTCTCTAGCTATGTTTTTAGTTTCATAAATAATCTATATTTAGTACTTCATACATGTGTCCAAATATTCGATACGATAGAAGTTAAAGTTTACCGATGCAAACCAAACCGAGCCTTATATGCAATGCCAGAAAGTTTTTTTTTTCAGATTATAGCATAGCGCTTTGTCAATCACAGGACGAAGTTTGACCTAGGTATAACTGCAGGAACAACTAGATTGGACAGAGGGCATTCGACATGCTGAATTTTTTATATGCGCTGCCAGAAACTTTTTTTCCAGATTATAGCGTAGCTCTTTGTCAATTACAGGATGATGAAGCTTGACCAGTTCAAAATTTCACGCGTGATCTACACTTTGTTACAGAAGAACTTAATAAGGAAAAACAGACATCCAAAGGGCAATTCACAGACATGACCACTCAGCCTGCAAGTCGCCCATGAAACCACATCAACTGATGGAAGATCCTACAGATAAAAATAACATAAGCTGTAAGAAACTTATCGACCACCAAGAAGCACTGAGTACGGAATACATAACAGACTGTCATGCAGCTGAATTAATTTTCATTTTTTTTTCTTTCTAATAGTACTAGTGTTACTATCCTACACTCCCACTACAACATCTATGTCTTACCTAACTAGTTGTGGAGGCATTATTTACAGAAGTCAACACAAACCAAGATCCTAGACAAAGACAATGATGATCATCCATAAAGGAGCCAAAGGATGGTAGACCAGTTGGTTAAGCAGTTCTGGTGGCACCCCTCATGGGAGCGAATTTCAGGCTGAGGATAAAAAAAAATCTCCTCGCTCGCCCCAGGCCAAAGCACAAGTAAAGAGATCGGCCCTTCTCATCACGGGTAACGTCTCCCTGTGTATGGAGGGGTGGGAGTTCGGTGATTTTCTCAGTCTGTGTGAGAAGACCTTCTTAAGCACAATACCTCGGGGGCAGTCATTGACCCCTTGCAGGCCAAGTTTTTTTTATCATCCATAAAGGAAGTGAGCCTAGCTCAACGTTAGGTAAGAAGTGTGGCAATGCACCTAACCACCCAGGTTCAAGTCCCCTCTTGGACTGAATTTAGGTGCCTATTTCTCTTTATTAATGAAAAACCACCTAGTTCCTCCTAGGTTGGATCTCGTGTTTTTAACATCCGTAAACTTATTGCAGCTCTTAATGATAAAAGAATACTAGTTTGCCTTGTTAGTCAAACAGTCTAGGTCAACTTACGGAATAATAAATGCATTTTAGTGACCTTGGAAGTTCAGATTTCAGGCATCTCACAGAGAGATATTCAATTACCTAGACAAGCTCAATGTACGCCATAGGTGCATTATCTCCCCGCCTCGGAAATGTCGGGATGATCCTTGTGTAACCACCTTCTCTGTCCCCGTACCTGTCTGCAACCTCAGCAAACAATGCATGGACGATATGCTTCTCATAGATAAATGCCAGAGCCTGTCTCCTCTTGTGAAGAGATCCATCCTTTGCCAACGTGATCATCTTCTCAACATACTTCCTCATTGCCTTTGCCCTTGGCTTCGTAGTCTTTATCCTTCCATGCTTGAGCAGCTGTGTGGTAAGCCCGCGCAGCAATGCTTTCCTCTGATCCGGAGGCCTGTTAAGTTTAGGAACACGTCTCCCATGTCGCATCGCAACTATCCTTCCACGAGCATCAATACCAAACAACCGATGCTCAAAGTTTGAGTTCTCTACAATAAGTTTGACAAAACCAGTGGATCAGATTATAGGAAATTTCAAAAGAATGTTGAAACACAATCCTAGTTTTGTCAGGGCTGCAACTTGCTTATGAAATTTGAGTGAGAAAGCTGATCTACTGACATATTCTGACATGGTAACAAGCCAGACCAAGCTGATATGACCACAGCAGGTGTGCAAAACTAGTAGTTAAAATATGTACATATTGTCATGCTGAACGGTCAATTAAGCTGCAGCTGTGGGCTAACCGCAAATAAAGAAAGTCATCAACTAAAATAGCATAGTTTCTATACAAAGTTGCTAACTTTGTTTCTCTTGGAGCTTTGTTCAAACATTAGATTTCATATCATGACACAGAATGCCGCATTTTTTGGTGTATATGCATTTATGCACGAACAATTGACACTCCTATACAAATTTGTAACTGTTCCCTAGCTAACTCGCTACAAACTCTGACCCGGTGGCTACGAACAGGCAGCACACTACAATCTCAGTAGGTCGAATAAGTCAGGCATTTGCTACGATTCCTTTACCAGCACCGAAGGAGAGGAGATTCGATACGGGCGCGAGGCCGGAGAAGGAGCCGAGGCAGCCGACCGAGGCTGCCGTGGCCGCCGCCGCGGGCGCGAACGACGACCGGAGCCTGCCTCCGGGGGAGGGGCGGAGCGCGGGAAGGGCAGCGCGGAGGGACGCCATGCGCCAGGTCGAGGCGGAGATCGCCGGCGACGGGGAGGCGGAGGGGAAGGCCGCCATGGCGGAGGGAGGAGGAGAGCCGGCGAGCTGGGCGAGTGGGATTGGCTGGAGAGGCTGGCGAGGGGTGAGGCCCCTCGGCTTTGAACCGGATAACGTTTGGCACGCTCCTGCGGCCGGATTGGGTTGCTCCATGTTGGGCCGGTTGTAGTGGGCTTCATGACCGGGCCAAAATGGGCTTCATTTTGTAGGCTGACAGCGTTTCCACGGACCAAACCAAATAGTTGTCAATGTCATTTCCTAAAAAAAAATGGTTGTCAATGTCAACGTTGCAATCGCCCGGGCTGCGCTGGCATGGCTGTTCTTCGCTTCTTCTTGCATACATGCAGACATGCCGACGTCAACCCATCACCCATCGGCCATCGAGAGCCTCAGATTTGGCCATGTCGGCAGCAAAGGTGGACTCCGGTCAGAGTTACACCAAGCTTTACAATACATATGCTAATTGGTGTAAATTATATCTAGATCGAGATTTAGTTAGAAGACAGTACTACTTAATTAACAACTAGATCAAGAAGCTGAAATAATTCCATTGCTAGTACTCAGACAAGCATATGTTTGCAAATATGATAGGTATCAGCTTTGCATTTTCTTGATTTGATCTTATTACTTTTCTTGGGAATTTGTCTAGTTAATTACCTATCATTAGTTTGTATATATCGTGGAGACAAAGCGAGATTACTTATCATTATTTGTGTATATCACCGAACATTAGTATCATATATTCATATCATGTATATATGTTTTACAATCGTAGCAAACTACATTATGTGATTCTATGAACTATGATTCTATCATCTGATCGCATGTGATTTGTATTGCTTTGTTTTTAGAATTGTTTGCTTAGGAAGAGAAGCGAGGACATTACTTCTATTTTTTTATAATCATGATAATCATATTTGATATCTCTTACAAAGCATCAAAAGTTAGAAAAATAGCATTGTACATTTTTTCTCTTTCATGCCTCATTTTAAATTATAAGCATGGTGTTAATCTATTCATTCCATTGTAATATGTGGAAGTTTCAAGCTTAATCTTTAAATTTCACACTTATGCTGTAAATTTTGTGATCTTTTTTTACCAAATTGTTAAATGATCAGTTTACTAGATTGTATAGGAATCCACAGTTCTGCGTAGGAAATTCAACTAGTAGCGGTCGGTGCGAAGAATAGTACTCCTAGCTGTAACTAGTTCGAGGTCGCAGTCATGAGATAGGCAGAAGAAGTCCACTCCGTGGAATCTCACAGGAATCAAGAGTAGTTGTTATGTGCATAAACTGGCCATCTTCCACTCCAAACACTAGATAAGTAGATATCGCACAGAAAAAGAGTACAAAGGATCACCAAAAACGCTAAACTATTTTTCCGGTCCCACCCGTCAGCCGGTCAGCGAGCCAACCACACGGCACGTCCTGATTTTCCAACTCCACGAGTGGCCATTTTCCGCTACCCACTCTTTTGGGTTGGTGCAGGACAACGATACCTGCACCCGTCCTACCACATCCTCCTGGACCCGCCTCTTGTACACCCACCCCGGGTATCTGCGGCCGGACCCCACCTGTCATTGAGGGAGACCACCGTGGACCGGGGCCCATCCAACAACGCGCGGTTGGTGAGGTCAGATCTCTGTATAAACCCACCCGCACCCACTTCCTCCTACCTGCGCACAGCCCCCTCCCTCCGCTCCTCGCCTCGGCTCGCCATTAGAGCGCGCGCGCCAAGCTAGTGGCGAGGTTTTCGAGATGAAGGTGATCGAGAAGATTCAGGAGGCCGCGGGGAATGGCCGGACGGCGTTCTCGTTCGAGTACTTCCCTCCCAAGACGGAGGAGGGGGTCGAGAACCTGTTCGAGCGGATGGACCGCATGGTGGCGCACGGCCCCTCCTTCTGCGACATCACCTGGGGCGCCGGGGGATCCACCGCCGACCTTACCCTCGAAATCGCCAACCGCATGCAGAACATGGTACGTGTGGTGCGGCTACCTCGCTCGACAGCGCCGCGCGATCTGATCTGATCTGTTTTGGCGCCTGGAAGTGATGTCCTGAGTATTGGCTTCGGTTCGATCTGCCTGGGCGCGGGGTAATGCGTCGGTGGACGTGGCGATATGCATTCGTTTTGTTGTGTCGGTAACGGTTTTGGGTAATTAGATTTCCTGGATTGGTTTCGCCGCGCGAGAGGAGAGGGGAATGCGTTTGATCAATGCCAGTTGGTGGTTGCCTCTGATTGAGTTCAAGTTAGTGTGGGTTTGGGCTAAATTCTAAATTCGTGCTCCACACTGGACACTTGGTGGTGATTAGATTAACTTTATTTTATCAATTGTTACTGTTGTCCATTCTCATCGTTTTGTTTTTACATAATTTAGATTGTTCTTAGTTTATTCAGTTTAAAATGTAATGGGCTGCATGACAACGTGGGTGCTTTTGAGCACTGTGGATTAATGCATTTCGTGTTATTTATTCAGTTAGTTCTGTGATTCTGTCATGTGTACCGTGAGTGCTGATCATTGTTAAGTGGAAGTTTATGCCTAATGCACAGAACAGTTTTCCGGAAACAAGCCATTTCAATACTTCTGGCATGTGGTGTGTACAATCCATGTGCTCCAACTCCAATTTGTGATTTCCAATAGTGGTAGTGTGGGAGGTGGGTGATACATCTGAGAGCAAGGTCTTGGTGGATTGAAGTTGAAGCTCATTCACTTAGTTTTCGCAATGGATTATCAGAGGATGAGTGTGGATTAGATTGCATGTATGTGACGCTACTGGTGGTGGGCATTGGTTCGAATGTTGGGTTTGTAGAGTCAGTGTTTCCTCAAGTACAGTTCTGTCGATTAGATGCATATGGCCAGGCCAAATTTGGCTGCTGCATATCTGGCCTGAATTTTAGGCTGAGATGTATAATCTTGGTTGGATTTGATCATCCAGCTTTAATGCTGTCCTGTTCTGAACTACTTCAGTTTTATCAAACTAATTTCTTTCTTATAATTCCTCTGCATCTTCGATGTATCCCTTGCACCGCATGCATTGAATGCTTACAATATTTTATATTGGTTCTGTTTTGTAGGTGTGTGTGGAAACTATGATGCACCTGACATGTACAAACATGCCAGTAGAGAAGATTGACCATGCCTTGGAAACTATCAAATCCAATGGGATTCAAAATGTTTTGGCCCTTCGAGGGGATCCTCCACATGGACAAGACAAATTTGTGCAAGTTGAAGGCGGATTTGCTTGTGCTCTTGATTTGGTAAGATTGCATTAAAAGCAACATAAATCATTAAGTACATTGGCATGACATGGACGTGATGACTAGTTTGTTGCTGCTGCAACGGCTGTTATATTTTGGAAACTAGATCAACCCATCTGAATCCTCAAAGAAACCACCTCACATTCAAACTGTCTTATGTCTTTACTTGCAGGTGCAGCATATTAGAGCCAAGTATGGTGATTATTTTGGCATAACTGTAGCTGGTTATCCAGGTCAGCTAGCCATTACATATCTTTAGAGGGGATGGTTTCAAGTCCCTACCCTGTAAATTGGATGCTTTATCTGAAATACCTTTTCCAAATGTCAGAGGCACACCCTGATGCGATACAAGGCGAGGGAGGTGCTACATTGGAAGCATATAGCAATGATCTTGCGTATTTGAAGAGAAAGGTTCTCTTTACTTTCTTGATTTTGTTTACTTTTCTCTATTCACAATGATAGCAGAATACATTTTTTGTTGGTTCATGAACCAAACGATATGTTGAAAACGAATGTATGATGTTGTAAATCATGACACTTTATATGTTTTGTCAAGCATAATATTTTTGTTCGCTTCTCACTCTGTTATACATTTTCTCTGTAGGTTGATGCTGGTGCTGACCTTATTGTTACACAACTTTTCTATGATACTGACATCTTCCTCAAGTTTGTGAATGACTGCCGCCAAATTGGTATTACTTGTCCCATTGTTCCTGGCATAATGCCAATAAATAACTACAAAGGTTTCCTGCGCATGACTGGGTTCTGCAAAACTAAGGTAAAGATCTTGCTGGTAGTTCCATCATTAGTAATTGTTTGCAGACCATTCTATTATCAATTGGGCATGGACTTATGCTGTTATGCATATATTAGCTTTTTACTTGGCTGATTTTTTTTTTTTAATCTCAATACCTTGAATGGAGAATAGCTTTCCCACTGTTATGCGCGTGTAGGTAAATGTAGTGGTAACACCATCCAATATTCCTCAAGATTAATGAAATCTTTCAAATTCACACCTCCTACTGTCAATTCACAAATAGTTCATTGTATGTTTAGGTAAATGTTCTACAAACACCGTCTCCTCATAATTTGAAATTTCATGCCATTATGTTAATGGACAAATACTTTTGCATTTTTTTCAAATGTTTTGAGTTCTCACTAAAATAATCACTTTGAATGTCAAACAGATACCTTCTGAGATCACTGCTGCACTGGATCCTATTAAAGACAATGAGGAGGCTGTTAAACAATATGGGATTCACCTTGGAACTGAGATGTGCAAGAAAATTCTTGCTACTGGCATTAAGACTTTGCACCTTTACACACTAAACATGGACAAGTCTGCTATAGGAATTTTGATGGTAATTTCCATGTCTGAATTTCTTTTTTTTTGTTCTGGCCTCTTACTAACAACTATTTTGTCCCCACCAGAATCTTGGATTAATTGAGGAGTCCAAGGTTTCAAGGCCATTACCTTGGAGGCCGGCAACTAATGTTTTCCGTGTTAAAGAGGATGTTCGACCTATATTCTGGTAGTGTGTACAGCTCTTTTATGTTAAGATGCTTGAGGTCTTTGTGACATGCTAACCCAGTCTGTAAATTTTAATGATTGTGCAGGGCCAACAGACCAAAGAGCTATCTTAAAAGGACATTAGGTTGGGATCAGTATCCCCATGGACGGTGGGGTGATTCTCGAAACCCATCATATGGAGCACTTACTGACCACCAGGTAATTTCAGTATCTCTGTATTCCGGTTTACTTTTTTTTGTGTTTACTGCAATGTTTTATCATCATCTATGCAGTATGCAATATTTTTATATCATTCTCAGGGTGATACAAATTATACATCTTCCAGGGAAAAAGGGTCAAGTTAGAATGAACATTTAATATGATTCAGAGATATTTATTCAGTAATGAAAATATTATCATGGACCCCAAAAGGGTGTTTCACTATAGGATTGTTTTCACACTGCCACTGCTACACCTTTATGTAGACTTGATCAACAAATATCTATTCAAAATTACTCAACTTGGCTTCTGTGATGACTATTGTCATAAAATCCTAGTTGTATGTAATCATCTATTCATTTTAAACAGTTCACAAGACCACGTGGACGTGGTAAAAAGCTCCAAGAGGAATGGGCTGTTCCACTTAAATCTGTGGAGGACATTAGTGAGGTAACTGTTGAACTTTGTGGTACATTATTGGTCTGCTTGGCATAGAGGTCATCATCTTTTAAAGTCTTTGCCAACCCTTCTTAATTCTGATATTCTCCATATCCCAGCGCTTTACAAACTTCTGTCAAGGGAAACTCACAAGCAGCCCATGGTCAGAATTGGATGGTCTTCAACCAGAGACAAAGATTATTGATGACCAGTTGGTGAAGATTAACCAGAAGGGTTTCCTTACCATTAACAGCCAACCTGCTGTAAATGGAGAGAAATCCGACTCGCCTACTGTCGGTAAGTTAATTGTATTTTGTTTTATAACAGGTGGCCCTGGATGTTGTGTTGAAATATAATTGAATTGCCCACTTTCCCTATCAGCTTAAGCTTCTAGGTTACTCGACACTGGGAGCAGTATTTTAAGCATCTTCCATAATATTACAGGATTCCTTGAATGCCAGTACTTAATGTTTTAGTCAGTCTTGAAATCTTAAGTAGGAGTTGTTGTGTTGAGTCAACATTTAGCAAACTGCGGATTGGGTTCATGTCCATTGGAATTATCAGCATAGTGCCACATTGTCGGAGAATCTCTGCTGCATATAGCAATTCTTGGCTTTTCAGATCATCTGGAAATGTCTAGGCCGTTCATGTCAAATACTTGCTCGAACTAGCGCATGTGCGCCTTTGTGACCTGTTTATTTATGTCCTGTTCTGCAGGTTGGGGTGGTCCTGGAGGCTACGTTTATCAGAAGGCCTACCTCGAATTCTTCTGCGCAAAAGAGAAGTTGGACCAACTAATTGAGAAGATCAAAGCATTCCCTTCTCTCACTTACATTGCTGTGAACAAGGATGGAGAATCATTCTCCAATATTGCACCGAACGCCGTGAATGCTGTCACATGGGGTGTTTTCCCTGGCAAGGAGATTATCCAGCCTACAGTTGTTGATCCAGCAAGTTTTATGGTTTGGAAGGACGAAGCATTTGAAATCTGGACACGGGGGTGGGCTTGCCTGTTCCCTGAGGGCGACTCATCTAGGGAGCTACTAGAGAAGGTACATGTTCACTTCAAATCTTTAGGCTTGAACATAATATTTTGTTCCATATAATAATGCAGTCAAATCAGCTCCATCTGTAACATTTTTTAGGAGATTTATTCCTACAGTAAAGTGCCATGTTTCTGGTTCCGAAATATCTGCTATACTGCATTTTTCTGCTAAGAACATAAGAACTTTTAGCCTGAAATTAGAACTTTTAGTCTTGAACTGCACCTGTGTTTACAGCTTTGATTTTTGTAAGACAACCTGTGTTTGCAAAATATGCTAGTGAAATCAATCTACACATTGTTCATCTTTCCAAACTGTATTTTCAAACACATTTCTTGGCTGCTGACTTTCAGGTTCAGAAGAGCTACTACCTGGTCAGCCTCGTCGACAACGACTACGTCCAGGGGGATTTGTTTGCTGCCTTCAAGATCTGATGATGCTGTTATGCTCTGTGTTGTTGTATGGCTGAATCACAATATTCTTGCTTCCCCGACTACAGGTCTGATCGCATGTGAAAGCTTCTGTTCATTTGAGCTCGGGGGAGTCCGCTAGTCTTACTTTTCCTGATTTCTTTTGGCTTACTGGAACCATACGATATATCAATAAGAAATGAGTTGTGTTCACTTTACATTTTCTCCATGTGCAAATGGCGCAATGGGTAGTTTTAAGATGTAAAATTCGTCCTCCAATACAGGTTGGTATTGTATCTTAGTTAGAAGGATGCGCTGCCCGCGTTGCGCTGTATTTGTGCTTCTGCTTGGTGGAAATAAGATTGATCCAATTCTGATGTTCAAAAGTCTCCCCCAATTTGAGTTTAGCTGGTTCGCTGTTTGTTGCAGAACTCGCTTTTCCAAAGGGGATGTTCTATCCAATACCCATAGGTACCACGTGTGTCCGTTGCATTGAGACACTACCACCACGTTGCATGCACGGCAGACCACATCATCCGTTTGCTGATTAAGGCCTTGTTCAGTTCCCAAAATTCATTCCAAACGTTTGTTGGAGTGGATCACGCGCGAAATGGCGTAGAACATTGTTTAGGCCTTGGATGCACGTGTATCTATTTCAATGGATTAGAACATAACTTAATTTAATTCCACCCCAATTCATTCTACGCATGTAATATGTATTCAAACCAAGGCCTTAAGTGGCAAAATTCTACTAAGTGGTTCCTTGTTCTGTAATGCTTATTAAGCAGCTGCTGCAACTCACCGCAGTAGCTGCAGGCATGCGGCATACCAACACAACACGGGGCAGGGGAGACACAAACACGGACACACGGTAGTACTCGTAAGTTGTTAACAAGAGCAGCAAAATTTCGTCGGTTCTGTTGAAGAGGAAGTGATGAAAGTGAACAGCTACACATATATCTACCGTCTTCTGCGTTGAAAGTGAAACTAAAGAATGAGCCTCGCCAACACTGGGCCGGCCGGCTCCATGTACGCTAACACCGACACCCATAACCCTGTAACCCCGACCAGGTTCAGAGTCGGGTTCAGGTTCGACTCCTATGCTGTATTTACAGAGTTCGCAACCTTGCAACGCTGTCTTCTCCTGATCCATGGCTCCATCCTCGCTCGCCTCAGCCTCAGAATGGCCCCAACCCGGCGGCTCCGGCGGGCTGGTTCCCCTTGACCCTGGGCGACGCGAAGAGCGAGGAGAAGAAGTCCTCCCCTGGCGGGGGCAGCATGTCGAGGCCGCTGTACATGCCCTGGATGTCGTCGTAGCTAAGGTCCACGAACAGGTCGCTGCTCTTGGCGGCGTTGGCGGCGGCGCTGCCGTCGTCCACCTGCTCCTTCTTGGGCACCATCATCATCGCCGCCGCCGGGTCCTGGAACGCCGGGAACGAGTCCAGCTCCGGGAACGGGTCGTTGTCCACGATCTCCGACTCCGGCGTGCGCGTCTCGCCCCACGAGTGCGAGTGCGACTGCGAGTGGGAGTGCGAGTGCGAGGTGGTCATGTCCATCGCCTCCTCCTTGGCGGTGCCGACGCCGGCGGCGGACTCCTTCCCCAGCTGCATCTTCTCCCACTCGTTCTTCTTATTGTACAGGCGGCACAGCACCCAGTCATCCAGCTGCACAAGCAAATTGATCGAAGATAGAATTAGTACAAGCTAAATTCATTCAGCACAAATCAAATCAAAGGGATCATCTTCAATTCCGAGAATTGAAAAAAATCGGCTTACCCTGAGCGATCCCTTCTTGGAGGCGGCTGCGCGGCCGGCGTCCGCGAGCCTGTACTCGTGCATGATCCAGTCCGTCTTGACCCCACGCGGCGCCTTCCCGGCGTAGAAGACGAGCGCCTTCTTGATCCCGAGCGTGCGGCCCCGCGGCGCGACGGGCTTGTCGGCGCCGGTGGCCTTCCAGTACCCGTTGCCGGCGGCGCGGTTGGGGCGGGACCCGTTTGGGTACTTGCGGTCCCTGGGCGTGAAGAAGTACCACTCCCTGACCCCGAACAGCGCGCGCTCCGGCAGGTCCCAGGGGTCGAACTTGTATAGGTCCACCTCCGCGATGATGGGCACCGGGAGGCGCTGCCCCGCCGCTTTCCGGCACAGGTAGTGCTCCACCAGCTCGTCGTCTGTGGGGTGGAACCGGAACCCCGGCGGCAGGTTCAGCTCCGCCTCCGCGTCCCTCTCCCTCCTCATCACCGGCAATCCCATGGCTTGGTCTGGTTGGTTGCTTAAACCCGACAGGCGGCGGCAACACCGATCGGTCGGTCGGTAAAAGCGGTGGCGGCTTTGGCTGCCTGTGTTTCTCCGGCCTGCTGTGTAAAGAAGCTCGCGCTCCGGCGGCTGGGTGCTGTCGATGGTGGGTGGCTCGGCTCTGTGTGTCCTGTGGATGGTTTCCGCGGTGTTGTTGAAGCTGAGAACCGCGGGCAGGGGAGAGATATATAGCGGCGGGCGCTGGCGCGGGCGGTCTGGAAGCTTCGGGCGGGGGGGAAGAGGGGGGATAGGGGTCAATGCGAGTCGGCGGCTGCGGGAAAGCGGAGGTGGGTTCGGGAGGAGGGAAAGGAAAGGGCACGTGTGGCGGGGGGAGCGCGGTGAGGTGGTGGGTTCGCGGAAGGTGGGGGAGGCTCGTGGACGGCCACCTCAGCGGCCCGCCCCGGGATGGGAATGGGATTGGACGGGACCGCCCGCGCGGGTGGCGTCACGGCCGACCTCAGCCGAATTGGGACCGGATGCCTTTTGCACGCCGCGGTTTGCTCTTGGGCGGCGTGGTTCTTGTGTGGCCGTACGTGCAGCGCCGTTTTTCATGGCTGGGGGCCGGGGCAGGGCAGGCACCGCACCGGCGCGGGATGCAGATGCTGCCATGGGCATGGGCTAAATGGGAATTTTGGAGCGGGTGCATGGCATACTACGGAGTACTGGGCCTTGTTTAGTTCTCCCTAAGGCGTTGTTTACCTAAAAACCCAAAACTTTATAAGATTTTTCATCACATCGAATCTTAGGCACATGTATGGAACATTAAATATAGATAAAAAAAGATAACTAATTGCACAGTTTACTTGTAAATTACGAGACGAATCTTTTAAGCGTAATTGCTCCATGATTGGATAATGTTTGTTAAATAAAAACGAAAATGCTACGGTGTCAAAATCCAAAAAGTTTTTGAATCTAAACAAGGCAAAACCAAAAAAAATTTAAGATTCTCCGTCACATCGAATCTTGTGGCATGCAGCTTTATATATAGACGAAAATAAAAACTAATTACACAGTTTGCCTGTAAATCGTGAGACGAATCTTTTGATCCTAATTAGTATATAATTGTACAATATTTGCCACAGACAAACAAAAGTGCTACAGTATTAAAATTCAAAAAAAAATTAGAACTAAACAAGGCCTAGTTTGTGATGAGGAAATGAATTACACATGTCTCTAGTACGTGGCGGGGGACAGGAAAAAGGGCGAGGTGATAGATACATGCATGCGTTGTCAATCAGTGGTACTCTCCCCCGTGGTTCGAATTAATTTCATTTTATTCATTCTTCACGAGACACGGCCTTGTGAACCGGTTCCTTTCACCGAGAGGATTCGTGTTATGAATGCATGCAAGCGTGGAGTAGTAACGTGTTTCTTTCACCGAGAGGATTCGTGTAGCCTGACTTTTTAAGCGATGGTGCCTACCATCGACTGTACTCTCTGTGTAGATACTGCTACAGGATTCGTGTATGCAGTTGCAGCACGCAGACGGCAGACGAGCACAAGAAAGGCAGATAACCCACTAGTACCGCCCACATCATGCATTTCGTCGGAATCGCGACCACCTATCAGGGTGCGGCCACATGCACGCACGCTGGGCATACATCCAGAAGATTCGCCCGCTGCCTCAGCATCCCTATCTATCCTCTCGTTCCCCGGAATTCGCCACGCAAAAATTATATACTACTCGTACGAAATTAAAAAGAATATCGTACTGTTGCTCCGGCGGTTAGCCTATGCGTAGGTACCATCCCTTGATCCCCTATGCCAGTGCCACGCCCCGCGTACGTGGAGACCAAGCCACCGCGCAGCGCCAGACACATGCGCCGACGACAGGGGCGCGGCAATGATACGGCACATTAGACCAGTCTCAATGCATGTTTTATAAGAGTGTCATGCACATTAAATAGGACACCACATAAACAAAATTGCTGACTTAGCAGGGTCATTAAATGAAGGAGTTTCATGAGATAAGAGAAGAGTTTCATCCCCATGAAACTCATATGGCTCAGGTGCCTAGTTTATAGTCTTGGTAACTGTGTCATGAAACTATGCATTAAGACTGGCCTTATGGCCTTGTTTAGTTCACCAAGAAGCAAAAAGTTTTCAAATTTTCCTGTCACATAAAATCTTTCGACATATGTATAAAGCATTAATTAAATATAGACAAAAATAAAAACTAATTGTACAGTTTATCTGTAAATCACGAGATGAATTTTTTGATCCTAATTAATCCATGATTAGACAATATTTACTATAAACAAACGAAAATATAAAGTAGCGAAATTTAAAATTTTTTCATATCTAAACAAGGCCTAGATTAGTATATATGGGCACGTGGTGCGCGGGCCTGCCGCGCGTCGACACGAGTCCCGCTCCTGTGACCCCGGCGGCGGCGGCGCTACCTGCCGACCGCCGTGCCTTTGTTAAGATGTGAAAATTTTTGGATTTCGGTACTGTAGCTATTTTGTGTTGTTTGTGATAAATATTGTTTAATTATAAATTAACTAAGGTTAAAAGATTCGTTTCGTGATTTACAGTCAAACGGTGTGATTAGTTTTATTTTCGTCTATATTTAATGTTTTATGCATGTGTCGCAAAATTCGATGCGACGTATAATCTTGAAAACTTGAACTAAACAAGTCCCTAGTGCCCGCGCCCGCACGGAAGAAAGTGGACAGGCAGGCGCCTCGAGGCGCCGCGCGCAGAGGGGACGCGTGGCGAGGCCAGCGGAGAGGCACGTGGTGGTCTGCCTTGCAGGCGCGCGCGACGTGGCTGGGTGAGACTTGAGCCTGAGGTGCCGGGATTGTACGGTCGCTATCGGGTGTCCGTGTTGGCGTGCGTTCCCGTGTGCCGTGTGCGTGCTCGCGGACTGAGACTGCCGTGCCGCTACTAGACCGCCGCCGCCGCTGTATCATACATGCCGGTCTTCCTATCCGCGGCGGAGACGGGCGGCGGTGGTCTGACGGCCGGCCGGCGGCGCGCGTACACCTACAACCACCTTAGGGCTCGTTCGTGTCAGCTGAATCCCGGCCAGGAATAACAGGGCCGTCTCTAGAGGGTGGGAGCTGGTGCGACGGTCAGGGCTCACGGCGCTAAGAGCCTATAAATATATATATATATATGTAATATATATAATATAATACTTAGTATATAAATTTATCTATTTTTTTGGAGGCTTTACAAACACTATAGAATTTCGTCAATTAATTTAAAAAAGAAATTAATTAATCAGCACGTCATCCACAGCCACCTATTGCTAGTATTCTTCGTATCCTCGCTTGATCGATTAGTTGAGCAAATCAATGGTCCTCTTTATCGTCTTCTCGTCCTATTACCCAATCATCAAATGCAATAATGTGGTTCCATGACACGCTAACACCACACGTTCGCATACGATGTCACCACTAGACACTGGAGCAGGAAGAGTAAGGGCATGACTGATTAAGACTTCACCAATTTTGTTATTAGTATTCTGTATAGGGTTCTAAATTTCTAATTCTATTCTATTCTATTTATTTGTTGTACTGTAATTACTTTTTATAAACTAAAACATATGGTGTAAATTAATTTTTTTAGTTGTACTATATATTTTATATATTTAACATATAAAAAAATATTTGATGGACTATTACCTCTTTGCTTGCACAAGGGCCCTCAAAATTATATAGACAGCCCTGAAAAATAATTCTTGCTCACTAAAATATATTAAAATTGTATAACGAATCCTGCTGGAATATTTATTTCCAGAGACCACATTCCCCTTCAACCGATCGACGCCTTAATTATGTGCTCTGACTGTGGGACGTGCGCGTCTGGGTTGCAGGGGCACCGTATGCCACACAATGCAATGACACAATGCACGAGTGCATGCACGGCTACACGTACGCCAGGGAACGGAGGACCTGTAATTTTGACCTACAGCGTGTTTGAGGAAGACCGTATATATGAACGTCTTTAATTATCTTGCCCGCGCAGCGCGGCGGGCCGGAGCGTTGTTCGTTCTTATCCATCCATCCAGATGCAGGCCGGTCACTGGACCTGTGGGTAGCCCCGTCCCCGGCGATGGAAAGCAACACGTGCTACCCAATTTTTTACAATTTGGTCTTTTTTTTGAAAAAAGTTCATAATTGGACCCCTAGAAAACTTAAATGCAGAAATGGACCCAGGGGGTCGGCGCCATGCATCATGGCGCCGAGGTTTCACGTCTCGGCGCCATGGATCACGGCGCCGAGGCCCCTGGCTCCCTTTTGTCGTGGATCCGACGTGGCAGGGAGCTCGGCGCCACAGATCACGGCGCCGAGCTCGGCGCCGTAGATCCTGGCGTCGACCCCTTGAATACCACCAGGCCGCGGCTCGCGTTCCTCTGTTCGCGAGGCAGTCTTCCTCACCGCCGCCGCGCTCCCTGCTCGCCGCC
>Ga0182004_10000201_pt1 | contig 30545 bp, 27 predicted proteins | sample Sormic07211540_1_FD_120479 | JGI IMG/M metagenome (GOLD analysis project Ga0182004, IMG submission 120479) | Endophyte microbial communities from Sorghum bicolor roots, Mead, Nebraska, USA - 072115-40_1 MetaG | ecosystem: Host-associated > Plants > Roots > Unclassified | place: USA: Nebraska...
CATCCGCTTGGTGATGGCGCCCTGCTGCGACAGCCGGTGCGAACCGATGGCCATGGTCACCGACAGCACGGTGGGCATGGCGATGGGGATCCCGCCGATGAGCAGCACGAGCAGGTTGTCGATTCCGTCGCGGTACTGCCGGTGCTGGATCGGGTACATGACGATGATCTCGATCAGCATCCCGACTGCGATGGAGCAGATGCAGAAGTTCCCGATCGCCGTGAGCACCTGCACGCCACGACGGCGGTGCCGGTGAGGATTACATTACATGTTGTGGTGTGGCAGTCGCACTAGTGTACATGATCACTGGGGACGGAGAGTGGCATATGAATATGAATGTATGTGACCTTCTGGAAGTGGCCGACGTTGTTGGTGCTGTCGACGAGGTGGGCGGCCTTCCCGAAGAAGGTGTGGACGCCGGTGGCGATGACGACGGCCTCGATCTCGCCCTGCTTGCAGGTGGAGCCGGAGTAGATGCTGTCGCCGGGCATCTTGTTGACGGGGAGCGACTCGCCCGTGAGCGCCGACTGGTCGATCTTGAGCGGGTCGCCCTCCATCAGCCTCGCGTCCGCCGGGATGATGTCGCCGAGCTTGATGCTGATGATGTCGCCTGGCACCAGGATCGCCGCGTCCTGCTCCGACCACTTGCCGTCCCTCAGCACCTGCATGCAACCGCCGATCCATCCACCGTTTCCGTCAGAACGCCTGAACACGTATATATGTAATGCATCCAAGAAAACAACAACGAAAGAAAAACGCCGGATCTTAGGGCTGTGCCTTGGTCTGGGGGGCGAGGCTGGCCATGAGCGCGGCGGCGGCGTTGCCGGCGTTGTTCTCCTCGATGAAGCTGATCGTGGAGTTGATGAAGAGCAGCGTGACGATCCCGACGAAGTCTTGCCAGTCCGGCGGTCTCCCCTGCACGCACGCACGCACGAACGAGATCACACACGTACGCGTCATTCACCCACACGGTAACGTAAATGCACGTCGGCGCGATCGTGCGGCGGCGCACGTACCCCTCCGTTGGCGAGGACGATGGCCATGACGGCGGCGGCCTCCATGACCCAGGAGAGCGGGTTCCACATGAACCCCAGGAACTTGAGCAGTTTACTCTCCTGCAGAACGATTCACAGATTATATTTCGGGTCACACTCGTGATCGTGAGATCTATCGTGGATCGGTTCCAGATAAAATCGACGCGTTCTTAATTGATCGATCGGTCAGACCTTCTTCTCCTCGAGCTTGTTGGGTCCGAAGATCTGGAGCCGGCTGGCGCCATCGGTGGAGGTGAGGCCGTGCGGCGAGGACTTGAGGACGGTGAACACCTCCTGGATCGGGACGCTCTCCTGTTGCAACTTGCAAATTAAACCGACGCCATGAAATGGCAAAGACAGCAGTAAACACACATGATCCCGCAGAATCCCTTGCAACAAAAATATGCATGCATGGCAGGCATTGAGAGGAGATAGATAGACGGAGGTAGGAGGAGGAGGAGGACTGACGAGGTCGACGTTCTCGTTCTTGAGGTCTTCCAGCGACGCCGACGAGGCGGCCGCCATGGTGGCGCGGCGGATCTGACTCTGACACTGCTAGCTGTGTGTCTAGGTCGTCTTGGGTTTGCAACGACGACGACGACGATGCAGGGAGCGAGAGCGAGGCTCTTGCGACTCGCTCCTTGGTGCCCGCGCGGAGCTGCTCAGGTGGATTGGTTCAGAGCGAAAGAGTGGTTGTGGGGTGAGACGACGGCAAGAAATAAGGGGGGTCGCAACAGCCCCTTCCGCGAAGTGCCCCGGTATTATGGGAGGGGGGATCCTGGTCCTCGGCGGCCCTATATGGTCCTCATGCGGCCATGCCGAATTGCAAGGCCTTCATTTTCCATGGGTGACAAAATAAACTTATTTTCGAACCTTTACTTTCTTATTAGTTTCTGCGTGAAGAGCTCAGGAATCATATCTTGGTAAATATTCAAGCATAGTACTACTATATTTGAATATAAATAAATTATTAAAAAAATTGAATATGGAAACTTCTCATCTCATGATGACAAAATATAATTAAATGAGAGCTATGGAACACCACTTATGACATACTCCGCTCACGTACCCCCAAAATATAAATGTTGTTTATTTTAATTCTGACAAATTTATAATAAAGAAGGGTAAAATATTATTGTCATATTTTACTATTTTGTTATGGTGATGTGATTTTTTTTTATAGATTTGCATTGGTTAAACCTAGTTAATTTGGGGGCTGTCTACATGACATATGTATGTTTTAGATGTTGCCGACAAGCGGTTATCGGAACATGCAGAAACACACGAATACTAGGCCTAGGATACCAAGACAACGGACGGATGTTCTGTTTTGCCTATGGTTTTGTTGTCGTTCAAGACTGAAGGCCCGTTCGACTGGAAGCCCAATGCCTCATGCCTGTCCAAGCCTAAACCATATGCGGCCTGTTCTTTTTCTCCTTTTTTTTTTAAAAAAAAGCATGAATATCATTAGGCTTGCTTGTATATATCATTGGGATGCTTATAGGCTTCCCAAAAAACAATCGTATGTTTTTTTTTTGACAGCCTAGGAAACAACTGATGTCAGGCTTCCAGCACACAAATTTTGAACCATTGGATTTAACCTTACGTCTTCTTGTCTTATGTGGGCCAGTTGCCTAGGTGGAAAGGTTGAATTCGCAAGCGTCATGAAGCCCAATTGTCAAGTCCAAAACTGTATAGCGCATTTGTGCTGTAATTTTTGTTGTTGTCTAACAAGCACCATGATTTGCAATAACTGGGCTGTAGGTCCGATGTTTATTCGGGTCAGCTGTCAATAAGGCCGATTATGGCCATTTTAAACTAGGACGAGATGCTCAAATGTCTGATACAATACATCAATACGCCTGGTAGTCATTTTGATGTATCTCTGGTGAAGCGAGCGATGTGCCGTGCGTGAAGGGGAGAGGCCGAGAAGCAACACACAGCTAGCACAAATGATTAGTGTTTGAAAAATTCAGATCAGATCCTGTTCCTTGTCCGACAAGACCGAAATGGAGTAAACCTCCAGAAGGTTTTGCTAAACTTAATTGTGATGGAGCTTTCAGAGCTCATGACCTATCTGGGGGTTGGGGTTTTGTCATCCGCGACTCTGTGAAGGAGCTGTCATTGGCTCAGGATATGGTAAACTACAGAAGGTCTTAGAACCTTTGCATGCCTGTAACCGGTCCATAAAGCTGTGAAGATGGGAATTCAGAAGATAGTCCTAGCGACTGATGCTGCAGTGGTGATTCGGGCAAGTGGCCTAATCTGGGAACTTAAGGATTTGATTCACTGTAACTTTGCTTCAAATGTAGTTCATAATCCTCGATCATATAATTTGGTAGCGCATTCCTTAGTGGTTGCTGGAGCAGGGCTTAGTTCGGGTATTGTCTCAGTTCGAGATAGTATTCCAAATTGTACCCAGGTTCCGGAGGCCAATGATTTGGCCTCAGTTATTGAGTAATGAGGATCATCTTCCATGTTCAAAAAGAAAATTAAAATAAAAAATGAAAGGCCAGCCTATCAACTGAGGGCCAAACTATAAAAATAACCTAGAGCAACTAGAATATTACTATAAAGCAATTCGTGGTCATTAAAATATTCGTTATAGTCACCGCCACCTCTAGTGTGCCGTCACTGCAAACTTCCGCTTTGTCTGCTTTAAGTGAGCTAATGCCACGTCCGTTAGCCCACCTTTCATCTGTCGTTGTCTTGTCAGAACTAGTCGATCTAACGTGAGCTGATAGGATATGTTTCTGCTTCACCAAATTCCTAGGCCTCCAGCACCCATAGTGCAACCGCTATGGTCGATGTGGCAATTTTAGCCATTGAGAGTGAAATAGCTGATTTATTTTACTTGTAGTATTAACTATTCGTTTAGTTGCTTTTCCAACAGATAGAAACAATTACTACTTTTAATAAACTGAGATTTTTAATTTAGCTATTTTGTAATTATATAATTTATATATATGGACTACTTATTAGGTTTTTTCTTTACATTTACTTGAGATCAAATTATTAACATGTCATAGTTTTATTAACAAAAAATCTTTTTAAATTTGTTCTAGGTGAAATTTATTTTTTTTATTTTTTTATTTCCAACTAGTATGGAAACAAATTGTTTTTTCTTAATTTAATAATTATTTTGAGTTTACTATATTTAATTGTTTAAGACATAGGCTCCTTGGTTAATCTACGTTGTTAGATTACCATAAAACCTAACAATATAGTTTTTTTTCTTTCCCAACTAATCTTATAATTGTATTAGTATGGACCGTTTGATTTAATATAAGCCATTCGATAATCATAAAATATAATTGTACAGGCTCTTTTCTTTTTTTTTGTTAGTCCTGTAATTGTATTAGGAATGATCTCTTTATTTTAATTCAAATTGTGAGATCGTACAAAATCCAATAGTGTAGATTTTCTATTTTTTAGTTAATCTCATAATTAGAAGCTGCTAGATCATCATAAAACCCAGTGGTGTAGGTTCTTTTATTTTTTCAATTAATCATGTTCTTTTATTTTCCAGTTAATCTCATAATTGTATTAGGTGTACTCTTTTGTTTAATTCAAGCCATTAGATCAACATAAAATTCAATGATGTAGGTTTTTTATTTTTTGATTAATCTCATAATTTGTAGTCTTCTCGGTGAACATGGTGGTTTTTTTTGGCCAATAGATGTTGTTGATGCACAAGAACATACTTTTTCACAACGCTATTTCCGTACTTGTAGGAAACCAAGTTTTGAAGATATTTTTTCTCATCAAGAGATGATGGTTCATAAAGTAGCTAGCTAGTAGAAATATTCCCACAACTCACTGATCTAGGTTAAATTAATGCTTAATATACATGGTACATTTGCTCCACTTGTTACTTTGATACAACCAGTCATATTACATACAAATGACGCATAGACATTCAGACCATTCGGTAGAGTATCATTAGCACTAAACCTCATACAAATGGTATAAGAAAATACTCGGCGTAGAACAACTGCAAAATGATAAAAAAAAAGAAATAAATCAGTAGGCATAAGCACATTAGTAAGTCTTTTCTTTCTTTAAAGATTGATAGAAGGCGTACTGATATTATAAAGCACAAGCTTTTACACACCTTCCAAATGAACATATAAAACGGTGTGATGCATTCTTTATTCGCAATGTCAAATTGTTGCGCCCTTTGCCAAAGTGTGGAGGCAAGCAAGCCATGGCCAGTAAGCTGAATAAGTTTTAGATTGATGAAATATGAAATGAACAAAAATTATGTATATGTATCTATGTTTTAGAAAGAAAGATGTCGTCACTCACAATGACAATCTTCTGATATAGGTTTGTAGATGATGCTCCTACCAAAATAGCAGCTGCGTATGCTGTCATGAGAATATTAACGCAGAGCCTATACACCTGAAGCATTAAAATCTAATATTAAATTTGCACAGTTTATATACATTATACTTTTATTGTTGAATAGGCATGCTCTTACTCTCTGTTGGCCTAACCGTACAGTCATTGACTGAATGCCGAAATATCTATCTCCATCAACATCAGGAATATCCTAAAGTGTCATACATAAATAGAAAAAAATAACTGATGAATTCCTATATCAATAAAACATACATATCTAAAAGCCTTGATCTTAACATTAAGAATATATACATACCTTGAATAGCGCTATTACTGCAGAGAAGCAACACATAAAACATGTTGCAAAGACCACCGACCTTGTTGGTGCCAAGGGCCTCTTGAGAACATGTTGCTATGCAAAAAGTACCATCAGGCACTAAACCAAAGGAACAAAAAAACATTTGTAATTCACAGTGGGTATACGTGAACAGTATTAGCTACCTGCATGTGTGCAAAGAATGCTAATTGAACCAATACAGCCCTCACAAAGATTATGCAAAATGCAGCTAGAAAGGCATGTTGCTTCCACCGGAGAAATGGAACCTGAAAAGTAGCAAGAGAGATTCAAATTTCAAAGTGAAGGCAATGGGGTGCATATGAATTTTAGGAAGTCCACCTGAATTTTACTGGAAAAGGCATGCATTACTTACATTAATGGAATATGCACTTCCAAGAAGGAAGCTAACAAGTAAAGCACACATCAATGGAGCAGACTTTGATCTTACCCCGATGCTAATGCTCTAACAAATTAGAGAAAAAGAACAATGTGAGAAAGATATAAGACCCTGAAAGATACTCCTTGCTGACCTGAATAGATGGTTCGTAGATCTCTGTGTGGAACTTATAACATACCATGACCAAAAATGACACTACTAATAACACTGCAGTTGGCACTGAAAACTCTCCAGAAGCCAATGGGAGAATTGGCTTATTGACCTTCAAAAGGTACCAGAAACTTTGACTAATATAATATACACAATAATGTTATTGGCAGCGAACACGATTTAAATTAACACAAAAATACCTTGTCAATCTCAATGTCGAATAGCTGATTCAGCCCTACAACATAAATGTTCATACATAATGCAGCGGCCAAAGCCTGAATACAAGTGTCAAATGGAAAAGGTGGATGTTGGTACTTTCCCAGAAAAAAATAGAAAATAATGCTATATGTGCCCATGGGTATAACATTCATAAGATAAGAGCATCATACCTCAAGATATCCCCATAGAACTGTCAACGTAAAATCATCTAGGCTCTTCACTGGCAGGAGCGACACTGAAGTAATGCCTATTATCTGATACATGGTCCAGATATATAAAGAAAAAAATGAAAGCATGAGACATATGCATATAAACTTGTGAGATGGAATTCAGTCTAGGATACTAGAGCTCACGGTTCCAAATATTGTGTGTGGTCGACAAAACTGGTAGAAGGCATGCAGTATCTTTGCAATTCCTATGCCAGTTGCCTGAAACCGTTGGGCATTGGAATTATGTTGGTGATGAGTAGCTACCCAGCATCTCACTTTGAGGACCGAGGAATGTTTGTGATGCCTCCCTGTGGCTTTCGTAGGACTAGTGGCATTAAGTGTTTCTGAACATGAGTAAAACAACAGTTTGGAATCATAGCATGTTAGATCATAAATCTTCAATTATACATAAATATTAATTTACAAGCCCCGAAATGCATCTTTTTAGAGGACTTTTGTCAGAACAGTGCATCACAGTTACTCACTAAAACCAACTACATTTCCTTCATGTCTTATTTGTCTTTAGATCTCTATGATATACAACAAACTCATTTAGTATTTAAGTTACCATCTCTTCCTTTTATCAAATTTATTTATTTCACTCGTTCATCATAAGACAAACATGCGAAAAGGCCTCTAGCTGAGTTGGTTAGATGGCTTGAGTAGCACTCCTCAAGTCCTAGGTTTGGGAATGAATTTACAAATTGGGGTTAAAAAAACCTCATTTGTCTCATGCCAAAGCATGAGTCTAATTAAGGTTCGCGTCCGGTCTTGGTCATTCTGATTTAGGCTACAGCGCCACTGTGTATGGATAGAGCAGGGTTCAGGAGTTTTCTCGACTTGTGCGTGAGAATGTCTTTTTCTTAATGCAACGCCTAGTGGCTGTCTTACCTTTAGCAGGTCAAGTTTTTCTTATAAGATAAACTTATAAGTCAAATTTAGGACTTTATTAGGCCTTGTTCCTTGAAAATTCATAACGGGACAGAAAATTAGGCATAAGGTTTTTCATGACACTGAGGAAAGAATGGTTGATAGATCCTCCGTACCCTACGCTCGAATCCGGATGCTGCCTCTAAGGGTTTGTTTAGTTAATCCTAATCTGTGAATTAGGGATTAACTGAACAAACCCTAAAACATTTCATATGTATGCTTGGTCTTTTATTCATACAAAGAGGGACAATATCTCCATGGGAGCTCCTCTAACCCTCCTTGGAAGTGGGGAACCTACATGTTTTATATGTGGAAAATGTTTCAACGGTACAAAAAAATATTATACCGATTAGAAAAATATTTGGAAAAAATTTGGGCGGTGGTTAGGGCTTCCACCTTCTGCCCGGAATAGAAGATTTCCGATTGAGTAATTCTTTTTCTTTTGGAACTACTATAAATTAAATGATATGAATCCAAATTGTTAGATCTTCATCTTAGGGCTACTATATCATATTCAACCTTTGTCTCATAGTCTTATTTTGATCGGAAACTCAACCTTACCTCCTATCAATCTGTATCATCCTTGTCAGCCTTAGGTTGCACGTCTAGGCTCATTGCCCCCCGCCACACTAACCGGCATCATGAGGCCATCCCTATGACTCCGCCACTCTTTACTGGCCCAACTACCACCTCGTCTACACACAGCAAATGGCGGCACCATTGTTTCACCATTTCGCCCATGCGCCCTCCTTCTCTGCTTGGCTAGCCAACTACCCAATGAGTTCTCTCTAAGGTTGCTGGTGCAACCCCTCTCCTAAACCAAAAACCATCGTCGATGCCTTGCAGAGCCACGGCAGAGGTGTTTCCCATGCTACAACACCCCCTATATATGCCCATAAATGCCTAAGTTATCGATGTTTTTTTTCCAGAAGTCTAAGAACATCTGGGAAATTAAATTCGAATGTTATAGTACCGATCCATGTAGAACATAAAATCCCCTTTTAGAAGGTGTTTAGTATGGCTCCTCCTTAGGGACTTCTCTATTTTTCAATAAAAAATGGCTTCTCCTACAATACGTTTATTAGTGCTCATTTAAAGAAACTAGAGCCGAAGCCAAAGAGGAGCCCTACAAACAGGTCGTTAGACAGTCCTAGCTCTACTCCTAAGAGCAGTGTGGTATAATTATAATTAAAGATGTGCTTTCCTTTTGAACGCAATCACAGCCCTATGCTCCATAGCAGCGAATCTACTCCTCTTCTTGCGAAAGAACAGCGAACCTAATCTCACAAGGGATGCTGGAACTGCAATTGGTTTTGTGAATTTGATAACTCTGAAATCACATATACCTGAGGAGACCAAACGATAATCACACGAAGCCGCACAACATATTACCTGTCCATGAGAATTTCATCGCTCCGAACCGAGCCCTAATCTTTGGTCCCTCCCTGTGATCTGTATATCACCACAAACAAATATCCATCACCATTATTCAACCACACACAGTTCTCAAATACAGGAGTAGCAGCACACAGGACATCGAAGACGAAAAGAATTGAAGAAACGAAATTAAATATACAAAAAAAAACATCAAAATTATTGCCTGTAGACAGCCGCAACGCGTGCGCCGCCACCGCCGCCGCCGGCCGCAAGGTCGCCGCTGACGACGTAACCTGATGCATCGTCGTCCTTCTGCCGGAGAAGAGAGAGATGGACCAGAGGATTGAGGAAGTGAGGAGGTAGAAACTCGCCCTTCTTCTTCCTCACTGATTCGATCGGAGGATCTCGGACGAGATCACGAGATGCGCGCGTGCGTGCGGCTAATGGATCCAGTAAGTACGCGGTCGCGGTGAGCAGCGCGCTGGACCGGCCGGCTGGCACTACTACTGGCAGCCAGAATGTTGCAGTTTTTGACTGACTGACTGGGATGATATAAAGCCGGCGGCGGCGTTGTCTCGACCTGCGCGCTTGTGCATCGTGCTGCATGCATTCATGCAGTGCACAACCTGGGGGTGTGAATGTGTGATACGTTGTGTGGACGCAGCAGGGTCGCTGGTGATACAGTTGTGGCCGGATGATTAGGCTTCCGTGTGTTTTTTTAATTCCTATTACATCGAATGTTTAGACACATGTATAGAATATTAAATATGTATATTATTTATAAAACTAAAAACACATTTAGAAAATGATTTATGTGACGAATTTTTTTAAGTCTAATTAGTTTATGATTAAATACTAATTGTCAAATAAAACAAAATTCTACCGTACCTATTAATTTTAACACCCCAACTAATAAACACCCCTTAATTTCGATTGTGATGTGCACTCATTTCTGCAGCTGTACAGTCGTCAATGATGTACGGAGACCCAGGCGGCTCAAGAAAAACGTGACTCCCCGTCAATGGCCGCGTGGAGACGAGAGGAAAACAACCCATGGGCGACGGGTGATCGGCGATTCTCCTTCCCGTCCGTCGTCCGATCCGTTGCGTCGCTCGCACGGGTGACGGCCGCCATCACGCATCCAAGCGTCCCCGCCGAACGTCCGTCCGCCTCCAGAAAAGACATCCATCGTCTCTCCCTACAGGCTACGGCGATGCTTCGTGGGATTTTGGAGCCTCGTCGTCATTCCCGAGGGCCCTGCGGCGGTGCTGACCGGCGATGCCGACGGCAGCAGGGGGTGCGACGCCGGCTCTGCTTGCGCGATTGGGCAATGGTCATGGGGGTGGCATGGCTTCGGCCGGCAGTTCCAGCAACCATGGGGAGCGGCGAGGCATTTGGGACTGTATGAATACGAACTCTCTCCTTTTGGGCTTGGTTTTCTTCTATGGATACAAAATGGACATGTGTACTTTGGCATGCAGAAAGCATAGCAAGTTCAGTCCCGTGGATTAGATTCAAAAAATGATACACTCATAGGTCTGTTAATTGTAGATCCCATGTACGGTCAGCAGCATCATTGCTATGTCGTTGTGGCCCTTGTGTTTTCAATGTCGTCGGGGATTGCTGATATGATGAAAACTACATGAAAATTTGGGATGGGTTGTTCATCTCAACACAGCGGATTGTCATTTAGGAGAGGAAGATGAACACATGAGTATCCTAGTCCTGCCATATGCCAATGTTTCTTTGTTATGTGACTGTGAATGTAAAATATGGTATTTGTACGGACCATAATTGTTTTGGTTACGCTTGAACTGTCACACAACTAGAATCTGAAATTATAATCTTGCATCCAAACAAGTGGAGATTTATTCTAGAATCCTCAGCTAGAATCCCTATGGATTCAAATAGGACCTAACTAGAACCCTGATTCCTGCAATCCCTTTGGGATCCAAACAGGCCCTGGGATTCTAGCATTTAGTATTAGCCTGTTCGTTGTTTTTTTTAAAAGAAAAATATTACTGAATGGCTGACAGATTCGACAAATAAGTTCAAGATCTTGTATTTAATATTTCAGTCTAAATGAGTTCAAATGAAAAGAAAAAATGAACCCTAAAGTTATTTGAGTGTTACTATTTTGATTTAGGATGTCTTTCCATTCAAGGTTTTTTGAAAAATTGAAAGTGTTTGAATTTTATAATCTGAAAGTTAAGACATATGATTTTAGGACCCTAAATGGTTTTAAATAAAAAAAATCATCAAATACAAAATTATAGATCTTCTCTTCGAGTGCTACAATTATATATGCATTTTTCTTTATCTAATTTAATTTGTAAAAGTTATGCTTTTTTGTGTTGTATCTATTTTTAGACATTTCTAGCCGTCATCTTTAGATAGAAATCGATAAACAATTTTTAAAGATAGTTCTTCACATAGGCATCTCTAAAAAAATGAGGCATCTTAAAAATCATTAATTTCAGCTGAATTTTAGGAATTCTAGTGTGTTTTTATTAGGCCAATAAAAAAAATCCCATATCAAAATTCTAAATTCTGATTTCCACCGCCTTCTTTTGACTCAAGAACTCTTCATCCCATTTCGTCTTTAATATATTTCATGACTTCTCCTCATATTATGAATATATACTTAATCACGTTAAGTTCTTAGAGCATCTCCAAGAACCTTTATAAATCACACTCTCTAAATCATCATTTGGAGAGCCATTTGCATAAAAATCGCTTTTTATATTTATTTTTTTACTTTCCAACAATTTTGCTAAATCTCATGTGCACTCTAGAGAGTCATTCTCGTCTTTTATATTTGGCTAATGAAAAACCCGAAATAGACAATAGCTATATTTGGATGACCATTTAGAGAAGCCGTTGGAGGTTAGTTTTTCACTAAAATTGCTATTCCTAGCATTTAGGAAGAATATATACAAAGTCTCTTGGAGATGCTCTTAGCGTTCACTTAGACGTCTCCTGTGTTGGCATCCTTCTCCCACAGTCCCACGCACCATGGGAAATCTCCTCGTTTGGTGGGTGCCTAGACAATTCATGTACCTTTTTTTAATCCCTGTAACTAGGGATGAAAATGGATCGGATACGGACGGTCACCGATATCATATTTGTTTTCATATTTCTGGTCGGATTTGGATTCGAATACGGATAATGTCAATCATGTCAGATAAGATATGATTAGATGTCGACATCATAAATATACGATTTAAGTATTCGGATACGGATACGGTATCAGATATTGAATATTTAGACTTGGATACGGACAGATCTAAACCTCTCTAAACGAATTCGGTCTCGAATACGGTTGGAAAATATCCGTACCGTTTTCATTCCTACCCGTACCTGACAGTATCTGCATTCATCCTAACCTAATGGCCCACTTTTTTGTTTAGGGGAAACTAGTGGCCCAGTTGATCTGTCCAACACTGCGACGTTAGGCTGGTCAAAACAAAATGGTCCATGGGCTCGGCCACTTCATTCCGAAGCCCGCTTTGCGATTGGTGGGCTGGCCGTTGCTCCAAACGGCCCACGCGACGCCAGCCTCTCTCTCCCTGCAGCACGAGCGCTCGCTCGCTGCTATCGGTCTTGGTCTTGGCCATCCGTCCGCAGCCTATCCAATTCCAAATCCGCAGACCGAAGCGGAAGCGGGGCACACACAGAGAAGCCATGGCGCTGTCCCTCTCCCTCGCGCGCCCCGCGCCCCTCGCCGTCTCTGCCGGCGCCGGAGCCAGGAAGCTCCCCGCAGCCAGCCTCGCCTTCCCGGCCAAATCATTCTTCGGCGCACCGCTGGCAGCCACCGCGGCCTCCGTCGCGTCGCCGCTCCCGCGCAAGCCGGCCACCTCCACCTCGCTCGAGGTCGTCGCGGCGGGGAAGAAGGGGTACAAGATGAAGACGCACAAGGTTCTTTCCTGCTAGCTCGTTCTTGGTTCCTGCGGGTCATTGGGCTGTTCGGTGCCTTTGCCTTTGCTGATTCGTGTCTCGTTCGGTTTGTCTGTGTCGTCAAGGCGTCGGCGAAGCGGTTCCGGGTGACGGGGAGGGGCAAGATCGTGCGGCGGTGCGCCGGGAAGCAGCACTTGCTCGCCAAGAAGAACACCAAGCGCAAGAAGAGGCTCTCCAAGATGGTATTCTTCTGTTCCTCCACTCTAGTGCAGCTCAATTTTAATTCAGTTGCTTATTTTTTTCTACAAATCAAGGCTGGTGCGTCGCCGTGAGTTAGATGCTAATGTGGAACGTTGTTGTCAATAGCACAATGTGCTCTCGTATTTTAATTGCTTGATAGGAGTAGTTCTACATATTTTGATAACGTTGCTGGGAATTGAAAGACGAAATGCAAGGCGGGAGTTTGTTTTGCTGATGTGCTCCAGGGTGATATAATAATTTCTACTGCTCCATTCGTTACTTTCCTGGCATCTTGGTGTCTCCTTATTTATTAGCAAGCTCAATCTGTTCCTCGATCCTCAAATGTGTGTGGGCCAATAGATGGCACGAAAAGCTTTTGGCTACAATTGATCTTGTCGAAGTTCATGGACTATTATCATGGTCGTTGCACAACATTTGTTTCTGAAATGAACTGTTTTTATTTGTACATATAAAATTACCGCTACTATTTTTGAAAAGTTAGGAAATAGGCATGCCATATTCTGAGAAAAGAGGGGGTGGGTGTTAACCGTATAGCAACCTATGAATACTTCTAATTGTCTTCCATTTATAATGTTCAAATGCATCAAGAATATGTAAGGGTCTTAGAACTTGTTCTGTTGTAGAATTTGGTGATGTCATTCTTATGAATCCTAATTTCTCACTAATCTGCACTTTAGTTAGTATGTACTTAACTGCTTTCTTAGGTGAATCGGGCCATGTTAGAGAGGTGTAATTTTTTCTGATAAATTCCAATCTTTCTAATCCTAAACACATTCATCCTAATAGTCTGATGTGCTGCTTCACACCCCCCCCCCCCATGGAGTGAAGCAAAATTTGTGACAGAAAAAATCGTTAACCTCTGGCCATAAAGTTGCAGGTCATAATGTATCCTTGAAACTGTGGCTATTTCATTAGCAGTCTGAACATGACATTTTCGCTACAATAACATTTTTTTCTTAAATCACACTGCTATATTTCTTTCAGGTCCAAGTCAACAAGAGTGACTACGACAATGTGACGGGCGCACTGCCCTACCTCAAAGTGAATAGGAAAGCAAACTGAGATCTACGTCGTCTTCAAAAGTCAAGTTTCATTCCACCAAATTGTAATTTTGTGTATCTTCGGCTGTATTTCCTTTCAAATACTGAGGCATCATATCAAAGCAAGCAAAAAAACAACTTCTGGTACCAACAGTTTAGCGATATTTCAGAATGAGGCACACCACTTACTATAGTTGTTATTTAGTCACAAATCTGTGCAAATAGGAGTGGCACTTGAGCCATTAGCTCCTATTGTTTTCACTGGCCTGTCTCGAATCTCAAGCTAATGGTTTTCATTTGTATTGCTGGCTGCGAAATTGTGGCCATTTTCTGGGTGACCAATTTCATCTTTCATGACTAAATTCTGGTGATGCCAAACTGGCATTTCCTTTGAAACATTTTTTTTTTTGCAAAATTTTGATAGTCACCAACAGAATATGTGTAACAAAAATTCTTTTCTTCCTCTGCTTTGTGATCGCCAAGTTCATCTTAGCTATCAGCTTTGAGAATAGCAAATGATCGAGACGTAGCTCTCTTCTACCTAAAATCCGTCAACAAGCCTATCTGTAGTTTTGTACACCGCATATCTGTAAAGAATGGCTGTGTTGATCCAAGATAGGGAGAGGGTGAATTGAGTTACCTAAAAAATTCTAGTTTAAAAGACTACTCAAATTGGCAAGATAAACCTAAAAATATTTTCCGGAGGTTTATCTAGTATTCTACTCAAATTGGCAAGATAGATTCTAGTCTAAGACTACTCAAATTGAAATGCCACATTCCCTTGAAAAAATAAATATATCTCCAACTTTTTATAATGGTTGGTTTATTACTTGAGATTAGTATGCTAGTGCTGGTTACCGCACTTTGGAAATGTGCGAGATCTCCTTATAGAGGGTCGATATACCTTGCATCGTAGAAAATTATTTTTACCTAAGTAAACTATGTATGTCTTGATGTGTGAAAACAAAAAGTTAAAGAGCTAGTAAAGCGAGGCAAGTAAGGCACCCAATATGCTATGCGATATAGTTATGAATGAGTTTTATATGTGATAAAGTAATCTGTGTATTGTACTCAGGTATACTTGGCACTATGGTCCTGTAACAGGTAATCCTTCCATTTTTACAAAAGGAGTGGTTCATTTGAGGTGCCCTAGCTTAGTGTTACCAACTTATCTTGAAAACCTCTACATGGCCTACAATGGTATGCCTTATAGGCTATTGTGGAGTGGATGACTGGGACAAGAATATTACAAAGTACTTAATCTGGTTAGTATCCTTCTTAAAGGGGTTGCTTGAGCTCGGTGGCTCACACCTACCAAGTTTTTGATGATGCTAGGAACATTTTGGTATAGTCATGTGCTATTAGTGTGTGTCATGCCATCCATCCATACTTGTTGCTCATCCACAAATGAATTTGAGTGCTTGAATATGCTCTCTTTCTACTTTTTTCGATAGATATGATACTTTTGAAATCACAAGGTAGACAAGTACATTTGTTAAGGGAATTTTTTTGTTGCTTCATTAACTCTAGAAATGTATGTGAGAGTACCATTGAGGGATTATGGTTCTACTCATATGCCAAAACTCAATGTATGTGCACATGGCACTGGAACTATTGTGTGGTGCACACATAAGTTCCATGTGAAGTGTTACAAACACAAGTTCTAGTGACATGAACATAAATATTGAGTTTGGGATGGCAATTGGGTATACACGAGTTTGATACAAATACATTTAGTTAATATGATAGTGGATAAGAACTCAAACATAGGAGTCAATCATAGGCTTATAATAAAAAAATTACATATTACTTGCAAGAATCTCTCTACTGATGTCATCCAAATTCATCACTTGTGTATTTTGTTTGGAATAGTCTTTAAAATTATAGGCCAAAATATATGTTACTACTAACAAACTTAATATAATCCCTTCGTTCCAAATTATGTCACTTTGACTTTTTTTGGTACATAGAATTTGATATGTATGTGGACATACATTATATCTAGATGCATAGCAAAAGAGATGTATTAGAAAAATCAAAGCGACTTATTTTTGGAATGGAGGGAGTATTAATTAAGCTTCATGTTGAAAGAAAACAGTAAATGAAAAAGTGAGCTCTTATTGTCCATGCCAATCTAATTAATTGTTTCCACAAATTTGGAGTGTAGCTAACCAAACCACTGGATCCTTTGTGTTTTCTGGGTTAATTTGTTCTCATAATTTTATTGAAAACTACATACTGAGTAAGATGAAGAAATGTTATATGAAGTGTAGCTCTTTAGAAGATCTATAATTTTGTAGCTACCAACTCTTAAGTTTGGAATCATTTAGATGCTTAATTATTCACACTAAGTTTGAACCAAATAAGGGTCGAAAGAAATACTCCCACTACTATATCAATAGTACAATTGCGTAGAGTGAGGACTTTGGATTCAAGAGACAAGAAACCACATTAAAATCGTAACTTCTGGAAATGCAATGGAAGATGCAGAAAATTATAACTACATAAACTGCAACAACATGATTCTGGGACATGGAGACTCATTCTATCTTCCTTATAGTTTGAGGCAGATAGTGAGCTTCCTCCAATTGTAAGTCACTTTGTTAGCTTGTACATAGGTGGTGTAGGTGTTTGCAGCAAAAATGACAAGTACATTCAACTTAGGGAAATTGCCACAACCTACCCTCTTAAGAATCTATATCTATTTTCCCAGCCTACAAAATATACCTTCAATTATTATTATACACTACATCCACTCAACAAATCCACCACTATGGAACATCATTATTAAAGTTCCTATCTACATCTGCTATGTGCACCTTATTTATTTTTTTATGATTCAAGACCAACCAAATCAAGCTTGCGATCATTTTCTAGGTCAAGACCTCACAATCTCCAAATTCAATGGTTTTGTGTTCCTGGATCATACAAATCCATCTCATGTCATCAGTTACGCTGACCGTGCATTAAATACTTTACAAATCATGGTCACACATCATGTCATGCAATACAATTAACCAAAACGGGAGGGGGATCTATTATGTTAACTCATTGGTCCTATTGCCCAAAATCAAGGCCAAAGTTTGTGCAAAGCATATGACAGACTATTTGCAGATTATAGGATCTCGAGTCCTCAACTATGTGAAGGATTAAAAACTGAACTTTAATCTGAAAATGCTACACATTAAAGATACTTCTCACCATTCTTGTCATCTATAGATTGCACCATTTGACTAGGATCAATCTTGCTCTTCTGCACCACATGCATCCATATATGTTCTTTAACATTTTCAAGGTGTACTGGCTTCAACAAATAGTCACAAGCCCATGCTTTATTGCCTTCATCGTAGTATCAATCTCATCATTTGCAAATAGCGCTACAAGGCATATAAGGTGCACATAAAAGGTAAGTTATGAAATGCACATGTCAACAAGCCTAATAGACTAGACGTTAAAGACTTATGTATCCTTCAAGTTATTCATTAGACACATTGTCCTCTTTTCAATTTCTTAAGCTTATTTTGAAAAAAATGTATCACACACATGTAAAAACAACATGTACCAATCATGGTCACTTTTCCTTCAAATGATTTGGTAAGAGAAACTTGACAAATTTATTATGGTAAGAGTTATTCCCCTCATCTTCATGAAATGGCACAAACAAAAGCTAAAAGTGTTTTGTTGTTTCATTAACTTTGGAAATGTATGTGTGATTTCCATTGAGGGTTTGTGGCTCGACACACATGCCAAAAGAAACCATATGTGTGTATGGCGCTAGAACTATTTATGTGGTGCACACAAAAGTTCCATGAGAATCATTTTTGGTACAGTTGATCAACAACATGATGCAGATCAATGTTGCTACCTTTTGGGAGATTGCAGCTTGCAACCTTACCATTCAGCATCTAGCCTCGCATGATGTATATAATTGCTAATATGCACTTCCCTTGTTGCCATGGGGAGTTGACAGTTGTTATTCTCTTGATCAACAACAATTCAATGACCAATAGTACCACCTTTAGAGAGATTTCTAGTTGTATCCCCACCATTTGGCATTTGGGTTAGTATGATAGAATTACATATCTTAAGGTAGACAATACAGGTCTAGTGCTTAAAGAACTACCTAGAGAAAAGTTGTTAATTGGCAACATTGTAAAGCTTTTGTTGCTTCTGAAGTTTTGAATGGTGCTAGAGTTGCCTACTCATTGAAGCTTACCATTGGTGTTATTGTCCCTATGACTCCTGCCATTTGGTTTTGATATTCAATTCTAGAAGCTGGAACATTGGTGAGAAGAGGTTACTAGTCTTGGCAACTAGTTCATAAAGATGTTGTTTCTTTATGATGGACCAACATACATTCCAACATTTTGACCAATTTCATGGAAACTACCTTTACTCAAAGTTTTTATATGCTTTTTCGTATCATCATGCAGTGTTTGCACTTCAAGACATGTGGCAAAATAATTCTATTGTTGATCGTGGAGCCTAAATCGAGAAATGACCATTGTATTTCCTATATGCCTCAAAGTTTTAATTAAAAAGGCGTCTACTCCCGTCAACATCCAAAATAGATTAGATATATCAATTTTAACCACTGGCTCAAATGACATTGCTCCCATCTACATCCAAACTGGCAATGAAACATCTTTTCCCCCGCCAGTTTGTAAGTGCATGGTATAATGGGTGAAACCACAAAGGTTTTGACCACCGGATGATATGATGACCCAATGATGAAAACAATTTTCACTATCAGATTTTCACCCCACAGAGCCCTACTGGCCTTTGAACTAGTAGGGAAACATTATCACCACTAGTTCTGTAGACCAACGAGGAAAATGCCAGTTGTGAAATAGTTTATGTAGTGCTCCAAGCATCTATCACAAAGTTTACAACCAATATTCCTCTAGTCTCACACAATATGGAGTTTCCCATAGACTAATCACTAGGTGCTATCAAGAAGGTTCATGACCGAGAACCATGACTATATGTGGATAGTTTTATCTTATACATAGGGGGCACAACATAACTCATATGATATGCACAAATATAGCCGTGGATATGATCGAGCTAGGATAATGAGCTCTAGGTCAATTAGCACCTTTTAAAGGCAAGCATTCCCAAATGAATCTATTCAGATATTTAACTAGGAATGTAAGCGGTTGCCTCACACAAAGCTCGTTTCACAAAGTTATTTGAGTCCATATCATTATAAACATTTATCTTCAAGGTTTCATCATAGACCGACTAAATCTTTGCATGTATTATAATTTAATCATATAATTATTATCTTCATAGTTGATCTTTTACCAAGCCCACATATCATCATCTAAGGTGGTTACCAAAAGAGTTCATAACCATTTGTATACAACCATATTAATATACTATTATATAACAATTAGAGTAAAACTAAATAACTCCATACATCATTGATCTTTGATCATGTTCTTACTCGCTATAGTTAGAGTTAGATTCTACTTAACCATTCATGTACCATTATTTACTTATTTTTTTTCTACCATTAGAATTAGTCTCTACCTAAGAACATACATTAAACATTAATATTTCATTATGCTAGATAATCTATTTCACTGAATAACAATTATGCCTATCTTGAGTTGTAGATTTTTCGATCAAATGGTATCATTTTTTGACAAAATAATTCATGTGATTCTTATCTGGAACCAATAAGGTATCAATCTCTAATTGTGGGAGATAGAGTATATATGTTGCCTCCAATGGTATTTATATCTGCTGGAGATAGAGTATATATGTTGCCTCCCCATGTTGCTCTTGATTGGGCGATCATATGGTTTTTAACTTGAGCCATTTAAGATAACATAATGTTATATGGTTCTGAAATCTATGACACATGAGATATGAAATATGAAGTGTCAATATGAGTGTTTTTGTAATAGCATATGCAAATTTGAATTAAGAGTTTAGTAATGCATCATTTATGCGTTGATAAAATGCACTAATTTGATGGATGTAATTACATGGTTGTGAATGGTCAATTTATGGATTGAAATTTTGATGTAAATGTTTTCCTTCTCTGCTTTGTAATCTTAGGCTTGTCTTCATTTGTTAACTTCAAAAGTAGCAAATGGCAAAAGACAAATATTTCTTTTTAGCTCCCCGACAACAAAATTATTTTGCACAATGAATAACGTTTCCATTTTTTGTTTGAGAGAGAGAGAGAGAGCAGATCCACCATTCTCCATAAGAAAGTTAAACAACAAGATATTTATGTTACAAACTAAATGAAAACTATCAGTGTTTTATCGACTGATTAGTGAATTTATACGAATATTGCACTGCTCTAGGAAGACGATGGTAGCATCCAAAAGACATGAGGAATTATACTAGTTCAGGCCAAAGATTGAGTACGTGTTCCTCGCTTGAGTGCTCTGAAGTTCTTATAATGGGGTGTGATAAAGAGTAGAAAGAGGTAGGAGATAGGAAGGGACTGCTCGAATGAAGGATTTGAGAGTCTGATCCCCTAGAAGGATGTCCTAGTTGCCCTTATATAGAGGTGGGGGCCAGGCCACATACAAAGGAGGTTCTCTTGACCGTTTAGTCGTGAGTCTAAGGGAGGGGAACTAGCTATCTTGGCCAGCAAGGAAGGCCATCTTGTCTTGGCGCACATTCGAGAGTGGTTGTCATCATGGTCTTGTGCCCATATCATGGTAAGGGGTGGTGTAGTGTCACCATGCCGGTAGTGGTGGTACTGTAGGCATGGTAGTGGTTAGCCAGCCATCCTGTGTGAAGTGGTCTCTCTGTGGCCTTCATCATGGCCTCTTGGTCTCTCGAGAGTGTCGTAGGAGAGTTGGTAGACACCCTCATGTCATTGGTTGTCTTGCTGCTTGTGATGCTATGGCCACGATCTTGGCTTGGAGGTCAAGCTTGTAGTCGTGCACACAATCCTATAGTGGTGGGGTTGTACAACTATCTTGTGAGATCGTATTAGGATGGTTGAAAGGTCCTTGCTTGGTTTTGGTAATTGAGTGACAATTTAGGTGGACTAATAGTGTTTATGTGAGATACACAGGAGATTAGTCCATAGGTAATTATGTGATGATGGAGGAGCTCATTGCATATGAGACATAACATGAAGTCATGTGACCAAGGTGGAGAAGATCAAGATGAGGCTTAGCTCGAATGGACTGGTTGCAAGAGTGAAGGGCAAGTCGGAGGCTTTGAAGCGAGGGACCGCTTGTGACGGTGAAGCTTGGGTAAGACTTAGCGCCGATGGATCGAGGCAATGGTGAAGAGCAAGTGAGGTCAAGATCAATGAACCAATACGGTCACGTGATGATATAAAGAGGATCATATCATTTGGTGATTGGTTGGTGCATGTGTTGCATCAATATCAGAGGAGATGGAATGGAATGTGCAAGGCAAAGGTATAACCTAGGGCATTTCCATTTGACCAGTCATAGGTGTGTAGAGAAGTTTATGACCGGATTTAGGATAGATGGTCATACTATCAAGAGGGGCAAACTTGTTTGCATATTGGTCATCTAGTGCCACTTGAGTGATCTAACTTTGCATATGTGTTAAGATCGAGTGGCGCGGCAAGTTGAGAGGCTAACTCCTTTGGGAAAATGTTTGTGAAAAATGCTAACACACTTGCACATGGTGGTGTACACTTGGTGGTGTTAGCACATTTACAAATGAGGTGGAGTTCCTAGGGTAGAGAGGGGTTTGGGTTCCTCTCTCCCTCCCATCGATCTTGCAAGGCGGGATTCAACACTTTTGAGAAAATAGAAGGCATATTTTTTATTGCGCCGGTGGAAAGTTTGGAGGAATCACGAGAGTGTTATTCACTGGAAAAATACTCACCGGATGCTGGCCTCAGAGGCATCAGACGCTGAGTCTGCGCGTCCGGTGTACATCAGTTTCTAGCGCAACTGTTGTCTGAGCATCATACACTCAGCATCGGACGTAGGGTGATAACTATTCGCGTGTCCGGTGAAGCCTGACATCAACGAGTGTTTCTGACAGAAAGCATCAGACACCTAGGAGCGCGTCCGGTGGTGCGTGTCTGGTGACCCTAGGTGAAACTCACCCTCTCTGTGTACAGGTCCGGTGTGCACCGTACGCATCCGGTGCTACTGCTTCAGGTGCGAGTGCGAGTTAGTTGTTGGTGGCAACGGTTGAGTTCAAATGGCTAGTGACACGTGGCTGTCACCTGAGCACCGGACGCTGGGTTCGAGCGTTCGGTGGCTCCCTGCAGTGCGTCCGGTGCCCACGTGTTTTGCCCAGTGAAGGGGCAACGGTTAGTTTAGCCCTTGGGGCTATAAATAGAAGTGGTGACCAGTCTTGGCTAGTGCTAGGCACTCTAGGACTTAGTGTCCATGCTTGGGGAGTGCTAGTAAAGCCTCTAACTCACATATGCTTGATAGTGATCATCCGATTGTGTGAGTGAGCGATTCTAGTGCTATTGCATTATGAGGTTACATTGAGTGGCACTAGGTGTTTCTTGTTGCAAGCCGATGGTGCTTGTTACTCTTGGAGGTTGCCACCTCCTAGACAGCTTGGTGGCTTGTGACTCTATCGAAGCATGCAAGGAGATTGTGCGGTGCTCTAGAGAAGAGATTGTGAGGGGTACGTTGCTCACCCCGCGGGGATCACGAAGAGCAACTCTATTGGATTGTGCATGTCATTGAGCTACCTCACTTGTGGGTAGGTTCTTGCGGTGTCCTAGTGAGGATGAGGTTCGTGTAACACCTCTTAGCATCTGAACCACCAAGTGTTGGTCGCCACAACGGGGACATAGCTTGGTGGCAACCAAGTGAACCTCGGGAAAAAAATCTTTGCGTCAACATTGTTCTTCCTATTCGTTTGCAAGTCCCTAACACAAGCTTGTTCTTACATTCATATACTTGTGCTTGTGTAGTTGCTCTTGTAATTAGCTAGTTTGTGTATCTTGCTAGTTACCTTCTTGCTTGTGCAGCTAGAAGTAGTTCCCCTTGCGTGGCTAATTTGGTTTGTGTAACCTTGTTAGTCACATTGCTTAGTTTGTATAGCTAAGTAATTTGCGCTCTCTAATTTGGTATTGGTTGCCTTGTTATTGAGCATTGCTAGTGAGCTTAGTGCTTTTGCTTACTAGTTGTATAGGAGCTCCCTTGGTTTGCAAAGTACTAGTGGCATAGGTTTGTGTGACCTTGCTTCTAGAATTGGTTAGGTGAGCTCTTGCTAAGGTATTACTTTGTTTGCTTGTTTAGGATCTTTTACAAGGTGCTAGAGAACTTAGATAGAGGGGTGTAGTCTTGGTTAGACCGATAGTTTTAATTCCACATTTGTTTCGGTTAGCCGGCGTGTGATAAGTTTATGAAAGGACTATTCAACCCCCTCTAGTCCGCCATCTCGACCCTACAATGGTGGGTCTCTGTACTGTTCACCATTGCCTAGCAATATTGTCTTGTCCATGCTGTGTAGTGGAGAGATGGCGTTTGACCGGACTGAGAGGACTGTTGTCCCCATGGTCCGTGCAAGGTTAGTATGGTGTGCCTACTCTTGTCAGAGTAGGCACCTAACAGGGGTCGACCTCTTCTCATTCCTCTCTAGGGTGAGGACAGAGGAGAGGTGGTGCAATGATGTGCGATGTGCGGTGAAGGCGAGGGAGAGAGGGTCATGACCGACTCGTGCCTTGGCACTTGGTCCAAACCTACATAGCTTAAATGGGCCTCAATCGTTTGGGTGCTTATACTAGCTTATGTGTTGTGGGCCACCTGAATGGCTAACTAATTGGTGCCTTGAGATACCCAGGTATCATGACCCCGCCAAAAACAATAAAGAATTCACTACTACTAAATTGAACATCAGTGCTGGTTCAAAATCTCCATCGGTGCTAGTTTTTTTAATCGGCACAACCAAAGCGACATTGATGAGGGAGCTCATCTGTGTCGGTCTAGAACCGGTAGGGGTGTGGTTTCTAGAAAACCAAAAAGACTGGCTAAAAAAATTGGGATTTTCTAATACTAGGAGAGACCCCACTATGTAGTCATAAGTTACCGGCCTCAGGCTTCCATGTTCATTTGCGATATTCATCCTCCCAATTTTATGTCACTCAGACTTTGAAATATGTATGTGAGACCCTAAATGAATTCAAAAAAAGTTGTTTACTATATTTTTTTTATAAAATTTTAAAATCTATAACTTTTATTTTGGTCATTTCTCCATCCGAGGTCATTTGAAGAATTTGAATTTCACATGTGAGGAAATTCAACCATAATTTTTCTTAGACAGATGGTTTTAAAGGAAAAAGTTATCAACTATAAAACTTTTCATGATCTAAAACTTTTGTTTCAGGCATTTCTCCAACTGAGTTCTTTTGAAAAATTAGAATTTTGAATTTTAGAAATCAAACATAATTTTTCTTAGATAGATGCTTTCAAATGAAAACGTTGTTAACTACAAAGTTGCATAACTTTTTGATGTCTATAACTTTTGTTTTGATCTCTTCTCCATCGAAGATCCTTACCACTACACACTCATGAGTATAGAACATATAGATTCTTTGGTATTAACTTCGATGAAATCTTTCAAACACGTACATAGAGATATCATAACAACTTCAAATAAAAGTTATGAACTATAAAGTTGTATAACTTTTTTATATCTACAACTTTTGTTTCGGTTGCTTCTCCATCTGAGATCCTTAATTACCACTATACACTCACTTATGGTGGATATTTAGACATCCAAATGATCTCAAATCAATAAGGTTTGAACCACAAAGCTATAGATCTTGTCAAGTAATACAACTTTGGTATAAAGTTCATCTTCATCAGACATCATATGAGAAAGTTGTGAAGTTTTTTGTACAACATACACCTCCAGTTCAAGCCATGAACTGGCAGTTATGACCCAATATCACTATCGGTTTATGGCTAAAATCAGCAATGATATGAACCAGTAGTGATGACCCAAAAATAATTGTTGGTTGGTCCTGTCACTGCCAGTTTTTAAGAAACAGGTAGTGATGGGCTAACAATGAAAGTCAGTGCTATAGTTGTGATTCTTATCATGCAACGTGCACACACATGAAAAAAGGAGAGAACAACAAGCAACTTCCATGATTATTTGAAACATGGTTAGGGTGTTTCTTTAGAAGTTAAATGCACTGGAGTTTCATTAACTTATGAGGGGGTTTCACTTAGGTCCATCAACTCTAAAAGTTGATTTTAGTGTCCATAAACCTTTTAAGTGGTTCACTAAAGGTCCATACTTATTTGTTTAGCCCTTAGATTGAACTTTCTGGTCCATAAACTTTTTAAGTGGTTCACCATAGATCCATACCCCTTTGTTTAGCCCTTAGATCTTATGTGGCATGTGGAGTCAATAGCCAAAATGACATGAAATTTGTAGTTATCCGCTCCTCCTTGCCTTCTTGTTCCTTGCTCTGTTCCTAAGTGCACAAGGTGGTGAGGTCACAAACGTCGACAAGTGGCACGAGCACAAAGGACGGTGGTGTGCGACGAAGGACTAGTGGTGTTGCATAGGGTTGTAGCGGTGCACTGTGGAGACATGGTGGCATGTGTGTCCCACGAGTCATCACATTACTCTCTTCTCAACCCCAAATGGACATAGGCAAATTCGGCCAAGGGGGCATACATCCGCTACAATTGATGGGACCATGAGCTTCGCCACTTTCCTATGCACCTGAGGGTGGTTTTAATTGGGTCAGCCACGAGCCTGCTCATCTAGCGATATAGATGACATGCTTGATGAAGTGGAAAGGAAAGCAACCCAATAGGGAGAGAAGCATGTGCTCGGCAATTTCATGTCATATTGGTTGTTGACTCCACATATCACGTTAGATCTAAGGGTTAAACGAAGGGGTCATATAGGGAACCACTTAAAAAGTTATTGACGTGGAAGTTCGATCGAAGGGCCAAAGAAGGGATATGTATGGTTAAAAAGTTTATGACCTGAAAATTAACTTTTAGAGTTAATGGACCTAAATTGAAATCCCGCATAAGTTATGTATTTAACTCTTTCTTCAACTAATTGAATAAACCGTTCCTATTATTCTCGTCCAATAAAAAGGAAACAACATCTAGGTCGTTTTTTTGCTAAATCTTCTCTTAGATCCATACACGTAGTCAAGTTCTGGCTATGAATACGTGAAAACCTGATTTTCTTTTCCTTCCACACGTTTTCCTGCTTTTTCTACGTTGCCCTGTTAGTGTAGTCAAAGCAAAACAAGAAATATTAAATATTAGCTAAATTTAAATTGAACAATACTATATAAATAAGATGTAACAAGCGAGTGACTAAATATTCGTCACATAAATGTTTAGGGAAGTTTGTTTGTTGTTGCTATATCAATGCCCTTAGTACACTTCATGAAATTTGAGATGCAACTTTATCTATAACTTTTGTTTCTTTAATTTGTGAACTTAATATTCTTGATTTCTATATTATTCAAATATAGCTTCTCCAAAATAACCTTTAAGAAGCAAATAGGAGAAGGTAAGATTAAGGTGTATATGATCCTATTGTTTGAACTTTACAGAACTCAAAAAAATGCCTAACTGGACAATGCATACTACTTTAAATTAAAAAGATTAAGAATAGAACGGAGTTCAGTTTGATTTGAGTGGAAATGTTTGAGAATCCTCACCAAGTACTTTTTTTGTCCTTTTCAATTTTTTTTTAAAAAATTTATACCTTCACAATATGTCTTTCCTACTTCCTCTGATTTAAATTGTAAATCGCTTTGACTTTTTTTTTGGTACATCCAATTTACTATGTATATAGACATAATATATGTCTAGATACACAACAAATTAGATATACCAAAAAGTCAAAATGGCTTATAATTTGGAAAGGATGGAGTATTACTTTTTTAATAATCAAAATGATCAGCTATAGTTACTATGTAGAGATATGAAAAGAACTGAATCCCACACCCACTATGCCCTAGCTATATTGTTCTAATTTAATAAGATGTATCGAAAGATATAGAGTCGGAATAATACACTCTAATTTGAACGTGCATATGAATAGAGTTGGAAGTTGCTATACGGTTTTAGCCTTGTACTGTGCAAAAACATATATCAGATACACTATGCATCAGGATTGTGATTGACACTAAACTTGCTGAGTACAGGCTTGCATATTGGGCTGCCTGTTGGGCTCGTTGATTGTATGGATGAAAACGGAACGGAAATATTCCGAACTGATAACTTTCGTTTTCTATTGTGATACTGTTTTCTATATTATGATACCATTTTCAAATTTTGTCAAACATAAAAAAATTGTTAGTTTCAGTTGATTTCACAACCATTTTCAACTATTTTTTGTACTCTTTAATTGCTGAAATTTAGAAATATCCCGACCGTGTTCATTTTCTATATTGTAATTCTGTTTTTGATTTTTTTCATCCTTACCTGTTTGCTAATGAATTAAAATAAAGGGCATCTAGGTCCATCTAGTGCTCGGGTGTGAAACCCTTCAACAACAGCACAACCTCATGGAAACACGCCGCCATCCCTATCAATCTTCTCTAATTGACAAAGACTTTAAATGACAAATATATTGGCTTACGAGCATTAGTAGGGGCAGATTGGAGTGACTGCTTTCTTCATCTGATTGACAGAGATATGACTAGAATTAGCAGGTGGAAGGAGAAATTACTAAGCATGGGAGGAAAAGAAATCCTGATTAAGTCCATTGCTCAAGCTGTGTCAATTTATGCGATGATGGTCTTCGAAATTCCGAAGAAAATTTATAAAGGAATGTACATAGAAGGATCCACTGGCAGGAATGGTGGAAACTGTGTATGCCGAAGGGAAATGGGGGAATGGGATTCAGAGATTTACAGTCATTCAACTTAGCAATGTTGGCAAAACAAGTTTTGAGATTGCTAAGTGATCCGGAATCATTATGTGCAAGGGTAGTAAGAGATAAATACTATCCGGATGGGAATTTTTTAATGCAAAGGTGAACGGAAGTTCTTATACTTGACAAAGTGTGCTTGTCATGCTCGACTGTTTTGAGAGTTGGGGATGGCAGACAAATAAACATTTGGGAGGACCATTGGATACTAGGAAGTCACAATCTGAAAATTCAAACGCCAAGAGATAATAATATAATTACAACTGTCGATGAGCTCATCAATCCTGTTGATTTCACTTGGGATGTAGAATTGATGAGATCTATTTTTTTGGGAATTGATGCAAGCAGGATCTTGCAAATTCCAATCGCACCGGGGAGAGAGGTTTTGTAGCTTGGCATTATAATAGGAACGTGCTGTTTACTGTATGTTCAGTGTATCATTGTCAATGGGAAGCTAAGTTTGGACAACGATGCATTTCAATACAAGCTGGTGGGGCGGACAGGACAGGAGTCAGGCATGTAAGAAATTGTGGAAACTCGAAGTGCCGGGCAAAATTAAAATTCTTGGGTGGAGGGCTCTCCATGGATTTATACCATGCCGAGATATCCTTGCAAATAGACACATCGCTAACGCTGGAGGATGCCCAATGCAGCAGAGGATATAAACTATAAAGCACATGCTTTTTACCTGTGATAGAGCTAAGGCTGTTTGGAGGGCACCAGGAGTCGGGGATGATATCGCCGAGCTCCTCTGCATTCATCGATCTGGCTCAGTTATTCTGGAGGAGGTGATCAGGAAGGGGAACAAAGAGTTTGATCACTGGATGTTGGGATGGCTATTGATTTTAGGTATATATGATGGGAGTGACTAAGGATGAAAACGGTCGGAAACAGTCGAAAACGGAATTACAATGTAGAAAACGAAAACGGTCGGTACGGAATATTTCTATATTTTAGCAATTAAAGAGTACAAAAAAAGAATAAAAATGGTTGTGAAACCAACTGAAACTGACAAATTTTTATGTTTGATAAAATTCGAAAACAGTTTCATAATATAGAAAACGATAATGTAGAAAACGAAAGCGGTCGGTACGGAATATTTCCGTTCCGTTTTCATCCTTAGGAGTGACAACAGCACATGCATGGAGAAAATATTCAGAGACCATCAAGGTCAGGCCTGCTCATTGCAGCTTTGACAAGAAATAACAAATTAGCTATGAAGAAGGAAGTGAAACCCCAAAAGGGATGGCAGAAACCCCCGGAGGAGGATAAACGTAGATGCATCGTTTGATGAAGATATTGGATGTGGAAGCACAGGAGTGGTGATCAGAGATTGCTAGGGAGGAGCTGTGGCAGCAGGCAGCCTCGCATAGTTTCATTGCCCATGTGGTGGATGTGCAAATGGCTGAGGCTTATGCCCTGAAGCAAGGTTTCATGCTTGCAGAACATGTAGGTGCGCTAATCAACTAATTATTCAGGCGGGTTGCTTGGAGGTCGTGGAAACAACGAAGGAGAGGTGTGTGTGTGTGTGGGGGGGGCGGCAACATTTTCTCTGCCTTTTTTTTTTGGTTCAAAACCAGCTGAAAAACAGGCCGATTCGCCAGTGGTTTTATGCAGTAAAAACTGAAAGCCAGCTCACTGCAGATAGAAGCAGATGATAACTGAAGAAGGCAGGTTTAAATAATACGTGAGGAATTCGGCACACAGGCACGAACAAGGATTCAATTTCGCCCTGCCCCGGATCTTCTCGCTACAAATCTCCACACCCGTCGCTGCATTTCTCTTCATAACTCGAATTCTGCTCGATCCCTGCTCCTTCCATATCCTAGTGCTGCTCCAGCCTCCGGGAGGTTCTTACAGGGAAGCCACTGCAGCAGGTAATCAGAAACCTCGAATCTCTTTGGGCTGTACGGGGACGGGGTGTTTTTCTCGGAGTTGTTGCATTTCTAGGGGGCGTTTTGGTGTTCCGCAGTTCCGCGATTGCTTTCTCAGTTTCTCTGCTGATGATTCTGTTCGTTTTCAACATGATGAAGAGATGGACGCGGCCAGGTTCCGAGCGGGGTTGCGTGTGCTCGCCGTTGACGAGGACCGCGTCAACCTGGTTGTCTTAAAGAGAGTGCTAAAGGTCTGCGACTACAACAATGGTGAGTGTTTCTTTTCTTTCCCCCGATTCCTATGGTCGAGGTCGAGGGCTGAGGCTAGCCAGATGATGAATCCTTTGAATTCCTTTTCATTTTCGTTTGAATCTTTGTTTCTTCCCCCCGGATTCATTGTGGTCGAACTTGAGGCTAGATGATGAATCCTTTGGGTGAATTCTGATCCTTATTTTCGTTTTCGTTTGAATCCTTGTGGTGTGATGCAGTGACGATAGTGGCAGATGTATCGACAGCACTAGACATGCTCAGAGAGAGGAAGGATGGGGACGACCAGTTTGACCTGGTCATCAGTGACTTCTTCATTCCTAATAATGGCATTAACGGCCTCAAGTTCCTTGAGCTCGTC
>Ga0182004_10000202_pt1 | contig 30537 bp, 19 predicted proteins | sample Sormic07211540_1_FD_120479 | JGI IMG/M metagenome (GOLD analysis project Ga0182004, IMG submission 120479) | Endophyte microbial communities from Sorghum bicolor roots, Mead, Nebraska, USA - 072115-40_1 MetaG | ecosystem: Host-associated > Plants > Roots > Unclassified | place: USA: Nebraska...
ACTTGCGACGGAGACGGACGGGCGAATAACCAGTGAGCCTTCTCTGTAACAAAATGTTTTTTTCCTATTTCTAAAAAACCGATTTCATATTTTCTGGAAAAATATTTCTACAGACGGTTGACATAACTGAACCGTCCTCTGTAATAAAATGTTTTTTTCCTATTTCTAAAAACCGATTTCATATTTTCTGGAAAAATATTTCTACAGACGGTTGGCATAACGAACCGTCTGTAGAAATACATTTCCACATGCGGTTTTCAGTTATCCGGAAAAATTTATTTCCACAGACCACTAATCACAGGACCGCCTGTAAAAAGGGGTTTAGAACCGCTCTGTGTACTAGTGAGAGGAAGGAGATTAGCTAGCGATGGACTTTACTTTAAAAAAAAAACATACCACTCTGGTACGTACGTGATCCCTTTCCGTCTATACATAGGAAGTAGATGGCGCAAGGGACTCGGCGTGCCAATGTAATGTAATAATCGGGAAGGAACAAAGAGACAAGGGCGGCGGCGGTGAAGGTGAACTGGTTAACCTACCCCATGGCTAGTGCTAGTGGGGAGGAGAATACGAAGGCGGCGGGACGCGTGGCGCTGCACCGGCTGTTCGTGTTCGCGGACAGGACGGACGCCGCGCTCATGGCCGTGGGCGCCGTCGCCGCGGTGGCGAACGGGATGGCGCAGCCGCTCATGACCTTAATCTTCGGCGACGTCATTGATGCCTTCGGCTCCGGAATCACCGACGGCGTCGTACACAGGGTCGTCCAGGTACGTAATAACCTAGCCACCACTACATGCTTCATCGTCGTCGTCGTCGTCATCATAGATCGATTTGGAGAACGGAAGCAATACTATTTCCCCTAGGGTCCTAAGGTGTGCCCTTTTGCACTTTGCTTTTGGCCCATAAGACACATTAATTTCGGCCCAAATAAGCTACTGTCGAACTAACAAGTAATTGTCTCTTTTTTTTTTCCACAAGTAATAATAAGAAACACATTTATACTACTGGTCATACACAACATGTACGTAGTACATGCGTTAGGGGTCAAATGATCGGTGTTTGCTTTGTCAGGGTAATGGCTTTGTCATCTTCATCTTTACATCTTTGATTGATTGACCAAATTAAGCCCCGGTCCATTCTTGTTTCAGGTGATCATGAACTTTGTTTATCTTGCCATTGGATCAGGAATAGCTTCAACCTTCCGTAAGTGGATTTCCTCTTAATTACCAAACTACCATATCATATCAACTTCCTCTATATGGAATTTGTCAAATAGTAGATAATTCTTGCTTTTGCTTATACCGAGTTCAGTTTTTTTTTGAACGAAAGAGTTCAGTTTTTTTTTTCTATTAACGACAGCATATTGTTACTAGAAACAACCCTTCTTCCATTTTGATAATTTGTATGTATTCCCTAGAGGTATCGTGTTGGACAATTACTGGAGAAAGACAGGCGGCACGAATCAGAGCCTTGTATCTCAAGGCAATTCTGAGACAGGATATTGCATTTTTTGACATGGAAATGAGTGCTGGGCAAGCGGTTGAGAGGATGGCAGGAGACACATTCCTCATTCAAGATGCCATTGGAGAAAAGGTACTATGCTTTGACATTATATATATTATATGCAAGAGGTGGACTGCAAACAGATAAACTGAATTTCTACGTACGGTTTTAGTAATATGGACATGTACAACTACTATTCTGGTACTGAGTGAAGCTTGCATGCTAAACTCTCTCTTTAATTTGGGCATTGTTTGATGCTGCAGACAAACTAAGTTCCTAATGTGTTTCTGCTCGAATTCTTTTCAGGTTGGGAAGTCCATACAGCTCCTTTCTACTTTCATTGGTGGCTTCATCATTGCATTCACGAGAGGATGGCTCTTGGCCCTTGTTATGCTTTCAACCGTCCCTCCAATTGTCATTGCCGGTGCAATTGTTTCAAAGTTGATGACAGGACTCTCCACCCGAATGCAAGCAAACTATAGTGATGCTGGAAACGTTGTGGAGCAAACTCTCGGTGCCATTAGGACGGTTAGTGTTACTAGGAAACACTTTTTATTTTTGTTTAATTATCCATTTCCTTTCATCACCAGTAACTTCCTGATGTCCGGCTTACCTGGTTTATCTGTTTATTATGCTTATTTGAAGGTTGTTTCATTCAACGGCGAGAATCAGGCTATAACAAGATATAACACGTTTATAAGAAAGGCATATCAATCTTCTCTGCAAGAAGGTGCTGTAAATGGCCTTGGATTTGGTTTAATAATGACAATCTTATTTTCAAGTTATGGGTTGGCTGTTTGGTATGGATCTAAACTGATAGTCGAGCGAGGTTATAATGGTGGCATGGTCATTTCTGTTATCATGGCTGTCATAATAGGAGCAATGTAAGTTTCGTACACTGATCATGATCATTTAAAATTTTCTTAAATGAACAATGGAAATGATGATAAGTGAACTATGTTTCTATGTGGATGAGTGTAGACTCCGTCACAGTGACTGTTACTCTATCTTCTGTCTATTAAAATGTAAAGTGTACTATTTGCGCTTCCAAACATTTGTGTAACTTCTAATACAAAATAAACTTCCCACTAAGGATTAAATCACGCATCTTTCAAACAAAATATTCTGTATCTATTTTAGATCATTCATTATATTTACTGATTTCGGTTAAAAATATACTTCTCTTCTGCAGGTCCTTAGGTCAGACAACACCCTCAGTAACAGCTTTCGCAGAAGGTCAAGGAGCAGCATATAGAATGTTCAAGATTATTGAACGCAAGCCAAATATTGATATAGATGATAGCACAGGTATCATATTGGAGGATATCAAGGGTGATGTTGAACTGAAGGACGTGTACTTCAGCTATCCCACCAGGCCTGAACATTTGATTTTTGATGGATTCTCGTTGCAAGTACCAAGTGGAACAACTATGGCCCTAGTTGGTGATAGCGGCAGTGGGAAATCAACCGTAATTAGTTTGGTGGAAAGGTTCTATGATCCGCAGGCTGGAGAAGTCTTGATTGATGGGGTTGACATTAGAAGAATGAAGCTTGGATGGATGAGAGGAGCAATTGGTCTCGTCAGCCAAGAACCAGTGTTATTCTCAACTACAATCAGGGAAAACATTGCCTACGGAACAGAAAATCTAACACTTGAAGGGATCAAGAGAGCAACAGAGCTTGCTAATGCTGCTAAATTCATTGACAAATTACCAAATGTACAAATGAACTATTATATCCATAATAATGTTTCTAATTTTCTGCCACACCCATTATTAATCAATATATCTTGTAAAACATCGCAGGGTCTTGACACAATGGTCGGAGAACATGGAACTCAACTGTCTGGAGGGCAGAAACAAAGAATAGCAATTGCTAGAGCAATCATGAAGAACCCTAAGATCTTACTACTGGATGAAGCAACCAGTGCGTTGGATATGGAATCGGAGCGGGTAGTTCAAGAAGCTTTGAATAGGATAATGGTTGAAAGGACAACAATTGTTGTTGCTCATCGCCTAAGCACGGTGAAGAATGCTGATGTGATATCAGTCCTACAGCATGGGAAGATGGTGGAACAAGGTATACCCATGTCAAAAAATGTTCAACTAAAAAGTACATAAGTGGTATTTGCTTATTAACATTTAGAAAACTTATTTTTGTGTAGTTCCATTTGCAGCTTTCGTAGCTAGCATTTCTTCATTTTGCAAAACTACTCAAATTTTTTATTTGTTATAGATACATACACATTTCCCCACATGCTGTAATAGGTATAAATGTCAGAAAGATCCCCTGCGTGCCACTGAATCTCAGCAATATTCCTTATGTGCTACTCATAGTCTCAATGACATGTGGATCCCAGAAAAGGAGTAGCTAGTAAGGAGTTGTGTGAACCTTCAGTGGTATAGGGGGAATTATCCTAAAAAGTATTACTCCTTTTGCTCAACTGGAAAGTCAACCTGCAAACTAGGTAGATAATAACGTGGCAGTTGTTTGTGTGAATTCTGAGCAGGCTCACATGTTGACCTGATGAAGATACCTGGAGGTGCTTACTCTCAGCTGATTCATCTACATGAGACTCAACAAGAGGCAGAAAATGTCCACCCTGATATGAAAGTTACAAACAGTTTTGGCTTCAGATCTATTGATAGCAAACCAAGAAGCCAAAGTATTTCCAGGAGATCAACCAGTAAAGGCTCCTTCTCTTTTGGGCACTCTATCCCTGCTCCAGTTGGCTCACCTGATCCAATGGAAACTAGTGATGCTCCTGACATAGGAGAAGCTACAGACAAAGTGACTAGCTCTCAGAAGAAAGCTTCAATTGGCAGACTCTTCCATCTGAACAAGCCAGAAACTTTTGTTCTTGCACTTGGTTCTATCACTGCTGTCATGCATGGTATTATGTTTCCTATATATGGCATATTGATTTCGACTGCTATAAAGGTGTTCTATGAGCCACCCGAAGAACTACTGAAGGATTCCAGATTCTGGGCAAGCATGTTTGCTGTGCTAGGCGCTTGCACATTTGTTCTGATTCCAACAGAGTACTTCCTGTTTGGACTAGCAGGCGGAAAGCTTGTGGAGCGCATACGTTCAATGACGTTCCAAAGTATAATGCGCCAAGAAATCAATTGGTTTGATAAACCAGAACACTCGAGGTGCGTGCTTAATCTTTTTCCTCATTCTGATGTTCGAAGAAAAACTGTTTTCTTGTTATATACAAAAAAAAAGATATCCCCCAATATTGTTATTCGGATATCTATGACTATGAGTCAGTATCTAGAATTAACAAATATAAGAACATTGTCATGTATTATAAAAAACAATACCAGTCATCATTCATGCGTTTATTTATGTTTCAATCCTACGAAAAAGTTTAAATGTTGTTTGATGAAAGGCTATATATGCTTTGCTAGCACTATTACTGTCAGATTTACTCATACCATAACTCTCCACATTCTCTCAGTGGATCAATTTGTGCAAGGCTATCAACTGATGCTCTGAATGTGAAGCGTCTAGTTGGAGACAATTTAGCACTTAATGTCAACACTGCATCAACTATCATATCAGGCTTCACCATAGCAATGGTGGCAAACTGGAAGCTGGCACTGATTATCACAGTTGTGATCCCTTTTGTGGCTTTCCAAACCTATGCTCAAATGATATTCCTGAAAGGTCTTAATAGAAATGCAAAGGTACAAAGCACTACAGTGTTGTTTATACAAGCATTTATTAATATTGCAATCTGTTTCTATTTTTTTGAAGAATAATCTGTTTCTATTTCATTTCTTCTAACTGTTTGGTGGGGTGCAGTTGAGGTATGAAGAAGCAAGTCAAGTAGCAACTGATGCAGTTGGTGGCATCAGAACTGTAGCGTCTTTTTCTGCTGAAAATAAGGTGATGGACGCCTATGAGAAGAAGTGTGAATCTCCAAGAAGGCAAGGGATAAAGGAAGGTGTTGTTGGTGGCTTGGGGTTTGGCGTCTCATTCCTTGCTTTCTACCTCACGTATGCTCTGTGCTTCTATGTCGGTGCAAAGTTTGTTCAGCAAGGAACAGCAACATTTCCAGAAGTGTTTAGGGTGAGATGAATTCTTATCTATTCCATATACAGTTTGTCAGTACACACATATTATTTTCTGACGGTAGTCAGTATACATATTATTGGTTAACTATTATCCAATGGCTTTCAGGTTTTCTTCGTATTAGCTTTAGCTACAGGTGCGGTCTCGCGAACAAGTGCAGTTGGGGCAGACAGTGCCAAGGCTAGTGATTCAGCCATCTCTATCTTTGAAATTCTTGACCACAAGTCTAAGATCGATTACAGCAGCGAGGAGGGTGTGACCATCACAAGTGTGAGGGGTGACATTGATTTCCAGAATGTCTGCTTCAAGTATCCATTGAGACCGAATGTTCAAATCTTTAACGATTTATCATTGAGAATTCCTTCTGGAAAGGTTATCTTTTGTTGAAAATTTAGAAATAACCTACACATTTCCTCCTGATGCAGAACTTAATTTCAATGACATTATCCTTGCAGACTGTTGCACTAGTTGGAGAGAGCGGAAGCGGGAAGTCTACGGTGATTGCCCTACTCGAAAGGTTCTATGACCCAGAATCTGGTAAGATCTTTCTTGACGATGTGGAACTTCAGACCCTCAAAGTTAGCTGGCTTCGACAGCAAGTTGGGCTTGTTGCACAAGAGCCAGTGTTATTCAATGACACAATCCGCGCCATCATAGCTTATGGGAAGCAAGGGGGAGTATCTGAAGAAGAGATCATTGCTGCTGCTAAAGCAGCCAATGCGCATACGTTCATCGCCGCACTGCCTGATGGGTACAACACCATTGTTGGTGAAAGAGGGAGCCAATTGTCAGGGGGGCAGAAGCAGCGCGTTGCCATTGCAAGGGCCATCATAAAGGACCCCAAGTTACTACTTCTGGACGAGGCCACAAGTGCGCTAGATGCGGAGTCAGAGCGAGTGGTTCAAGAGGCGCTCGACCAGGTGATGGTTGGTAGAACCACCGTGGTGGTGGCGCATCGCTTATCAACAATCAGAGGTGCAGATATCATCGCTGTTTTGAAGAATGGGGCAGTTTTGGAGAAAGGTAGGCATGAAGAACTAATGCTTGTAAAGGATGGAACCTATGCTTCACTTGTTGAGCTCAGTTCTAGTTCTGCATGACCTGTGCAAAACCACCATAAACATGGATTGAATAATCAGTAAAAGTGTGAAAGAGCAGGTGTGCGCATGAACTGCCCAACCAATCACCAGTTGTCTATATCATGGCTGAACGCAGATAGCAACCAAACAAACTCCAGTGCATACATTGGTCCTGGCCAGCAAGGGGTTAGTGCTGCAGGTACGAGCCAGGCTTGGCTACGCAAGGAACCAAACGCCCCCATAATGACACCCAATGCTTGACATTCCGAGCAGCAAACGGCTGCAGCAGGCCCTCAAGATAACTAGTTAGTTGCACGCATATCTTTGTATTTCCTCCATCCCAAATATTTTGTAAATTCTAGTTTTACCTTAAGTGAAACTTTTCTACCTTTAGTTAACCAAGTTTATATAAAGAAATACACCAATGCAAGCTAGTTTTGTTAGATCCACCATGAAATAGCTGGTCCCAGTATGAGTGAGGATCCTGTTGGGCATTCCCCCCACCCCCTATTTTTCATCATATAATACAATGAAATGCAGCTCTCCCGTGTTTTTTTTTTAAAAATATGTGCACTTTGAAACAACACGCATGCTGGTTATTTGTTCCTTCTGAGCCTTGTGTGCTGTTGATCTATCCATGTCCTGCTGGTGTACCAGGAAAATTAGGGATTGTTTCATTTCCTTTTTCGTTATGAGTGGAACTCCAATTTATTGTGCTCATCACGAAGAATATCAAATCTATCGATCTCCCACATCAGAATCAGAAGTCGTTCAGTCGCATCTGTACAAAATACAAGTGGCAGGATACATGTTACTTTTTGAGGATATATTTTTGACACTACATCTTTATCAAGTTAGCTGTCGTGAACAAATTTGCTTGTTATGCATATCAGTACCTGAATCCCCTTAGAAATAAGGCTGACAATATCCAAATGAAAATCAACCTAAACATATATTTATGCCATAGCTGAGAGCCTAAGAGCATCCTGGGGTTGGTAAACACAGCAGTTTACTTGAAGACAACTTAGGAATTGATTTGTACTTTCGGACGCTGGATGACCCAAAAGAGCAACGTACACAGGCTGCCGTCCCAAGCTCCAAACTGCTAGGATACGTAAACAAATTGCAGTTAGCTTAGGCTGGGCAAAATTTAATTACAAGACTGATCATCAAGTGCACACTGGAGAAAAGTATACAGTAGCAACGCCATCAATGAGAGGTCATGTGGTTCGCGAGGACAAATTTGTCTTTTTGCAAAAACATGACTTTATCTTCGCGATGGAATTGGTAAGAGATGGAAATTTTCTAGGGAAGCTAAGACTCATCAGTTTCCTGTTAACGAGCTAAACATTTATTTATCAGTAGGTTTCATGAGATTCAGGTTACTAGGAATCCTGTTAGGTCGATCTCATCGATTACATGTGTGTTCCTGTCGAGGTCGGTATTAAAACCATGTTGAAATAGAAGAGCATCAAAGTGCTGCTAGCTGTCTGAGGCAGACAATATATACAAATCAATACTAACTCATTGCCGTCTTTGACTAAATTCTTGCGGATTAAAGGCTGACTCCAACGACCTTACTGCACCCATGTCTTCTAGGCAAGAGACCTGTTCTTGAATCTCATTAACTGCACCCTTGTTTTTGTTTTTGGTGGAAACAAAACTAGATGGCTAGAGTACTGATTGTATAACAACTAGGAGGATTCCCCGCGTGTTGCTGCGGGTACTGTGAAAAAATATAAATAAATTAGAATATGTATTGCCTAGTTGAACAACTTGCATATTCAGATAAATATGTGACTTGCTGACATGGACATTACGATTGCATTAGCTAGTGGATTTCAGTTGTGTGTGATAGTGGATTGTCTAATTGGATAGCTTACATGTTGAGAGAAATATATAGTGGTGTTTTGCTTTATAAGAGTATAAGATAAAGATATTATCAAATATTGTTCATGCTAAAAAATATGAGACTCCAAACTTTATCAAGAAGTTTTCAAGACAAATAAATCTACTTTTTTTATCATTATACATGCACATATTATAATTTTTTTATACTCCCACCGTTCTAAATTATAAATCGCTTTGACTTTTTTAATAAGCCAAAAAAGTCAAAGTGATTTATAATTTGAAATAGAGGGACGACATATATTCATGACAACACCTAATCTAGAAGGACAAGGAACACGATATGATCTGCAGTTTCTACTTCATATGCATGGTACTGGAATAATATTTCAGGTAAAGTTGAATCATGCTGTCCACGGTCTGGTTTCCACAAAACTGAGTAGTGTGCACGTCTAGAATAGTAAGGTGTAACTAACTAAGCATTACATTAATTAACTTATTGTAGAAAATAAATTGATAAAATATAGTTGTAAATCATGTTGATATATAGTTACACAGTTAAACATACACCCACTGAGTTTGTACAAAAGGAATACGCCATAAGCACACGATTAAGACAAAGTGTCATTCTCATTTGAGCTCTTTGTTCTTCCTATCTCTTTTGACTTTTTTGGCTTTTTGGATTCACGCTACTCTTTCCTTTCTAAATTACTGGTTACATTTTTGTCCAATGTCAAATTTCTTTAACTTTAACCAAGTTTCTAGAAAAATATATTAACACCTATAAATCAAAATAATTGTACTCACAAGTCATATTTCATAGGACTTTATAGTGAAACTAATTCAATCATATAGATATCAAGGATTTTTCTGTAAACTTATCGAAATTACTAATTGTGTTGAATATAAGTGAATTGGTAACCTTTTTCTCACAAGCTTAATCTTCTAGGTTACACTAATCAATACATATAATTAATATGGTATACAGTGAACAAAATTAAATAAATAATTGTAGCTTACTCCTATTCCATCTTTAAGGCCAGGATGAGCATGTGTGTAAAGAAAAGTGTGGAAGTATAAGTAAATTTCATACTCTTTCTCACAAGCTTAAGTTTTTTAGTTGAATTGGTTGGTACATTAAACTCAATAAAATATTTTAACAATTTGACTTAGATCATATCTAACAATTTAACATTTTGAAAGCCTACTTAATTACATTTTTGAACTACTAAACCAATTCTATTAGTATCAACCTTAGTAAAACTTTTGAAACTAGTGTTCCTTAAGCATATTGGTCTATACTATTGTATTTTTTCGCATGACTACTTTTAGATAGTATGATTGTAGTTCCAAATTTTAAACTATGAAATGGAAGAAACTCCTCCATGAAAGTCCTAAAAAGAGTTATCAAATCATCCTTTAAGATATTCTAGAAACCATAATAAAGTTCAGTTTGAAATCTTCAAAACTTAGAACAAGTTTTGATTTGTTTATTTAAAAATAGCCCCCTTAACTTCAACGTCAGAGAGAGTCTTGTCCATTGCACAAAAAAGGGTCAAGACCTACAAACAAACTCTTATAATCCTTGGTGATATACTTTTTAGAGTAAAATACACTCATAGACCCTAACTTGGGAGGATGTATATCACCCAGGCCCCAACTATGTGGTATGTTGAATCATTACTTATTGTACTGTCCTAGAGTCTAAACAACTCAGGTTTATTGTACATACTGAGTGAACCATGCTAGGTTGCAAACTAGGGGGCAGGGATGCAGGACTGGCCGGCTGGAGACGGCCTAGACACGGACAACACTAGTAGGTAGTCGCAGCGGCTAGGTAGGCTATGGGATTTTCCAGCATGCTGCTAGCCTAGGTCGATGGAACATTGAGGGCTAGGGCTTGAACTAGGGCCACTCATGAGTAGGCGGGGAGGGGGGTGGTGACTACTAGGGATGGAGACACATATAGGGGGTTGAAATTGTCTCAGGCTCTTCGTGGGTTAAATTAAAGACTTATTCTAAAACTTTTTTTGCCCTCCCAGGCTGCAGCCCTCATGGCCCGGGGCCCAAATCCGCCTCTGGACGAGACCTCAAATGTAGGCTGTTCTGGTATTGTCCTTACCTTACACTTAGGGTCCGTTTGCATTAGCATGGCTCCGGATCACGTAGTAGTTTCTGTGAAGGGAACCCAACATTTTAGAAAAAAGAGTCATTTTCTGATAAATAATAGAGGAGATAAAGCTGTTTTTAGGTCTAGAGGAGAAGCTGCAACTTGTAGCTCCTCCTCAACTGCTTCAGCTCATACAATCTAGGTAAGGGCCTGTTTAGATGCAACCAAAAACCAAAATGTTTTGGAGAAATGTACACTTTTTGGAAGAATGGGGGTCTGTAAACCATGAGCTGTAAAGATTTGGAATTTGGGACTCTTGAGTCCCAAAACTGTCCAAAAAGTGCCTAGGGATCCGAGTTGGACGGGTATACCCCCAGCAATCATATGCATGTACTTCAATTAATGAACCAAATCAAGCATTAAATAAGGGCAAATCTGTCTTATGTGTTGCAGACCAAAAAGTTTTTGGAAGCATCTAAACACCTATTTGGATGTAAAGTTTACAGCCAAAACTTTTGGGATGTAAAAATTTGGGATCTAAACAGGCCCTAAGTGAATGGTAAGCACTATAATCTAGTGTGAGAGTTGGCATATATGGAAGATATATTATATGCTGATTCATTCATTAGCAACGGTTGTCCTTATGGATTGTCCGCTCTTGTTTTATGCGTCCTTTTCCTTTATCCTTTTATCCCGAGGCTTACCCTGACATGCGATTGTTCTTAGGTTTAGCAATGAAGACTGACAACCAGGAAGCTCCGAGCCGGGTTTCACGATCAGAACTTCTCACCTTGCAACATGCGCCATACAGTGATCTGCACACGAGATGCTCTTGTTAAGGCACACCTTTGACTGAACAGGCGTACCAATCTAAATTTCGTGAAGTATTTTGCCAGTTGAAGTTAAAATAAAACTGCCTAAATAAAGCACCATATATTATCTACTTCTTACTATTACTAGCCCCAGTAGAGACACTATATTAGTTCTCCCTAGACGCTTGAAAAAAAATCCCAGAAAGTCTCACAATAATAAAAAAACATCTAGACTTTAATTTAGTAAACTCTAATTATCATCTCTGACAATAGCCATTAGATCTAATTTAATTTATAAAAAATTACCCATCTCTACCACTATGAAAAAATACTTAAAGTAACCTTCTAATCTTGCATATAAATTACCCACCTCTGCCATTACAAAAGGTAATTTAAAATAACCCACTAAATTTGTATCTAAATTACCCATTTTATCATTACTAAAAGTAATTAAAAATAACCCCTCACATCGCACATAAATTACCCACCTTTCAGATAAACATCTGGCCTTTAATCATCATCTTGATAGTAGCCATTGAATCTATGATAATTTACAAACTTCTACAATTATGAAATTAAGTAACCATAAGGCTATATTTGACCATGTATACCAAGTAATCATATATACATTGGTATATATATTTATTTAAATAGCTTATAAGTTTGGAAAATGTTTAATTAACAAACCACATAGCAATAACGTAACACCAACAATTCCCTTTAAATTATGTTGATACTCCCTAATAACGAATTTCATAAGTTGTTTTTAAATAAATTTATACATTTTAACTAAAACATTATGTCTTAATTTAATTCTTGACACTATGATATATAAAATAATACTATACACATATAATTCTATGATATAACAAAGCTAGGGCGCAATCTGATTTTCAACTTAATTAATACGTGAAAAACAATATTATTAAGATCTAATCTCTTTTTAATAAAAAATAAATTTTGAATAAAAAATCAAACAACGCGAGTTTCTACTTAGTATGTGGAAAAAGTTGTACAACTTGGTTAAAATTTAAAAGCTAAACTATAATTCTTGAAGTCACAGAAAGGGATGCGATAAGAGTTCATATATATTATGATTAGGTTTAAACTAATTGCATGTCATTCTAAAAAAATAAATACTAGAAATGCTAACTAGAGGTCCTTAATGGAGCCTCCATGTTTGCGTCCAAAAATGGAGCCTCCATGTTAATCCTCATAAGACACAACTAGAAAATAAAAGGTAGATCTCATAAACTTTTCACAAAAATCTAAAATATTTGACCATCAATTTGGTACAACTTAATCACCATTAATAATAATAACTATTAAATCTATTCTATTTTTTAATAATTACCCACCTCTATTATTATATAAAACAATATAAAATAACTCATGACTCTATATTTAAACTACCACATATGCTATTACGAAACATGATCTAAAGTAGACCTAAATTTACATCTAATTACATAGTCCTATTACAATAGACAAGTTTAATCTCATTACTAAGAAAATTAAAAATCGTCTCAATATCTTCTTTTAAAAATATTTAAATTACTATAGAGCATGTAGATATTTGTACATTATCCAATCTATCAATATCAATATATTAATATTTTATGAATGTAAGCATCCACATACATATCATGCATGAGGGATAAATATATATATAATTTCATCAACAAAATATTTTTAACAACTCATATACTAATGATGCTAACAGCATTTTAAAAACCATATTAGTAACCATGACATAACATATGTTGGTTGTTATTTTATCTATATCTAGCATGTCTGGATCTCTAGCCTAGTGGTTAGAGCACCTGGGTAGCATCCAACGGGTCTAGGTTCGACTTTTCATGGGAGCAAATTTAAATAGGTCTACAAATAAAATAAAATATAAAAAATAGGTTAGGGTTTCCCTATTGACTTTGGTTTATCTATATCTGCATATTTTAACTAAATGTTTGACATGTCTATATCGAACCATTATTGGACATATAATTTCTTGATAGGAAAATTCAATCATCTAGAATTGTGGGTGAAATAATGGCTATATTTGTTTTGGCCCATTAACATTACACTAGAGTGAATCGATCATTATAAGGCTTAATAAGATTTCAAATTCTCTTGAGGTTAGCACTGCTATCCCCATCCGAGATATCATTTCAAGCTCTATCACTTATCTTAGGTGAAATGGTGCAAGTTTCAAATGATTGCATATGCTACCGTAATATTTAGGAATATACTATACAACCTAAATTTCTTATTTTAAAACAGTCCAAATAAGAATTAGTAAAAAATATAATAAACACAAGAGTTCTAACTTGAGGAAAAAATTTATAGCAATTAATAAAAATAAAGTTAAAAAATCAAATTTCAGATTTATGACTTATTATATGTGATGCAACAAGGGTCACTACAGTTAATGACAATGTTTCAAACTAATTCCATATGGTAATGTTTCAGACTAATTCCATATTATATAAGGTGCCATGCAAGTAAAAATATGAATATGCATGAAACGTATATAAGTGAGTCCCTTGCAAAAAAGTAACTAATGAGTTTATGATTATTAGGTATATATTATAAAGTATCCATATTATGTCTATTTTGTAGAAAATAAATAAAGAAAAACATATAATTTAAATATAAATATTTTTTTATTAACTAAATATATTAATAGTACATCTTTTAAAATTCTAGCCATGCATACGAGATGTTGATGGACTAGTATATAATATATAATCTAACAGAAACTTTTATCGCTACCTCATTTGGTGAAATTACCCCCCACAATACGCAGAAAATTGAAGCAGTTATTACACACAGAGCAGGTGCGCTCACGACGCCAGCATCAATTGAACGATTGACGTTGATCGTCAAGGAGCTATAGCATGTATTGTGCTCAGATAGTTTGCATTGGCCCACATGAATTGAAGCTACTACATGGATATATGTTTTCATCCAACACAAACTATGGGTTTATTTTTCCTCATCTTTCGCACAATGAAATCCCAAACAAATAAAATAGCCACCAGGAGCTGTCCTAATGAGGGAATTTGTCAAAAGCTTTTGCCTCCAAGCGAGGGAATTGAAGTGCGATGTACGCGACCCCGGCAACGCCAAGTTGGCTGACTTCGCGCCAATGAAGACTTGACCCTGTTTGCTCTTCCTTGAATCTTCCCGACATCAGATAATTTAATTCCTTCCCCTATAAATATGCCATGGAATGCATCTTTATTTGCAAACTCATAGCAGAACTCTCCTAGATCTACACATATTCTTGTTGCAAAAATTTGGTGAAAAAACACCATGTCTACTGGGCGTGCAGTTCTGGTCATTTGCATGTTCCTCTTGGCCTCATCCTCTCATCTGCAAGCTGCTAGGGTGCTTGCAACCAACGATCATCGTGTGTATGACAAGGTGGTTCCCGTTTCTACTAGAAGTGCTACCGGAAGTGCTAGTCCGTGCTTGCATGATGCACATCTACCGGCATTGTCGCCTCCGGTCAATGAGCCAGCAGCTGACATCGCCGGCGGTGGAGGAGGACGTGGTCGAGCTCTATGGTCGACCCCAAGCGATGGCGTTGGCCATTAGGCCATATGTAGTCAAAGCAGCTGGCTTAATTTCTGAGATCTCTCTAAATAGTGGATAGTGTCACATGATTCGATAATAAGTTCGTCACGATCATGTACACAATAATCTTCGTCATAACGTGTTCCTCACGCATTTTGTAAGGAGCTAGTGCTCAAGAAAAATATGGTGTTAGTTTGCTTTCTCATGAACCTTGCATTGTAGTTTGTGATAATATAGAGATTTCTGCTTATTCTGGTTTGCACTTTGTGTGTTGTCAGCTATTATTTATGTGTTGTCAGCTGGTTCTTCTGTTGCAAGCGTGTACATTCAAACATGTGTACAATATATTTCAACTTTCCGCTACAGTTGACATAGAACGATCGATTGGTAAGGTGGGTCCAAATCCACCTCATGAAATACGCACACGCGCATATATATGGCTTATCTCATGCGAGCACCCTACTATTGCACCCCATACAGTCACTTGTAAACTAGTATGGGGTCGTTTGGTACAGCTTATTGAATAGATTCATGAGTTGTTTTCCAGCTCTCTCAGCCAAACGGGTCCGAGCGAAACTGCTTCACGTGTGAAGCTCCGAAAAAACCGGTGAGACAAGCAGGCAGCCCATGGTGAAGCTGAAAATAGCAGCTTGCTCACGCTTCGTCTGACATGTGGGCCTAGACCCTTTTACCCCTGTGCATACGTGGCGGAACGTGAGCTGCACCGGCGAGGAGGAGCATGGCCCACGGGCGCTGGCCGCAACAATGAGGTGGAGTTCTGCTGCAGGCCACACAGGTATGGTTCGTCAGTTCGTGCGATTGGATAAGGACCAAGGAAAGAGAAAGGTAGAATAAATAAAGTAGAAGAAAAAGGGTATTATGGTCATTTTGTTATTCTCATTTCTAAAGTGAAGCTGTTTTACCAAACACTCTACCAAAATAGTTTTAGCTCTACATGTAAAGTTGTTTGTAAAGCTAAAGCTAATAAAAGCTGATTCATTAGTGAAACTAAGCTGTACCAAACAGGCCCTATATGATTATACCCTTTTCTACTATTTTTTTTTCAAAATTGGTATTGAATATTTTGGCCTCTAAACGATTTTAAATGGAAAAACTTTGAATTCCAAAGTTTAATCTCGTCGTGTTTTAAGGCATCTACCCAATCTGAGCTCTTTTGAACAAATCAAAACAATTGAATTTCAAAATCTAAGAACTTCAGACATAATATGGGGACCCTACATGGTTAATGAAAAAGATCATCAACTACAACTCTTCAAAATCTACTACTGGTATCATACCCTGCTCCACCAGTGCATCCGTCTTGTTTCTCTACAGATCCCTCCACATCAACAAATTGAATATCCCAACCAATACACACACGCCCCCGCCCCCATTTCTTGGTGCTAGCTGCTGACAGTATCCTGCAGATAACATCACTAGCTTTGCCAAGTCAAAATTATTAATGCACAGTAGAACCCAAATTAAAACAATCTCCTACTACTTTAATAATACTTCTGTTTATATATGACATATAACCAAACTAAAAACAACCTATGCTTTAAAACGGAGGTAGTCTAAACAATCATGATTGCAGTCATATTTCCATCTTTACAAAGTTTCAAACTGAAAGTAGCAAGCATATTTGCTAAGGAAGTACAGTAGGATTTAGCTAGTGGTGTTTTTAACCACTGCGTTCCATTCCGATGGCCCAAATGAGAGATTTGGTTATTTTTCGAACATGAAGCCCTGGTGCCATATGGATCATGAAGCCCTGATGCATGGAGATGAATTGACAGCGACACTGTCGTCTGGGTTCTATGACCAGTCGACCACTTAGATATAGAAGAGTAGTAGCTTGTCCTAGACGTGAAGGCAGATGATGGGCCTTGTCTGACCTGATCGACATACTGTGGTTTACGTTAGGTTAGTGGTAGTTAGCTGTATCTGCCCTCGATCACTTTGGTTCTTTCTAATGTGGTGATGTTTCTTTTGTGACGAAGTAGCTGTAGATATGTCAAGGGCGAATAAATTGGTGCTTTCTTACAGTTACAGCATTCGTGATTCTCTATCCTCCCTTCCATCAGTCGTCCCTAGCTAAATCCTTCCATCTCAGGCAAAACTAAGACTGTTTCAACAGTGGAACAATCATGCTCTCCAGTTTGGAGCAAAAATCAATCAATCATGCTCAGCCCATTATATAGGTGCGAGATGGCTGGCGCCTATGTCAACATTGTTATCCGTTCCAGTTCCTTGAGCCGCAGGTCCATGTTGCCATAGGCTCTACATTAAATATATTGCGAGGACCTAGTTAGGCAGCTTCCTACTCCTACAAAGACACTCCCTTAAGTTCCACTCATTTGGCAGTTAGACAAGAACAATCCATCAGATTGAGAAAAACAATATTACTAGTTTCATGTTTTTTCAATCACTAGAGACAAAATTATGTATTCACAAATTAAAAGCATGTTTCAAATTTTTAAACAATTATAAAATTAACCTTTTGACCAAACATATATTTTAAATGGCAGAGAACAACATCTAAGGGCCAACAAATTTATGTCACAATTTGGGAGGTATATTTATTGCTCCATGAATTTTGCAAGATCATGCTTCATATGAAGTGCCTACTATCACTACTACATCAACCTTAAGTTCTTAACTGAGGCGGGCAAAAAAACTTTGACCGAGACCGCCGAAAGGTCACTGTTAATCATATCTTAACAGAGATGGTTGGTTTACCCACCTTGGTTAATCTATTAATAGAGATGGGCTCCTTAGATTGTCCATCTCGGTTAATCGATAAAAAAATAAAAAATATCTATGAGCCCGTTCCTGAGCCCACTGGTGAGCTCATTCTTAGCCCACAAGCCAGATCTAGCACCACCGTCGGCCACCACTTGCCCACCGCCCAGAGTAGACGAGAGAGAAAGTAAGTCATTTGTCCACCGACCTGTGCTGCCATCGCCTTGGATCTACAAGAAGACCAAGAGTGAGAGAGAGAGAGAGTAGACCAAGAGAGAGAGGAGACCTGCATGTGGACAGATCTAGCCGCCTAGTCCCGCTCACCGCGCCGCCGTCGGGCCCTCAAGCACCACACCACCGGTGGATGTTCCGCGCACCACCGAGGAACGGGCCACCATCACCACCCCTACCTGTGGAGAGAGGGAGGCGGATCCAAGATTCAGCCATCTAGCCGTTGGGATCCGGCCGCCATGTGATGCCGCAGCTCGCCACCACCGCACCATCTCGTGGGGGAGAGGTTGATGTGAGGGGGAGGAATGGGCACCGAGCCTTGCCTAGCGGTTGTTGGGGAGAGGGAGACGGAGGAAGAGGCACTACAAGAAACCTGTTAATCCATGACAAAAAAAATTCTATCACGGATCACAAAAGACCGTCACGATGCAGCATCTGTGATGGTTTCAGATATCATCATGGATTGAGCGTCAAAGATTGATCTCCGTGACGTTTTACCAAAAACCATCATAGATTAATAAAATTAGTGACGGTCTTACACCATCATAGTAGAGCCCAAATCCATTTCCTATACGAATAATAACCTTCATAGTTAGATGAATTGCCACATCATCATAGCTGCTTATGTGGATGATGACATGGATGATGATATCACCATCCAAGCAAATTAATTAACAGCCCAACATCACATATGGGTCATTTTTAGCCTATTTTCAGCCCATTTGGAATCTGTTTTAAGCCCATTTACTTCTATACAAAATCATAGTTTTTCAGCTAGTTATTATACCTCATACAACATATGGCCCATTATTATATCACATACAACAAAAAGACAAACATATAACCCATATAGACAAGTTAATTTTCAATTACATAAGACCTCAGTCTAGGAACACCATCGGTTTCAATTACATTAGAAGAATAAAAATAAAAAAATATTGAGGTCCAAATATATGGCAGTTATAAAATCCTCGCTATCAGTATTTGGCTCCTCTAAGTACAATTTTCAGCTGCCAATCAGTTTCCAACTGCTTAAATTCAAAGTAGATGTAGGCACAGCAGCACAGGCACTTAATGCATAAAAGGACCAGCCATAGAAATGGACAGAAGTTTAACTTTGTTTCAAGAGATGAGCACTATATTAACTCCAGTTGGAGGCCTTGCTACTGCTACCTGCCTGCATATACGGTTTGTCAACAAAGATAAAATGATTTTTTAAGCGGGTCATTTTGTATAATAAAACTAATCCATAAATGTTATGTTAATTCAAACTTGCATTATTTATTCTCTTTCATGCATTGGACTCATGAAAAATATTGTTGTTACAAGCAATTCAATACATACATTGTTGAAGCAGTAAGCAACAGCTAGTTACTATAATGTTATATGCCCAACAGATTTTCATACAGAAGATGTGACCAAAAAAATGTATACCTTATGAATGATTTTTGTGACAAGGGGCAAGCTGAAGCTTCTTCTCCCACGAATTAAAATGGGACCCGACTTCTACAATGCAAAAAATTTGCCAAAAAGTAAATCAATTGTACATGATAAAATGTCAATCTTAATACATGACTCTTCTAAGGACAATGTTATCACAATAGTCAAATTGATGTGTACAAATTTCTGTATGGAGCAAAACCAGGATCTCGCAAAGCAATGTTTGAAGCAACAAAAGAAAGGCATGCATAAGAATACTTTAGCAGATAACTTTTGAACAACAATCAAGACGGCTAGCACATCTCGTTTGTAAACCGGAGAAAAAAATTACATGCCTGAACAATAACAGGGCTAGCACATGCCATTTGTATATTGAGGAAGAAAAACCATGTGTCTGAAGAGTCTATCAGTTCACATTTGTAAACTGATGAAAAAAAAACTAGTGTCTGAACAAAGTAAGACATGCATAAAAATACTTTAGCACTTCACTTTGCACTGAAGTTTCTTTACATACCGTCATCGGTTCCAACTGCTGCAGATCTCACATATCCTTGTTGGTGGATCTCTGTGTCTGAACAAAGGAAAAAAGATCATACAGTACAAAGCGGGCAAGTAAATCAGCCGTCAAGCACTGGACGAGCTAAGCAGCTGCCGCTCCAGGCTCCAAGATGTAGACGTCAATGAGGAGCAGCTACCGCTCCACGAAGTAGAGGCACTCAGTGGATCCCAGCACGGCAGGATGCCCCAGCATGTCCAGCACGATTCGACCTGCGAATAGGTAGTAGCCCATCCACCAACGCGCCATGGTCTAGTCAGATTTCATGCTGCCAGAAGGATGTCGATGCCTATGGCCGGGCTTGTCCATGCCGCCACCGGAAGCAGCTGAGGCCCATGGCCAGAAAGCAAGGTCTGACATCCTTTGGATCTAGAAAGAGAGGAGACAGGAAGCGGCGGAGGAGCTGACCTCTCTCTCAGGCATAGAGGAAGCTATGAGAGTTGCATAGTGTGGACGCGGCTACGCATGGGGCTGGGAAAGGAGAAAGCTAGGGTTGAGAGGGAATCGAAGGTTTATATATGATGTGTGGTGGATTTTGGTCGTCAATTTAATCAGACGGTTCAAGATGAGCCAGGTGTGATTTGGGTTGCGTGTCTTATTGGGCTGGGTTCTTTTTCAGGTTTCGGCAGAGCTAGGTCTTGACCTATTCCTATTTTTTTCCAATCTTTAATTCATTCTTTGTTTTATTTCTAGTTAACTATGAAAATACAAATTTAAATGCTGTCAAATGAAAAAGTTGCCAACTACAAACTTCTATAAATTTTCTAGGTCTATAAATTTTATTTTAGTCATCTTTTCATGTGACTTTGGTTGAACAATTCAAAATTTGAATTTCAAAAATGAGTACTTCAAACAAAATTTTAAAGGAGTAAATTATTTAATGTGAAAAAGTTATCAACAACAAAGTTATAGAAGTCATCAAGATCTATAACTATTATTTTGGTCATTTTTTCATCCGATAGAGTGATACTAACATTGTTCATAAATTTTACATCTCTCTCATATGGTTTTATAAACTATAAGAGTGAGATATATAAATTTTGTGAACAATGTTACTATCATTTCATTGGATGAACAAATGACCAAAATAAAAGGTGTAGATCTTAATCAGTTCTACAACTTTTATGTTCATAACTTTTTCATCTGAAATCATTTACTGCTCTAAAATATTGTTTAAAGTTGCTGTTTTATAAATTTCAAATTCTCATTTGATAAAACAAAGTCACTTGAGAGTTTATAAAAAAATAATAGCTATAAGAACATAATAATTTGACAGAGGATGATTTTAGAAAATTTAGAAAAAAGAATCATCTCATTTGAAGTTAGCATGAGGCAGAAAAACTTGCTACAAGTTTTAATTACAGATTAAAAAAGTGAAAAACTTGTGTTCATGTTCTTGATTTCTAGTAATTCCTTTTTTTTTTGCTGAAAAAAACATATGAAAAGTTCATGCCGAATGACATGTAGGGTCCGAGCATCACTATACCCGGTCTATTGGTGTTTTTATTTTTTTTTAAAAAAGTTTATGTTTATGATGTCATCATGACTTTGTTTCTGCGTTACTGAACTCTTTCCTTTTCGCACGCGAGGAACATGTGCGTACTATAAAACAAAGAAAAACTAGTTTAGACATGAAGTCCCCGCAGCTGTAGTGGTAACTTATATCTTTCTCATATAACAGGTCTTGTGTTCAAACTCAGCATAATTTTTGCCTCTTTTTTTTTTTCATATTTCACATTAATTTAGAGAAGCCGATAATAGGAAGTGTTAAACACTAGTAGAAGCTCTACGCTGGCGGTGAAATTTAATTTTTACAGGCGGTTTTAATTAAAGAACGTCTGTAAAAAGAAATTGGCAGGCTCAACTCAAAAACCGCCTGTGAAAATCAATTTTTGCAGGCGGTTTTCCTAACAAAACCGTCTGTAGAAATCATGTATTTCTACAGGCGGTTCTCCTAAGAAACCACCTGTAGAAATCATAAATCCGCCTGTACAAAAATTTGAAATTGAATTTTTTGAGTTTTACAAATGACCTCGTTTGGAAAGTTGTACATCTCGAAAAGTTATAAAACTTTGTAGTTGATAATTTTTTCATTTGAAACCATCTTGTCGTCGAAAACTACGTTTGAATTTCTCAAATTTGAAATTTAAATTTTGTAAGTGACCTCGGATGGAGAAACTACCAATATAAAAGTTGTAGATGTTGAAAAGTTATGAAACTTTGTAGTTGACAACTTTTCCACTAGAATCCGTTTAGGGCCTCAAATAATCAATATATGCTCGGTTGAGGATAATTGGTGGGGAACTAAACTCTAAGATAGATACAAATGAGTGATAGATGGAGTAGTAAAGAAAGCTACGTGCAAGGGTGAGGTCTCAGGTTCAAATTCCACCGGCCGCGTAGCACGCGATTTTACGCGAAAAAATGCGTGACTTGTGATATTAAAATCTTTTTTTTTTCCTATTTTTAAAAACCAATTTCGTATTTTCTAGAAAAAATTTTCTATAGGCGGTTGGCATAGCTGAACCGCCTGTAGAAATGCATTTCCATAGACGGTTCTCAGTTACCCGCTTGTGGAAAAATTTATTTCTACAGGCCACCAACGCAGACGGTTCGCCAAACCGCCTGTAGAAAGGGGTTGCGAACTGACTGCATAGTACCTCTGTGTACTAGTGAAATAACCAATGAGAGTCCAATAGTTGGGCGGTGTAGTGGTAAGACATGTGTTTATTTTTCATGAGGTTGAAGGTTTTAAACCTGTTTATTTCATATGTGTTCCTTTTTAAATTTAATTTTAATTTCATTTAGAGAAACCAAGAATAAATTGTTGAAATAGCCAAAGTCCTGGGTTCGAACCCAGCATAGGTTTTGCCTCTTTTTTTTTTCATATTTCATATTAATTTAGAGAAGCCGATAATAGAAAGCGTTAAATAACCAATAAGAGTCCAATAGCTGGGGTGGTGTAGTGGTAAGACATGTGTTTATTTTTCGTGAGTTTGAAGGTTTAAACCTGTTTGTTTCATATGTTTTCCTTTTTGAATTTAATTTTAATTTTATTTAGAGAAACCAAGAATAAATTGTTGAAATAGCCAAACGTAAATGAAGATAAAAGTGGCGCTCTTCTCATTTGCTTCCTCCTAGATTCAATTCCAACAAAACAACATTTTTTCTATTTTCTATTTAGACACACTAGCGATCAAAACGGTAAAATGTTAGTTCTCATTTATTAAAAAGAATCCACACGTACCAATGAAGTGAAGGGATGGGCACGTGATCTTGCTGTCAAACGCCCTCGCGACCGTCACCGGCGCCCTGATGTTTGACCCGGCTATAACTATCACGCACTTCACCTTCCCAACCTCGGTAAAGGAAAACAGTGTGTGCAAATGAAAATGATGTCGTGACAGGGAACAGCCACCACTCACACGCAGTCGCTTGTACCTGCTGCTGGAGCCTAGCAAGCGCTGCAGAAAGGCCGACGCCCTGGGAGAAGCCCAACAGCCCATTGAACGGCCCTTCTCTGGCCATATACATATACAAGAAAGTAACAAAATTATTTCATTCAAATAATTTAACAAATCATCTTTTAAGTATGATTCTTTTTAGAATCACTTTTTTTATTTTTTCTTTGTACTAAATATTGATAGTGGGCCTATTCTTTTGGTCTAACTAGAGTATGACGAATTTAAAAATCATATAGTGTGACGATTCGGTTAAAACCGTCACGAGTTAGCGGGCCAGGAATATCCATTGGTGCACATCCATGACGGAAAAGAATTATCGTCATAGATTGCGTCTATCAGTGACGGTTTATAAATCTGTCACTGAGAATCTGTCATAGATTAACAAGTTCTTGTAGTGAGGGGTGCTGCTCTCGGGATACAGAGGGAGGGGGAGAGCACACAACGCCGTGCTTGGAGACAGAGTGAGAGGCAGGAGAGCAGCTGAGAGAATGGGTTAGGGTTTCTCCACGGTTTATATACTTCTAGTCAGTAGCCTCTTCAATAGGTAAACAGGTTGCTCCATGATTTTGCTAGGTTTAACTGAAGCGGACATCATGAGGCAACCACCTCGGCTAATTGTATGTTAACCGAGGCAGTTGCCTTATACCAAACATCTCGGTTAATTGATTAACCGCGACGTTTACACCAGGGCAACCATATTGGTTAAGCATTAACAGAGGCGATTGCTGGGCCGGTTGCCCTGCCACGAATAACCGAGATGGATAACTGGTCGAATGCCTTGGAGGGCTTTTTCCAAATGCCTCAGTTAAGTTTTTGTGTAGTAGTGTATGTGGGTGGTAGAAGTTCGACGTTTTATAACAGACTATGAAGAGAGAATTCGCTGATTGTCAGATAGGGGTCATGATGAACCTTCAACTAGGGCACAATAGAAACATTGATGAGACCGTCCGAGTTTGTTGTGGGTACTAATTTGGATACAGTTTGTTGCAGTGTCTTCTAAGGATGCACTGTAAGATTTGAGATCGGCCATTGTGAGAGTTGTGATGGATGGACATTGAGAGAATGGTAGGCAGGGGAGGAGCTACAGCTTCTCATTGGGGGTCTGCCGACCCTGACAGATTTTGACAATTTTAATGGAAAATTAGTGTATATAGTGCTAAAATTTATAATGATCCCATCTATTTATGTACAAGATCCCGATAATCATCTAGCCTAAATTCACCCCTGATGGTAGGTGTTACGAAAGAAGAAGAAGAAGAAGAAGAAGAAGAAGAAGAAGAAGAAGAAGAAGAAGAAGAAGAAGAAGAAGAAGAAGAAGCATTGACAATGGATGAGCTCTAGCTAGACCATGTACTTTTTCTTTCTGTTCTTTTTTCCTTTACTCTTCCTTTGTACATAACATTCTTTCATTTAATTGAAATACAAAAAAAATAGGTAGGGGATTCCCCTACTGTTCTCTTCAAAAAGAAGTTTGCTTAGTGTGGCTTGGAGGAGGGTCGACGGTGGGTTTGGGGATGCCTTGAGGCTTCGGCAAGGCTGTGGCCGCTGAGGATGGTGGAGTAGCTCATCACCAGTCCCCTCTAGCGACGGTAAAATAACTATTATAATTTTCTGAAATAAGACTAATGTTTTAGTGCTCCAAAAAAAGTTTCTCTATTTAGGTTTTGTTGATGCAAAATCATTAAATATATTAAGAATACTTATATAAACCAATGTCGTCTGTAACATCCTTCTCATTGCTACATGCAGCCAAATTATCTCTTGTAATAATATATAATTAACTGCGAACAATGTTTTTTTCTCTTTTCTAGGCACCCGATAACTATTTATTAGGTATTCTAAATAAAATAAAAAAGAGTAAAGAATTAGAAATTTCGAATTAAAAGCTTACCCTAGCAACAGAACATGTGCAAATTAAATAAAAATACAATGGAGGAGATTATCATTTAATCAACCAATAGTTTTTGTTTTTTTTCCTATGTTGTAATCTACTTGGTTACGCTTTGTTTAAATAAATTTTCAGTAGAGGTCCTCTGGGCCTCTCCTGTTTCCTAAAGAAAAAACATTACCACACCAACACTATGCAGTGGTCACTAACAACAAACTAAGGCCTTGTTTAGTTTCGAATTTTTTTTGGTTTTAGGTATTATAGTACTTTCGTTTTTATTTGGTAATTATTGTCCAATCATAGACTAACTAGACTCAAAAGATTCATCTCGTGATTTACAGATAAAATTAGTTTTTGTTTTCATCTATATTTAGTGTTTTATGCATGTGCCGCAAGATTCGATGTAACAGAGAATCTTGAAAAGTTTTTGGTTTTGGAGTAAACTAAACAAGTCCTAAATTACGCTGGAGCGAAGAAGTCATCAGCCGAGAGCTCGAGCTGTTGTATCCAACTATCCAAGAGAGGATCACGAGCAGGGAGCGGCCAAACGGAACGGAACGGGCACCACCAGCTCGTTAGCAGATTGCTGGGCTGCGCCTTAGCGCAGAACTTGATGGAGGTTTCGTTCTGGGCTACCCCCCCCCCCCCAAAAAAAAAAGGTGGCGTCATGGATGACATTGGAGGTGATCCTATTTAAGAGGCAAAATGATCACGGTCCGGTCCGGCACCGTTGCCAGTAGAAACTAGAAAGAAAACATTTCTCTGCTGCTGAAAGTTGATAATTTTTCTCTTGTTTTGATAGCTCCACTACAAACTGTTCGATCAGAAGTGTGTGACCATAGAGACAGGTGATGAGTCAATCAGAAGTGTATCGAAATGTTTTTCCAAAGCTCTCTCCCCACTCAACTCTCTCCCTCTCTCCCTAACAAGCAGACCCTATTTGTCACCTCTTCTTTCTTCCTCCCGACGGAGCTCACGACTAGAGATCGAGCTTGAGTTCCCGGCGGAGCTCGCGACTAGGCCAGAGCTCACGCGCGGTGGAGAGCTCGTGACTAGCAAAGGATCTCGTGACTAGGGCAGAGGTTACTCCCATGGCTGAGGTGCACGCTACAGAGGTGGAAGGGACCGAAGAGGGATGCTTAATTAGCCAAAGTCAATGAACTGGCTAGCCGAGAGGAGCGCTAGTGCCGCCAACAGGAAGCTCTAGGGCTTCACCTGGAGCATGCTCAACTTCTTTCATGTGGACACAAAGACGAATCACGAGAAAGAAATGGATCCATATATTCATAACTAAGTTCATGAAAGTTACTATCTCACAGTTGGTGGAAGCAAGTTTGGAGGTGGTACAAACAATGAACTAGAAAGAAGATGCACTTGTTGAAGAACAAGGTGGAAGCCAGTACCTTTGGTTGGTGTTGACGGTCGCTAACATCAATTATAAACCATCAACATAACCCACATGTATAATTAATTCCATCACCAAACATAGGTATAGCGGTTTAAGATAATAAATTCTAATAGTTTTGATGAATCTGTGTTTTCAGCAGGGTTTATCCAAAAGAACCACCGAGAGAGAAGGAAATTATGGAATTCTACAGAATTCTACCTTGAAAACTACTTGAAAAGAATCTACAACACTCCAGAAGTCAAACCATTGAAGATGAAGGTGAATGGGCTTAGAAAAGGGCTAGCTGACACTAGCCCTAGGTCGACTGACCTATGAGGGAGCCCAATCGAGCCCATCTTGCTATGTTGGTTCCCCATCGCCTTAGGGTTTGCATCTAAGCCATTCTTTTAAGTTGGTTTGATCCAAGGGCTCACGATGGATGCTTCAACCTATATAAGCAACCCTGAACCCCCTCCCGAAAGCTATCCTGAAACCCTAATTCATATCCTTCTAGTAGGAACAATTGAGAGGCGTCCCATTAAAGGATCAAACTCTTAGAGCCAACTATCAAGAGAAAACTACTCCTCCATAAGATATAGTCTTATGAATAGAAATAGTATGATAGAGAGTGAGAGAAGAGTTTGGAGGAGGTGTCGGCCTATCGGTGCTCTCTCTATGGCTTGTACCTTGGTGGATCCAAGTTCTACTTGAGCTTACATTTGAGATTTCTCTGGTAATCATCTTCTTATTTAAGTAAGCATTTGTTTATATTATTCATCTGGATCATGACTCTTTGAGTGCTTTATTCCTGTTCTAGAGGGAGTAGAGTATTAATCATAAGTGTAGACGTGGTACTTAGACTTAGGTTAATCATGGATGCACCTTGCATTCTAGATCAGTGGTAGCTCACGAGGGTGACAACCTCATTGAACCCTTTGCAGTCCACCTCCCATTTGTAGGCCAAATAGGACCCGGTTGCGAATGGAAGCACATCCTCTATTGGTGTCTATCCTTAGTAATGTCTCTAGTTGAACAGTAGAAGACATAGCTTACCCGAGTTATTAGAATTAGAGAACCTTAGATATCCTCTATACGCTTCTATTTATCATAACCTTGTTGCTACTCCTAGTTAAGTTAAACCTTAACCTAGTTACCATACCCTTAATTAAGTTAGATCACAGTTAGTCTCACATGTTTCCCGGTGGATACGATACTTGGAATACCTCTCGGTGAAAGTTATAGTGGTACCCGTGTGCTTACAGATTTATCTATGTGCATTAATTTATACCAACAGTTGGCATTTGTATTTTTGAGAAGACATAGTAGGTTGAGAAGGCCAACCAAAGGGGGGTTTAAAGTCGCTAGTGAAATTAGCTAGCAAGCTGGGGAGAAGTCTGGGTTGAATTAAGGATGAACTTGGGCCACCAGTGGCCAATGGGCTAGCCCATCACAATTCAATAGGAGGGATACACTAGACTAAAGGAGAAGAGTTTGGTGTACGTGTCAACGGTGGAATGGGCTAGCTATTTCATAGTTATAGTCTTTGATGTATACAATTTTATCCAATTATTATGGGTGGGCTCAAAAGGTAGTCCATGTAGGATTTGGACTACCATGAAATCTGCCCCAAAATTCTTTTTAGCACTCTACATTTTTTTGTACTTTAAGCTCATATAAGAAGTCTAACCCATAAGGTTGGCCAAGAGGCTAGGACTACCCTGGAATCCAATGGTGGGTGAAACACTTTATATGGACATCTCGGCTTGAAGCCTGGAATAATGACCACAAAGAAGGTGAGGCAATTTAGATTGTCTAGGACCCAACATCCTTATCTTAAATAGGGCTCCACAATGACCAGTACCTAGAAGACCAAGGACTAGATCAAGTGGTAGACAACTAGTGAACCAAGTGGACATTCGACTCCTCATTAATAGCTCAGGGGCTATTTTTGACTATATGGTCCCCAAGTATCTCATTGCTACAAAAGGGTCAAACCTAGAGGAGGCTGTGTGACTACTTAGACAACCCAACTAGAAGGGGTACCCAAGCTACTTGGTGGAGAAAATAAGCCATATCAATCTTGAAGATCTAACTGGATCCAACCAACCTCTCCTTGTACCAATCTAAAAAATAACCAGATTTGATCATGACTTTTATCTATATAAACCTACTTTCGAACTATATAATGGAACACTGATGGGTAATCCAATTCTTAGGCATTCAACAATGAGTAATCAACATGCATGGCACATAAGGAAGTTGCTTTACACTATACGCACAGGGTACCCCATACCAAAACGAGTATAAATCCATGTCTCATGTGCTACCCCTCTTATTTGTTATGTGTGGTATGCTGATCGCTAGTTAGACTCAAAATCCACTCATAGCACCAAATTCAGAAGCTCTTATATTGATGGAGTGCTATAACATCCTAACCTAGGGCTTAATAGGATTAATAGGAGACTCATACCAACAAGTTGCAACTTTTTTTTCGGAAGCCCATCTATAAACAACTCTAAAATTAAGCGTGCTTGGCCTGAAGAAATTTAGAGATGAGTGACCGACCGAGAAGTACTTCCTGGGTGCGCACGAATGAGGACAAAGTGTGCAGAAAAGACTAGTGTTGGTTTGTGGGGGCTGACTATGTCCTAGAAAAGCTGCCAGATGTAAGCGGGCCGGGCCTCATGGAGGCAGGACGTTATAGAATGGTATCAGAGCCGACTCTCACGGTTTCACGGGCGCGTGTGCCTCAATTACACATGCATGGTGTGCATGGCTGGTGTGGACCCAGAGTGGTCACATAGCATGGCACATGTACTGGCACTAGATGCACGGACGTGGCCAAGAGGGGACGTTCCTAGCTTAGGGTTGATTGATGATGACGTCTGTCTCTTAAGGGGGTGAAGATGTAACATCCTGACCTAGGGCTTAATAGTATTAATAGGAGACTCATACCAACAAGTTGCAACTTCTTTTCTGGAAGCCCATCTCTAAAGAACTCTAAAGTTAAGTGTGCTTGGCCCGGAGAAATTTAGGGATGTGTGACCGACCGAGAAGTACTTCCTGGATGCACACGAGTGAGGACAAAGTATGCAAAAAAGACTAGTGCTGGTTTGTGGGGGCTGACTATGTCCTAGAAAAGCTGCCAGATGTAAGAGGGCATGGCCTCATGGAGGCGGAACGTTACAGAAGGTGTAACACCCGATTTTAAGAACAAAATCAGATATACAGTATATGTGAGTTTTAGAAGATAAATCTCACATATAGCTACAAATAAGGGGTAATATCAAAGGAAAATGCATAAATTACATAATGCACATAATAAATCAGAAACAACCTTAGGCAGCAAACTACGAAAGATAACTCCAAACTTCAGGTATTAACTTCACCCTACAGGATCCAAACTGACCGGTTAGTCACAAGCCAAAACATCTCCTGAAGTATGGGGGAAATAGCAAGAGTGAGTCCAAGTCGAACTTTACAAGTATAGCAACTGATTGTTTGGATCCCACAATCTCATGATCAATGTGACATAAATAAAGTAGAGCATTAAACAATAAACATGATCAGTCGACGAAAGCTAGTCGGCAGTCTACCTTGGGGTGCACCCACGGTAGTAGTTTATCGGTAGACGATGCGCAAACTACGAACTCGATGGTGACGCAAGACACGGACAAGCTTTTTATCCAGGTTCAGCCGCCGAGTTGGCGTAATACCTACGTCCTGCGTCTGATTGTATTGGATTGAGAGAATAATGTGTCCTAGGGGGGTCCCTTGCCCCTCCTTATATAGTCCGGAGGGCAGGGTTACAGATCTGG
>Ga0182004_10000203_pt1 | contig 30503 bp, 24 predicted proteins | sample Sormic07211540_1_FD_120479 | JGI IMG/M metagenome (GOLD analysis project Ga0182004, IMG submission 120479) | Endophyte microbial communities from Sorghum bicolor roots, Mead, Nebraska, USA - 072115-40_1 MetaG | ecosystem: Host-associated > Plants > Roots > Unclassified | place: USA: Nebraska...
ATGTCTCATATGCAATGAGCTCCTCCATCATCACATAATCACCTGTGGACTAATCTCCTGTGTATCTCACATAAACACTATTAGTCCACCTAAGTTGTCACTCAATTACCAAAACCAAACAAGCACCTTTCAGTGTGGCAAGGGAATAACAAGTATGTGTTTTGTAGTGGTTCGTTTGATATGATCTTTGCATGCGTATAGGAGTTGTCACGCCTTGCTAGAGGCCACTGTCAACTATTGGGCGAGGAGGAGTACTCGGCTCATGTCTATATGTATGTGAACCCATAGGAACGCACACTTAAGGGGCTATAAGCCCTAATTCGGGTTGGACCCGAATGAGACAAGCCTTAGGGTTTTCTAATTGATCCTTCAACTCGGGGCTAATTAGGAGACGCCTATATAAGAGAGAGTAGGGGTGGCTAGGGTTGACACACGCTATTTGGCAGCCGCCACCGCTCACCCATGCCCGCGCCTGTTGTTTCTTGCGGACCTAGCAGTCCAAAGACGCGATGCTTCGTTCCTGTATGTGTGGGATACCTTGGAGGTGCTGCTTCTTGAGCACAAGGACAGACCACACGAGAGGGATTGACATGACGGACAACCACACAACTGCACATCATTGGTACTATGCGCACGACTACACCGAGTCGCTTCCACTGCACCTGCGCGTCTAGTGGTAATCCTGTGATCTATAACTAGCTATTGATTCTAGTTGATGAGGTCAAAATTTTTGTTTTCTAGCTAGCGTAACATCCTTATAATCCTTCACAAACCTCTTAAGCTCACTAGTAATGCTCAATAACAAGGCTACTAAAGCTAAATTAGAGAGTGCAAATAACTTCGCTACACAAACTAAGCAATGTGACTAGCTAACAAGATTACTCAAACCAAATTAGTCACCCAAGAGAGCTACTTCTATGCTAGACAAGTAAAAAGGTAACTAGCAAGCTGCACAAGCTAACTAATTACAAGAACAACTATACAAGTACAATATAAATAACGGTAAATATAAACTTGTGTTGGGGAATTGCAAACCAATGGGATGAACAAGGTTGACATGATAATTTTTATCCCGATGTTCATATATTTTCCAACATGCTAGTCCCCATTTAGACAAGCTCTAAGGTTATGTTGGTCCTCTTGCTAGTGGTGATCCGCAAGTCACACTCTTCCATATGGAGTACTTACCATAAGCTCTAGCACTTGACATGGCCGGACCACTTGTCCCCCTTGGCGTCTTGCTATACTAGAGTTGCTCTTCACGGCTCCTGCAAGGCGAGCACAACACCCCTCACAATCTTCTCCAGAGCACCATACAAGCTTTCTTGCATGCTTTGATGGAGATCATGCCACCAAGCCATCTAGGAAGTGGCAACCTCAAGCACCATCGGCCTGTGACTCGATCACCTAGTGTCACTCGATGTAATCTAATAATACAACACACTAGAATCATTCACTCGCAATCGACTCACGCTCTTGCAAGCACAAGTGAGTTAGAGGGCTCCCAAACACTCTAAAGCATGGATACTAAGTCTCCCAAGGTGCTTAACCTCACCCATGGCTGAGATACCCCTCTATTTATAGCCCAATGGCTCAAAAGAGCCGTTGCTCAAAAGTTGCTCGGGGAGGTCCAGACCCAAGCTATGGACCATGGCACCATACCATCTACAGTGAAGGTCGATTCCCTTAGATCACGCCATGTGTTCCCCATTTGAAAGCCAACCTTTGGAGCTTCAGTGGTCACTTCTCACGTGTTACTGCACCTTTGGATCATGCTTTGAGGCCCACCAACTAGACCAACTATCTAGAGAGGTCTCAAGAGCCACAAAGTGCTCCTCAGATGGTCTGACTCGATCCCGAGCCCTCCAAACATGTGTAAAAACACTCAATCGGACCTAGAGGACATGGTCTGAACCCTAGCTATGGTCCTAAAGGACATGATCTAAACCTAGAGGACATGGTTTGGACCCAAAGAACATGGTCTGGACCCTAGCTCTGGACCCAGTCTTGAGCTTCGGTGTTCATCGCTAGAACGACCATACCTCTCACCTTCAAACTTTGATTTCGATAATCTTGGACATTTTGGAAAGCGTAAGTAGAGGGCTACACATCCCTAACCCACATGCATGTTTTATCCATATCACAATGGATCAACATAGAATTCTAATCCAAGATCCATCACATAATTCGAAACACACCCAAAAACCTTTTTCTCTTCTCCAAGTTGATCCAAATTAAGTCCAACAACTTCTCCTTTGCAAATGTGCCAACGCTACCAAGTGTGCACCACCATGTGTAAGTGTGTTAGCATTTTCACAATCATTTTTCAAAGGATTAGTCACTTAATTTATCACACAACTTGATCCTAGAGATGCAAAGTTAGATCACTCGAGTGGCACTAGATGACCAATATGAAAACAAGATTGCCCCTCTTGATAACACGACCATCTATCCTAACTTGGTCATAAACTTCTCTATACACCTTGACCAGTGAAATGAAATTCCTTATAGGTTATACCTTTGCCTTGTGCATTCCATTCCATCTCCTCCCATGTTGCTGCAACACATGCACCAACACGATCAACAAATGATATGATCCATTTTATATCATCACGTCACCTTGTTGGTTCGTTGATCTTGTTTTCATTGTTGCCTTCGTCCATCGGTGTCAAGTCTTGCTCAAGCTTCAACGGCACACAATCCATCACTCCAAAGTCCCCAACTTGTCCTTCACGCTTGCAACAAGTCCATCAAGCCAAGCCTTGTCTTGATCTTCTTCACGTTAGTCATATGATTCTGTCATGTTTCATATGCAATGAGCTCCTTCATCACATATTTACCTGTGGACTAATTGATGTGTTTCATATAAACACATATAGGTTGTCACTCAATTTTCAAAACCAAACAAGAACCTTTCACAGTCCATGAAGAAATGGGTGGAAGAAATAGAGTAGAAAAAATAAAAAGATAATGGAATTAGTTTTTATTCTTTTTTGTTTATATGAAACTGTTTTGCCAAGAGTTTTTCTGAAGCAACTTAGGTAAAGTTGAGTTGTGTTAAATGGGACCTTGATATACACCGTATAAAAATAAAACTCGTAGATAGAGTAGAAAAAACAAAAAAATATAATGGTATTAGGGTCTTTTATTCTTTTTTGTCTATTGCCAAGAGTTTTTCTGAAACAACTTAGCTTCACCGAGAAAACAATTTGTGGAAGTATTTTTCAAAAAAAAGTTTCATTGGCAAAGTTGAGTTGTGCTCAACGGGACCTTGATGTACTAATAAAAAAAACGGGACCTTGATATACACTGTATAAAAATAAAACACACAGGTAGAGTAGATAAAACAAAAAATACAATGGTACTAGGGCCTTTTATTCTTTTTTGTGTATATGAAACTATTTTGCTAAGAGTTTTCTAAAACAACTTAACTTTACCAAGAAAACCGTTTGTGAAAGTATTTTCCAAAAAAATAGTTTCATTGATAAAGTTGAGTTATGCTAAACATAACCTTAATATATATATCATATAAAAATAAAACACACACCAACAATATGCCCAATAAAAAGCTTGCGTGTTCAATACGCGATCTTAATTGTGGACCATGTTTATCTCCACCAAGCCGTTTTCAACCCTACTGCACCCTCTGTCTACAAACAAATGCAATTCTCATTTTTGAGAAGTTAAATACTTTAAACTTTAACTAAATGTATATAAAAAATACTAACATTTATAGTACAAATAAATATTATTAGATTAGGTATAAAATAGATTTTTATAATAAATTTGTTTGGCAACATAATACTAATACTATTGATTAAACTAGAACCAGATTCACGAACACGAATCTTATAGTTGCATTCTTCAAAGAGTACCACACACCAATAACCTCTCTGTCTCTCTCTTTGATTTATAACCAAACTATGTAATTAGTTTTTATTTTTGACTATATTTAATGCTTTATATATATGTGTCGGAAGATTCACAAAAAAATTTGAAAAGTTTTTAATTTTTAATTTTTGGGTGAATAAAAAAAGCCCAAGCTAGAAATGCTCCAGCTGATAAGCACAAGTGTACTACTAGTACCAATTATAGCAATTTTTTTATTGGCTAGGTGTCACTCCCTGCCCGTGCTGGCACGTGAAAGGGCTCGAGCGTCCCTATCACCACCCCCAGCGAGTGGCACGGGCGGCCAGGCGCGCCCCGTCAACGTGTCGCTCTCGGAGAGCCCTCCTCCGTACAACGCGTCGGGCCCAGACGACCGACCGACCGACCCTCGTACGCGGCCGCGGGCCCGGCATTTCATGGGATTGGCACCCGTCGCATCGCATGGCCCAACAGTCCAACTTGGTGCGGAAGGCTGGAAGCTCTACGCATAGACATTTTGAATTTTCTCAAAAAAAAATTATCTGGATTTTTTTAGACACAATAGTTTAGCGAGTACTCCTCCTACGAGTAAGGTAATAATATAGCCAACTATTAGCTATAAAAACTTACGGTCAATATATTAGTCCACTTATATATAATAGTTAGCTAGGTTACAGCCTTATTTAGTTTCCAAAACATTATGCAAAAAAATTCAAATTCCTATCACATCGATTTTTGTGACGCGTGCATAGAACGTTTAATATAGATAAAAATAATAAATAATTATATAATTTACATGTAATTTGCGAGATGAATTTTTTGAGTCTAGTTAGGCCTTGTTTAGTTTCAAAAAAATTTATAAAATTTTTTAGATTCTCCGTCACATCGAATCTTTAGATGTATGTATGGAGCATTAAATATAGACAAAAATAAAAACTAATTACACAGTTCACCTGTAATTTGGAAGACGAATCTTTTGAGCCTAATTAGTCCATGATTGGACGATATTTGTCAAATACAAACGAAAGTGCTATAATGTCCTTTTTGCAAAAAAAAAGAACTAAATAAGGCCTTAGTCTATGATTAGATAATATTTGTCAAATATAAACGAAAATATATTACAGTGTTCATTTTTTTCTTCTCTCTCCTCTTCGTTTCATGCAAAAGTACAATTTTACTGATATGGCACTCTAATAAATGTGCATGACATCCTCCTGAAACCTCCACTAATACTGGCTTAGGGGGTGTTTGGGACTGCTCTGCTCCACGTTTTTTTAGCTCCGCTCCAAGTTTTTTTAGCCAAACGGTTTCAGCTCCACGCACTCAGTTCGAGAAAAAAGGTGGAGTTGTGAGAGCACCTAAAGAGGTACTCCACGAACTCTAATTTTTTGTGGAGCTGCTACATAATGGAGTTTGTGGAGCAGAGTTCGTGGAGCAGTGCCAAACACCCCCTTAATAGAATGATATTGGTACCGGCGTTGGTTTTCTCACGGCTATGCGCGTCTAGGTCGCTGGGAGCCTGGGAGGCAAGTGACGTGGAGAGGAGTGACGGGAGACGGAACCGGCTGGACTTCGTAGACTTAATTTGCCTTTTCGCTAGCGAGTTGAAACCGGAGCAAAACAGGGCTGAAATACCGTTACCCAAGTCCCTAAATTAAGCCTTTTAAATTTTATTTACATGCTATGATAAAAAAGTAGGAGCTCAAATTAAGACCCAACTCTAATCCACCTCCTAAACAAGTAGGATAGGGAGTTCTAGATGTGAGGGGTTGAAACTATAATTTAGGAGGACATGGAAAATAGGAGCCAAGTAGGAGGTGAATTGGAGTTGATTTTTTTAAATTAAGTCCCTTGAAACTATAATTTAAGAGGGCATGGAAAATGGGAGCCTAAGTAGGAGGTGGGTTGGAGTTGCTTTGACAATTGTAATTTTGCATGTATGTACCACAACTAAAAAGCGATATTGTTTTGAGTAAGATTTTTTTATTACATGATATATATAACACACTCACACTCATCCTATGAATACACACACCAACCCTACAACTATGAGCATTTTTTAAGATTAGACTGGCAAATTCTCAAGATTGATAAAGTCACTATAGACGTCTCATTGTTGATGGAAATATCGTCTATCACTGAAGGCATAACCCTGTTAAATTCTAGAATATTCTTTTCTATGAAGAGTCTAACCCAGAACCAGCTAATGAGCCTCTTATAACCACTAGGTTACCCTTTGGCGTTTTGAGTAAGATCTAAACTATGTTCTCACTGCATAGTTAGGTTATGTGAATATACTGAAAAACTAAAATGTGAAACACCAATGATACAAATATCACTATTTATCATATTTTTTTTATCTGAGATATAGCGACAATTGAATATCCTCACATACTAAAATAAAACCAATAGTTTGGTTAGGAATTTGGATTCAGATATACACTTAAATTTGTTTGTCTATTATGTATCCAATGATTTTACAAAGCAAATCGTGCAACGAGATGTCAAAATATAATAGGTATACTAAATCCATATACATATAGATAAAGAATAATATAACTATGTTGTTAATCATACTAACTACTCCCTCGGTCCTGAAATATAAAGGATCTATAGTTCAAAATTATACAAAAAACATAAGGTATTTTGGGTCCTTAACTCCCTCTCTCCTTATTCTTTTTTGTAAGTAAATATTGTGATTCTTTTCAAACTCAGTGTCACCCAAAATAGCTATCTAGTAATAAGGAAAGTAATTTCTAGGATGAGGGGCAAGGTGGTCTTTTCTTAGACTTCTCGTTTTGTTTGAAAATTGCTTGAATACCTCGTATTTCAAGACGATAGGGAGTATCATATTAATTATAAATCAATAATCATATTAACCATTTAAATTATAAGCTAATAATCATTATTAATTATGTGTGCATCATTAGTACTTAAGATAAAACATGAGTTACTAATTACTCATAGACACAATCACACAACTCTAATATGTTTCTAAGCACAATTCTTAAATACTTTCAACCATTAAAAAACTACATTATATATCATTTGGTCACATTAACTAAAACTAACATAACTATAATTATTAAATGAATGTCGTTATTATATAAAAATTAAATAAAATTTTATTAATATTAAATTAATATTATTAGCCATAATTTTTAAATACTTTTAATGGTACATATTATATATCATTGGTCATTAGCCAAAATTAACATAATATAATGCATATTAAATTAATGCCATTAGTTTTATAAAAATAATTCAAATTTAATTTATATATCCTTATTAGTATGACAAAATAAATAATATTATTAGTCATTAATTTTAATATTTTTAATTGTAGAAGTAAGTAAAATAGCAAAATTTATATTGCTAGTCACAGAAATAACTTTGAGATGGTTTCACCTAGTACTTCTACCTTTGTTTTTCTTTTATTTATAAGACGTGGCTTGATATATATAACAGGGTCCCCGAATTACAGTTTGACTATTTAGTTATTTTGTATTATACTATTTATAAACTTATGATAATTGAATAGTATAATAACTACAAATATAATTTTATCATTTTTGTATTATAATAATTACAAAATTATTATCCAAACTTTTGTCAAAGATTTTAAAGTTCGAATTTTGGTATGCATACACGTCTTATAAAAGAATATAGAGAGATTTCACGAATACGGATGTTAGCAAATATTTTCTAATACATATATGGAATAGATAACAACGACATGACCCATGTAGCAATGGGTTTGTGGTGTAAATCGTTTTTTTTTGACAAGAAACAGATGCATTTATTAACAGCAAGATGCTGTGATTAACGTTACAGAAGAAAGGGAAACAAAGTTCAGCGCCTGTAATACAGGGCATTGGTCACCATGGACCTGGGAAGCACATTCAGCTTGAAGGGCCTGAGAGAGATCTAAATTATACAAAAGAACCTGTCTAGCCAGAAAATCTGCTTCATCATTGTCGTTCCTGTCAATCTTGGAGATAGAAAAAGAAGAAGTTTGTAAAGCTTCATCAAAATGTTGTATGTAAGTCTTCATTCTCCAATCAGGGGATGGATACGGTCCTGTTCACCGAGATACTGTAGAAGTACAATATTGTCTGAGAGGATGTAAGCTTCATGAACCTGCAGAGCATTGAGAACTTTGGCGGCCAGGGAAATCGCCGCTGCTTCAGCTATAATGACCGAGGACATGTCTTTTAAGACAACTTTAATATGCATCTTCGAAGCCGGCTGAATCGTTGCCTTAAACAAAGCTTCACGCTCAAAACATGTCACCGAGCAACGGAGTGAACAACCGAACGTCATGGTGGAGTTGGTTTTCACCGGAACTTTGACAGACTCATCGGAAAAGCTCGCTGAAGTTTGCAGGTTTTTAAACTTTGGCTTCAGATCTATGATGCTACGAGAAGCAGCTTGAACTGATGTTTAGTTCTATAATGACGAGATCGCGGAGAACGTCGACATATATTAATAGAATTTTGAAAAGTTCCAAGTTTTATTATTATTGTGATATATTTTCTATTTTAAAAATAATTCTAAAAAAAATCCGTGAAGTCACTTTGAAACCACGAAAATTCTCCAAAATTAGAGAAAAGTCCCAAAGTTGGATTAGGATACGAGGAATCCAAATAAAGTATTTCAATCATAAGAAAAAAATCATTGCTAGTTTAAATATTAAAAAAACGAGAGATAGATATCCGTCTCCTAAACATATTTTGAAATCTTTTCATACATAACCACCAAATGCAACTGACGTGAAGCACCACCATGTCAAATAAATTGGAAGATTTGTAAAAGCAGTTTTATTGTCACTAATTTGTTTACTCGCTAACTAAATCTTGAATAATTCATTTTATTTGGTGTAAACTATTTACATCCAAAAATGGCAATTTGGAACATGGCAATCACTCTCACACTAGGGTTTGTGTGGAATACATGTATTTAACAAAAACAGTACATGCACTTATCAAAATTAGTTTATCTTTACATAAAAACATGGAAAATGGATTATATTTCTGCCTTCCAAACGGCTTAACACATGAGATAATCTAAGACACTCAAAGTGGGTCGACTCTCTCGTTGACACAAGTGTCACAGCACATTCACATGTTCTTTTTTGTGAGACACTACTAAAAACTAAAAATTTCCTGTCGGTATAAACACAACCGACAGAAAAATTAACATATCGTGTCGGGTGGGGTAAAACGCCAGGAAAATTTGGCAACTGACAAGAAAATTATTAATTTCATGAATGAGTTCTTGGATGAAATTGTAAATAAATTAGGCATTTCTTAGAACAAACAACATATTTTCTGTCAATATGTACAAATTATCTGTCGGTTACACGTTGATGGAAAACTAGTTTTTTTTCTGTTGGTCTATCTCCGAGGGAAAAAGTAATTTTCCTGTCGGTAAGTCATTGTTTTTTGGTGTTTAGTCATCGACAGGAAAATTAATTTCTTGTTGGTACGACATATTTTTTTGTCGGCTCCGGATGAAACCTGATGCCTCATTATGTTCTCGTCGATGGCGTACCGATAAAAAAAATACGTGAACCGACAGGGAGGCGATGTTTTTATGTCTATATACGGACTATCGGTCTTCGGCATTTCTCTGTTGGTTTCGAACCGACAAGGAAATATGAGTTTCTAGCAGTGAGACCCAGTTACAGATATGAATGCATGCATAAACGGGCAAAAACTCACCCGAGGCATGCACACAAACCATACTCGTATAAATACCTACGAAGAACTGAGCTATATCGACAAATCCCGAGATTGACGAAGTCAACACAAGTGACTTACTATCGACGAGCACATCGAATACCACTAAAAGAATAGCATTGTTAAATCTTAGAATAAATTATGTCAAGCCAGATTAGAGTCTTAAATCCAGGTAGACATCAAGTTTTCTTTAAAAAAAACATAAGCAGCAGATCTACGCTTGGTTCTCGGTTGCCATTCACACGTGACAGTGGCAAATTGTTATATACTCTCTTCTCTCCGTATAGGATTTAAAAGTCGTTTTAAACAAGGTTTGAGTCAAACATTGAAAATATAAATTATCAATAACTTTTAAATTGTTGAGTTTGTAAATATAAAAATTATATGAATAGGTTTGTCTTGAAAAATACTTTCATAAAAGTATACATATATTATTTTTTCTTAAATATTTTTATACAAATATGAAGTCAGAGTTTGGTTTTGGAGACCATGTGTCATTGTCCTAGACGACTTCTAAATCCTATACTGAGAAAGTATGGTTTTGTTTAGTTCTAATTTTTTTTTATAAAATAGATACTGTAGCATTTTCGTATGTATTTGACAAATATTGTCCAATCATGGATTAACTAGGCTCAAAAGATTCGTCTCACAAATTACACTATAAAATTAATTATTTTTTTATTTATATTTAATGCTATATGCATGTGCCACAAAATTCGATGTGACGGAGAATCTAAATTTTTTTGTAAAAATTTTTAGGACCGGCCTTGTTTACTTCTAAAAAATTTTACAAAATAGGAATAGTAGCACTTTCGTTTGTATTTGACAAATATTGTTTAATTATGGACTAACTAGGTTCAAAAGATTCGTCTTGTCAATTCCGACCAAACTGTGCAATTAGTTTTTATTTTCATCTATATTTAATACTCCATGTATACGTTTAAAGATTCGATATGATGGAGAATCTAAACAAGGCCATATATCCAACGTTGGCGAATTATTACTGGCCGATCACCCCGCGTGAGACTGAGACCCCGGGCAGGCACTCAATTTCCGCGCACCGACGGCGACGGCCAATGGCGACCGCACTCGCGCTCGCGCCCCTGTGCCTGTGGCCAGACCCCGATCGCGATTTTGCCCAGGAGGGTAAACCTCTCGCGCGATCGCCTTCTTTATTTGGGCTCCCTCTCTCTCTCCCTCACCTGGTCCCGTCCTCCTCTTTTTACCCTCGCGCGCGCCTAGCGGTCGCCTCACCCGTTTCACCCCGGCGTCCACCACGAAACGGGCAAGCGTCGGCCTCCACCGCCACCACCAGTCCACCTCCTCCTCCTCCGGCTCACGCAGTTTCCCCGCCCCGCCACTATAAAAATCCACCCCACCGCGTCTACAGTTTCCACACACACGCGCGCGTGCACGGGCGGGCAAGCACCAGAAAGGAAAGCGGAGGCCGGCCGCGCGCGCGCGCGGCGGCCGCCAGTTCACCACCGCCTGCCTGCTTGCCTCCTTCGCTTTGCCATTTTTGGTGGGCGCCCTCCCCTCTCAGATCTACCTAGTTTTGTCTCGTCCCGTGGCTTCTGATCCTCTCGTTTTTTTTAAAAAAAATTCCTCATCTCACCTCACTGTTTGCTGTTGGTTGGTTGGTTTGCTTGTTCGGGCAGCTTCAGCGTCCCTGGATTGGGTTCGGCCGCTCCCGCGGCGGAGCTAGGGAGGGAGGGATCGGCGACGATGGTGCGGGGGAAGACGGAGCTGAAGCGGATAGAGAACGCGACGAGCCGGCAGGTGACCTTCTCCAAGCGCCGCAACGGGCTGCTCAAGAAGGCCTACGAGCTCTCCGTGCTCTGCGACGCTGAGGTCGGGCTCATCGTCTTCTCCCCGCGCGGCAAGCTCTACGAGTTCGCCAGCGCCGCCAGGTGCGTGCGTCCTCCCTCCCTCCCTCCTCTTGCATGCCATCCTTCTCCTTCCCTCCGGCCTGCTTCGACGAATCTGAATGAATACGAGTCCCGCGCGTTCCATCGTCCGTTTGTCTAGCTCGTTGCGCTCCGCAACAGGGCCGCGCGCAGCAGTTGCTCCTTCGATTTCAGACTGTCGGTGGTGAATTTCACTTGATTTTTTCTGGGATTTAATTCGTTGAACTGGGTTTTTTTCCTGCGGTTGGGTTCGTCTTTGCTCCAACGCTTGGGGGCATTTTTTTTCTGGGATTTGGTTCAACTGGGTTTTCCCACGCTTGCTATTATTGGAAGTCGCGAACTCCTGTAGAGCCTGCTCCACCCTCAGCTCCCCCAAAAAATATCTGTACGGCTTCGATGCACATCAAGCGTTCTTCCTCCTCTCTCTCTCTCTCTCTCTCTCTCTCTCTCTCTCCTGCCCCTTTGCTGCTACTGTTCCTTTCGCTCACCCCACCAGCCACACCCCATGTCCATCGTCCCTGCTTTCATGTCTCCTCTCATTTGATACCTGGCTGGACTGGCTGAAAACAGCAGGACCGGCAGGAAAAACAATTAAAGCCTGAAGAAATCGTACATGGGGGCAACCCAATGCAATGCCAAAGTCCTGTATTAATGCGCGGCCAATAGGAGCAAGAGTGAGTGAGTGGAAAAAGAGGCAGGCGTGCCCAGTGACTGCGTGGAAGGATAGCTGCTCCGGCTACAAACGGAGAAACATCGTCATGTGACTTCTGGTCGCTTGCCTTGTTCCTCCGGCCAGCCAAAGGCACTTTTTTCTTGGTTTGTAGGAGTTTTTTGGAAACAATCTTTTCTTGCTATGGATTAGTGGTGGTGCCAATTGACTTTTCTTGTTTGTGTTCTCCAATCACATCAGTTCCGGACGAGGGTATGATGGCTTGGGACTCACCGGTCATTTTGCTGTGACGTTGGCTACAGTTTGTACTAGCATAGTATTAATTCTTTGGTTTATTTTGCGTGCTTTTGGTCTGGGTTTATTGGTTTCATCCAAAGGTTAAGAAATATAGTACATGCGATATTGCGATATATTGTAGTTTCAGCAAGATTTCTTTCTTCGATTTTATGACAAATAGTCTGGTGACCTGAATGTCTTCAGCTTCTCTGCTGAGCTTTAGTTTCAGTTAGTTTCACCTGTTTTACCGTGAGGCCGGATTCCAACTTAGTCTTCCTTTGGGTAGGTTAGGTTTAAAGTTTTAAACTGACTTGACTTCTTAATGTCTTTATATGTATATGAAATCATTGTATATCGACCCTTATATGAACATATGAAAACAAACTGTCTGGTTTGGTTATCATATCTTGACGGTTTTATCCAATACATATGCTTGGTTGATGCTTAATTAATAATCTATAACATATTCTGATGAATAGTTTTTTCAACCAGCAAGTTCCAACCAAGTTTACGCACGCAATCAATTCTTGTCGTACATCATTCCATGCCCATATTTACACAAATCTTTCGGATTGGTTCAGCCTTGACAGTCCATTGTTTGATGATATAATAATATATAAGCTAATATGAGTACTTATTGTTAGGAATCATAAACTGTACATGGTGTGACATATTCTCCCTTTCATACATTTCAAGATGTTTTTTACTGTGCTGGAGCCATTCTCTTTATTCACTTTGGTTTTCTCCAACAGTAAACAGTATTATACATATTTTGAACATGTTACTACTGGGGTTGCAGTGAATCTGATTTACTTTGGTTAGTTCTTGAGATGATACACCTCGGTTATGAGGTTTCATTTATCAGTACTGGTTGATTAGGAGAGATTACAGAAATCATCAAGTGTGTTACGTGTAATATGAATTTTTCCAGACCATGTAATGCTTAGTTGAGCCCTCATTCAGTTAACCCTTATCCTTGACTTAATGATCTTGTTGTTCTGAATATTTCTTGAGCCCTCATTCAGTTAACCCTTATCCTTGACTATTAATGATCTTGTTCTTCTGAATATTTCTCTAACTGAAGTGTAAGAGAGTTATGAAGTTATAGAGAACTAGAGTCATGTATGTTGCGTATAGGTTGCTAGATTAATCATTAGGTCAAGCTATCTTACATCACAGTTTGGAGCTTTTGTTGAGACGATACCTACATTTGAAAACAATAATATCCATATATTTTTAGCTGTAGGTACACGTCCAATTATCTCTCGAAATAAAAACAGACTAGTGCCAAGTTTTGCTTGAATGAAGCATGTGATAATGGCATCAATGTTCCTTACTAGAGATTTGGTTTTGTTCTTGTCACACTGTAGTTTTTCAGATTGTAGCCTAGTGAATTTTGCTTGAAGAAACCCATAGCATGAGGTGAAGAACCATTGTTACAGCCCCCAAAATTTGCACTCGACCTGCATGTTGATTTTGCTTGCAAGTTATTATAAGGCTAGTCTCAATAGGAGTTTCAAATGAGCTTCATTCTCATTTAATGCTATAACACATCATTAAATTTGTTGAGTAAGCAGGTTAATTACGAAGAGAGGGAAAGAGAAAGTTTCATAGAGTGTCATCTAGATGAAACTTGTTGTGTCAACTACCAACACAAAAGCTGATGTGGCAGTCTTGGTATGTAACTGTGTTATGAAACTTTTCATTGAGACTAACCTAAGAAGTATATATAATTATATCTATTATTATCTAGTTACAAGTGTTAAAAAAAGCCATCACATTCATGGAGAAATTTTCACATAACTCAAAAATAAAAGCGCCAACAACGTTTGATTTTATAATAATCTAATAGCATAAATTAAAGCAACGAGTCTTTGTCTAATGCAATTAGTAAATAGCGAATTCAGAATAATAATAAATTTAGGAAAATTAGAAATTTGATTTCCGTACGAGTTGGAAAGCAAAAGGTACCTAATTAAGAGTTCATCTCGGTGAAGCCAAAATTTAAATAACTACGAAAACTAATAGTTGGTCTCCGAACGAATTGGAAAGAAAAAATCCAAATAAATAGTCTATATAAAATTCAATAATTAAATAGATAAATTCAAGTTTCAATAGTAGTTTAATTTTCCTATGTTGGAAAACACCTAAAATTTGGTGTATTAGTGTAAGTTATTAATTAAAAGTTAGGGTTAATTGAATATTTTTCATTATAAATGTCACATTTGAGTTATACCGTTACTATTGATCATATTGAAACGGTGTCATTACAATTCCTCACCTCTCTAAACCGTCCCATTTTATATATATCTGATAGTGTTAGGCCCATGTGCAAGAGTTGCATAGCGGCTACAGTTTTGTATAGACCAAAGTGCCCACATGGTCTTCTTCTTTCTATCAGTCTTACTTCTTTAGCCCCCTCTGTGGCTGCCATGCTTGACCTCATCTCTTTTTCCACCCTAAATGATGGGTGTAAGACCTCCTTCCCCTTTTCTAGCATTGACTCTTGCATTCACTGCTGACGTTGGCCTCACTGTGCTACTCCTTGTGCTTGACTTGGCATTCCCAAAGGTAGTTGAACCCATAGAGCACGGTGAGATCAAGCACTATGCGATGATGACGAGCACACACCACATGGTGAGCTCAGCGCTCTATCCCTACTACCACTAAGTGAGATGCAAGAGAGCATTGTAGCGAAGAGCTTGGGAGACCCGGGAGGTTTTAACAATGTAGACATCACCAAGGAGGAAAAGGGAGATGAGGTCGACCACACCATCGAGCATTGACTTGACCACCACGCTGAGGCGAGCATTCTCTAACTCCGCGCTCGTTGGTCCCATTGTCATGGGCTTCTCAATTGTGCTCGCACTCACCATGTTACATGTGGAGACATTGAGAGAGGAGAGGTAGGTAGGGAGGGAGGTAAAGATTTTGTGGGAGGGAGTAGATGATGAGTTTTATGAATGAGGCCCACGCATGTGGGAGAGGGACACAACATGGGCATTTTTGTCCATACAAAAATATGGTAGCCTAAGAGTGCATCAAACTACATCCGAAACATATGGCATAGATCTTAGTTAGATAGAATTATAAAAGCACCGGTCTAATATGAAGAATAGTAAATGGTATAACTCAGAAGAGTGACATAATCTATAATGTCATAGATCTAACTAACCTAAAAGTGTAAATAAAATAGTCATCTCTTTTACTCTCGAAGGCCAAAAACAATCACAATGATCCTATAGATCTAGATTGTAGTGGTCTAGATCTATCAAAATATATAGGAAAAAAAGTAAAGAATCCAGTATAGATAGAACAAGTATGGAAAGAGATAATAATATTTAATTAATTCAATACTACAATTCAATTTTGCCGTGGTAATAAAATTCAAGGAAACCACATGGAATGCCTTTGGTAGGGGTTATATTCATGCACATGATCTATCCAAACTGGATACAAATGCCTTAGCACACCCATGAAAAAAAATCATGAAAGCACTTTCAATCTTCACACTGCTCTCTTCGCCTTCCATGCTCTATACCTTGCAATCTTAGTCCTCGCAACTTAGCCCTGAGCTCATTGAGTTGCCCTTTATGCTTGTTCTATCTTGAAAGCTTTGGCATCAATAACGTCATCAGGAAGGGAAAATAAACAATCAGAATGTCTCGATCCAAATGGGCGTGGCTCAAATATGATGACTTTTATGGCTGCAACCTAGGGGAGGGAATATGTACCAACGATCGAGATTATGATGAAATCATGAAAGCATATCAACTTTTTGGTATCTTATGTGTAATTGGTCCATCTATTTCTAGTTACGCATGCGTGAGAAACTCGTGAGCAACACACCCACATCATTTGTTTTTTCTTCATGAGAAGCTAGCTGGTTACAAGTGAGAACATACATAGTCACAACATGGCCTCACTCTAGTCTCCTCGGTCCTCTCCTCCATACCGAACTACCACCTTACTGTGTTCCACCTTGCAGCTTGGGCCAGGAAGAAAATCAACAAAATCAGGAGATTCTTCCTTGGACGGGCGTAGAGCTGCCTTGCAATGAAGCCGACCGGTTGTTCTTCCACTCATCAACTAAGGTCACGGTTGGCGATGGCAAAAGGCCCATTTCTAGCACAGCAACTGGTTGGACGGTGAAGCACCCAAATATTTGGCACCAAACTTGTTTGACTTGCTGAGAAGGAATAACAAATCGGTCCAATAGGAGCTTGACAACTATAGTTGGATCCGTTCGCTAAGGGATAGGATCACCTCTGCTATCCAAGTCGAGGAGTTTGTCTCCCTTTGGATAAGGCTCCAAAGCATCTAGTTGACACTAAGCGTTCGGGACTCCATAGTCTAGAGGTGGACAACCTATGCTTCTTACTCCACTCATTCAACGTACAGGATCCAGTTCCAAGGTTCCTATGGCGGGTTCCGAAATGAACTTATTTGGAGAGCAAAAGCTGAGAATAAAGGAAAGGTGTCTGCTTGGATCCTGGTGCGGTAAAAAGTCTTAACAACAGATAATCTTTAGAAGAGAGGTTGGCCTCACCAGGACCAATGCGCGCTATGCAACGGACCTTTAGAATCATGCCTTCACGTATCACTCCTTTGCCTGTTCGCCAAGGCAGTGTGGAGCCAAGTTCTTTCATGGGAGAATTTTGATGTACAGTTGATCCGCCCCACTCAAGACCCACCTCACCTGAAGTCTTGGTGGCAAGAGGCTACAACCAAGATAGCGAAACAAGAAAAAAGGTGCTTCAATGGGTTAGTCATCTACACACTATGGAACCTATAAAAGAAAATGAATAGGAGAATTTTTAATAACACCCAGAAGTCGATAATGCAAGTGGCACTAAGGGTAAAGGAGGATATCGAGCAAAGAAAAAGAGCTTTAGCTTGGGGAGGGAGCAATAACGCGGGAGGCATCACGTAATCCTTTTGGGGGCTTTGGCCCTATTGATCTGTACATAAACCTCTTTACCCTCTTAATCGAAAGGCAGAGCTCCTGCCATTAAGTTCAAAAAAGAATGTCATGGCACATGGGTCGCAAGCATGATATTGGTAGCTTTTGGTAGTTTATTTGTGACGGCTTGAGGCACCAATGGATGTTGGCGCGATGACAAGGCCGATCAGAGGTAGTAATGGCTCCAATAGACGCAAGCAACATGTTTATGAATTTTATTACACTTTTAGTTTTAGAGAAAAGAAGCAAGTATAGATACACAATACATTGCATAGGATGATCTAGAATTAGAATTTATAAGATGTCAGCAACATGGTTATGAACCAAACAATTTGTGTTAATTTGGACAAGAGTTGACCAATAAATTGAGCTCATTAAGAGGATTCTAAAGGCTATCTTGATTTGACCTCAACAGAGGTATGACACGAGAGAAGGGATACAACAATAGCTTTAGGTGAAGGAATTGTTTGACTTGGTTAACAATCAATCAAATATCATACAAAACTATTAACAAAAGGATAGTTTTAAGTAAAAATCTCAAACGTTATAGAAACTACATGAAGTTCATGCCCATAGATGCAGTGGGATGCATATAAAGAGGATAATTACAATGAATCAAACATACATAACTGTTTGCCAAAAAAAATCAAGTGAAAGTGATCCTAAATGTTATAACTGAAAAAAAGGCTAGCCACATTACTTGTGCGGGGGCACCTTGCTCATAATGAATACATGATTTAGTGGTGAAGGGAGGAGTTCAGATCAGCACACTCATATTGTCTTTTAAAGTGCATCTCACTAATACAACAAAGTTCATAATACCAATTAGCAAAACACAGTATTATGTCATTTTCCATCTTAACAACAGCATGAATATCCCAGTGGTATATATAATAGAAGGAATTTATTTGCCATACATGGTAAACCTCAATATATAACAAATGCAGGTACTTGATTTTCTCGAAAACAAAATCACATGACATCATAATTAATTATCAGAAGTCAGTACATGCAATGGCACATGTACAAGTTTCTATCTAATAATTATACTTGCATCTGGTCTCTGCAAGTTGCCACACCGAAATTATTTATTTTTCTTCAGCAAACACATAATGTAATTAAGCCACTGCTTATCAACATCGTGTCTTCCCACATTAGTGTACTAGTCATACTGAAGCAGTAATTTCTGCTGGAAATGTACCTGCTATGACAATGGAGATGTCTCAGGTCTTACTACACTGCCTGTATGTCTATACATTATTAATGCACGCAATGTTGGCCCACAAATTTTTTGTACTTAGGGAAAATATTGGCTACAATCATCAAATAAACATGGGCTCTTGGCAAACTGCCGCTGAATTTTATTTTGTTCATTTCAATATCACTAAAACTCTGAATCATTAATTCTTTTGCTATTGCCTATCAAATTACTTATTCCAAAAATTTTTGACCCCATTCTAGTGTTCTAAGTTCTAACTGAATACCCCCTTCTAAATCTAGCTACAACTGTTATTCCTCTCTTTTTGTTCTCTCAGCACATAGCTACAGGGAGAGGAATTTTGGAGGTTTTGTTATCTGATAGGCTAGAGATGATGCAAAGTGGAGCATAGTTTCCCTTCAGGTCACAGTGTACAACCAGAAATTTGAGGTCATCTTTATCATTGAAACTACTCAGGTTTCTAATACAATAGTTCAGATTAGAATCAACAGAAAGGAGGTTGGTTTGAAGTAAAATAAGCAAAAAAAGGGAAACCAAAATATGAATGGAATATAAAGAAAAGGGGTGAACACAGTGGTAAAGCTCCCACACAGCTGGGGTCCAGGTTTGCAACCTCCAGGTGAGCTTACACTTATTTTGTAAGGATTCGCTCATTCTAATTGAGGATTTTAAAACTAAATGCAAATCAACTGCGAGTAAACAATATTTCAAAAATACTTGCAATAAATTGAAGTACTTGTGATATTTTGAGATAAATAATAAATTTAAAGCTTTGTGAAACACACAATAGCAAACTCAAGGGACGCTGTGAATTGGGAATGAAAATTGGATTGATAATTCCCAACTGTCCAACTGCCCAAAGGTTTGTTAAACAAATATGAGATACAATAGTGAATATCCAATACCATATATATGTCTGATCTGAGTTCGAGAAAACCAAATCCCAGTAGTACCCATATTCAAAAGTATATGTATCCAAGCTTAGCCTGCTATTGTTTCCCATTCAGCACAAAGGTAAGGAGGTGAGAAATTCCTTTAGCCTCGGCCAAACTCCAGTCCATTAGTTCCTCTTTAGTGAGCAATGATGTGCTAGCTAAAGTTGAAGATGCCATCTTGAAGACACCAACTGTGTAAGATTATCCAAATTGTCAAAGATCTCAGGATTATAATAGAGTTGAGTCCTCTTTGTGTCTAATTGGATCTGCCCTCAACCACCAATCGTCAAAGCAGTCATCATTAATCCATGGGGTTAGAGCCTGCAAGCCGAGCCTTTGCAGCAAAATAAACCAAAATTCCTATGAGAAGGGGCAAGCACAAAGCAAGTGGTTTATCGATCCTATCCCTCCTTTTGATCACAGAATAATGGGTAGATTGGCACATATGAGGAAACACATAATACAAAATGTTCTTATTTTCATGTTTTAGCAGACACTCTTCCAGATCACACCCTTAATTATCGTCTAATGTATTGCACCTGTATACAAGTTGAATATGTTTAGTCTATTCCACCAACTTAAAGCTTTGGCCACTCCATTGTTTCAAACTCCGACTAATCATGACAAAAATTATCCGATGAGTTTTCATATCCAATTTAGACTGAAAGTATCGTAGGACATCATCTGGGGTATTTACTAGTGTGCAGTTAACTAGGGGTAGACATGCAAGAATGAAGGAAAAAAGTGTATTAGAGTTATCATGGACCTATAATTGGTGCAATTGGGAGAAGGGTAGATGGACTTAGTTAGGAGTATCTCGGAGCAAAAGGAGTACCACATTTGTTCACTTAAAATAAACTTCACTATTTAACGGGAAATAAAGATAATTGTTTTATTTTTGACCTTAGCATGTATGGACAAAGGTGAAGGTTAGTTAGGACCGGCCATTGCCCTCATTGTATTTTGTGACTCCTTGGAAAAGAATACTGAATAGAAGTATAATACCTACTTGAACTTGAAAATGCAACCTCTTCCTTGTGCAATAGTCACCCTAAATGTTGTCCTCATCTAACATTGATTACTCTCTTCATTAGCTATAACTGTGAACAGCCTCTTTGATTTTTCTTTGTTGTCTGATCTTACTATTGATTGATTGTACTGCCACATAATAATAGAGATATCTACAGATTTTATTTAATGATTTCTCTTGTGTGGGTCATACAAATATGGAGATAGATGCTTAGTCAATGGAGTGGCTTATGGGCTTTATAAGCACAATTACATTTATACAAGATGATTTTTCTGATTCAGAAATAGCATCATCACCATGAATTAAGGCCAATGTTGGTTCCTTCCCTACGGAAAAACATACACCACCAACCTTCTCTTAAAGGTGCAGGTCAATAATACCAAAAACTACAGATCATAAAGTTTTTGCATTTTTATTGTGAATTCTCTTTGGTTGGATCACTGTTGTTTCTTCCAAATTAACATCCAATGTTAGACTGTGATTGCAATAGTTCCACTGAAGAAGTGATGAGAACATGAGACTAAAGATGATAGGATTGGTATCCTGATAGTATTGGTTTAGGAGGATGCATGTGTGGACTATACATGAAGCAACAGTTATTTCCTTGATTACAATAGCAACCTTTTGATACTCTTCATCTCACATCTAGCCCCTGGAATTGGTTAAACAAGTTTTACTCCCCCTCAAAATCACCAAGGTTATTTTGCTTATTCTTGAATATAAGGATTCTTTGATCAGCTTTATGAGCCATCATACCCTTCACTATTGTATGTTTCTAATCACCTGTGGCATTACTAATTTGGAATCGATTTTCCGGTCAATAGTCTTTCTAACAACAAGAACTCCATATTACTGATCCTACTCTAACTCCAACTGCGAAACTCAGCTATCTCGATCATGCATCAGCTGCAGCTTTTTAGCACAATGGTATTATCATCTCCAGACTGCAGTACTTCATATCAGCTGAGTTTGGGACTTTGGTAGACGTGCAACAGAAGAAATGGTCATTCTTTTGTGTTCGGCATTAATTGTATTCTTGTCTTTTCATCCGAAATGGCCTAATATTATGTTAATTTCAGTTTACTACAAGCTTCAAAAAACAAATTGTGGTGAATTTTGAGAACCTATTCAAAGCATGCACAATTTATTCTAAAACTTCAACCAAATTGCTAGCACACTATTTTCTCCTTGTTAGCTTAGCTCCAGTATGCGCAGATACAATAATATTTGCTTCATTTTCGCATGCAAGTACATAGTTTTAGTAGAGTTGAGCCAAGGCTCATATTCTCATGTATTTTTTTTTGTTCTTTCTAAGTTCCTTGTATCTAATATATCAATTAAGTATTCTAATTCTGGCCAGAAAGGTTAACTTTCTGTCAATGATAAGATTCTGTCAGTGCGATCAACTAATGTTATGCTCGACTTTTTATTAAAAAAAATATATTATTATTTTCTTATTGTTTGCTTCATTCTGCAGCCTCCAGAAAACAATTGACCGTTATAGGACGTACACAAGGGAAAATGTCAATAACAAGACTGTTCAACAAGATATACAGGTGAAGTTCTCACAGCATAGTATGCATGACCTACCTGGTTTTGATTATGACAAACATGAGATACAGCTACTACTTATATGAACTATTTTTCTTCTTTTTATACCGATGAGATGTTTTTTATTCGGAAGATACTTAATTTGCTCATTATTTCAGGTTTCTATCCCTTTTCTTGTGGCTGATGTGTCTACTAAACACATTTTTTGACTAGGGCATCTTCACTTAATACAACAAACCCGAAAGTGAATTTACATGACCGTTTTTTTATATATAAACCGCAACGAAGATGCTGACACGCTTAATTGAAAAGTAAGGAATAAGGTCAATATATTTTGACCTGAATACGTTTATCTCCAAGGCATTAAAGTAATGTTATACAGCATCACTTGAAAACATGGGTAGAATAATCTTCTTGAGGTTAGGCCAGTGTTCTCAATATAAAATGGAACTGCAAATATCTGGGGTCTTACTCTCATGACATGTGAATGTATCTGATGGCGCACGTACTTATCTTTTAACATTCAATCATCTGAAACTGCAGCAAGTCAAAGCAGATGCTGTAAGCTTGGCAAATAGACTCGAAGCCCTTGAAAAGACCAAACGGTGAGCAATCATGTATTTTACTAAAGATTAATGGCATTCTTCCTCGGAGCTAAAAGGCCAGCCATTCATTGTCTTTACACGAGTTGCAGAAAGTTCTTGGGTGAAAATTTAGAAGAATGCTCCATTGAAGAACTGCACAATTTGGAGGTTAAACTGGCGAAGAGTCTTCACGTCATCAGAGGAAAGAAGGTTAGTTCATGCCAGACCTCCCACATAAACCCTAGCCTCTGAAATTACTACATAGACGATAACAAAGATACTGTTCGCCCAAGTTGATATGCATCCTACTTTTGTTTTGACAGACACAACTGCTGGAGCAGCAGATAACCAAGCTGAAGGAGAAGGTAACATAATGCATGGGCCCAGAGTATCCTGAAACTCTAGTAACCAATTCCTGACCTCTGTTGTTTCTTACTTCTACCACTTCCAGGAGAGGAACCTGCTCAAAGACAACAAAGAATTGCGCGATAAGGTAAATGAAACGAACCACCTTGAACCAACACAACATCGCAAACTGCAGAGAATGCAAGTCAAAATCCCCCTCAATCCCCTTTGATCCCTCCTAATCCCAATGGTTTAGGGATGGACTGAAAAACTGTGGGGTACTCCACTTTCAGGAGTTGAGTTTTTTTTTCTTTAACATTGCAAACTGCAAATTAAGTTTTTAACACAGAATATACGCAGGAAAGACAATCTCACAGCCATCATGTATGTACATAACCTAAACAGGTCATGTGTTGTTTGCTTTTTGTAAAAGTTCACCTGCTGTTCTTATCGCTGCAGCAGCGCAACCTCCAGCCTCCACCGGAGGCGCCACCAGTCCTGAACCGCTGTCTCCCTCCTTGGCCGCGTAACCTGCCGGCGCCACCGAGCAACGACGACATGGACGTGGAGACGGAGCTGTACATAGGATTACCCGGCAGGGAGCGCTCCTCCAACAGGGACTCTGGTTGAGCCACGGATTTTCAGCTCGGCTAAAAGGAATAAAAACTCTCTGAAAGCATCATCAAAGGGCACATGCCAATGGTTTTACTTGCACCTTGTATACAAAGTTGTGCTGGAAATGTAAAAAAGTATGTAGTATGTGGATGAAAGAAACGGCTGGGTAGCTAGCTGCAAACCTGCAAGCCTTTCTGGGGCCTGAAAATGAAAATCCATACACGGATACACCCACACAAGCTTGTGTGCTCTCTTTTCCATCTGGGTTGCGGGTTGCCTCATCTGGCGCCTGGATGTCCATTGATGCGCTGCTTTTATACACGAGCAGCTGCTGCCGCGAAGTCTCTAGAGTTCACTTGTAATGTCGCATGCGACAGCGACAAGCCGACAACTCGCTAGGGCTGCACGTGTCCACGTGTAGGGTAGCGCAAAGTGATGCCCTCTGGACACTGGCATTTTTTCTTTTTGAGAATTGCTGGGAATGGGATATGCGGGCGCAGTTCCGCTGGAGCGAGGCAGCGAGCAGATTCGGCCGCCTGCCACTGCGGCCTTTTTGGGCCGAGATCCGGTGTGGGCTAGTCTGTCTGGTCATGAAAGATCGGCCTTAGATCTGCTCAAAAAAAAAAAGAGCGGCCTTAGCTTAGCTAGGCTTAGCCCAGGCTGAGGCGCTTCTGAGTTCAGACTTGGCCTCCCTAATAATTGTACGTTGAAGTCCTATTTATTTCCTCCAATCGGAAAACAAATTTAATAAGCTCCACCAACTTTTAAAACCTTTTCAAGTGCACATTCAAGTTGTAGTCCCGAGTAACATGTTAGGACGTCTAATGGTTTCCAAATAGTTAGTCTACGAAGAATTTTATTAGCTATTAAGGAGAGAGATCAAATAGCTAGCAACTTTCAAATAACTAGTCTAGCACGATCTTATAGAAACTTCTCTCTCACAGCTCACATAACTCTCCACTATATTGTTTATTTTTTACTACTTCTATGCCTTACCTAGCTAGCTATTTGCAAATTATAATTGTGGACGCCCTTATATCATTTTAGTCTTGTTTAGTATAGTTGGATCCTTCATAGCATGGGTTTTCTCATTCCTTAGTGAATGCTCTAGTCTAATCTGTCGCACGGGATTAGATTAGTAGTATAAATGTGGTTTTTATACTATCAAGTACATTGGTTTACAACCTGCCCTATGGATTTGTGGTAGCTACGAGGTAGTGACAACCCTGTCTAGCCTATGTAGTGCACCATGTTCGGATTGGTCTTGAATTGTAGGGCTCTTTGTGGCTTAATCCAAGCACCCTTGTCATCCCTTTTTTGCTAATGGTTTGGCTCATGGCCCGAAGTGCTATTGAATCCTAGCTTGCTATACCTTGGTCTTAGTTGTATTTTCTAAAGTTCTATGCTGGTGCTGATCATAGTGGTAGATAAGATCTTAGGAAATTGATACTCACTAGCTATGTCATTTATCTTAAGTTATCCTTCTATCCTTCAGTGTCACACTACCCTATTACCCTGTCTAGACTTTGGTAGTTCATTGCGATACTATTCGTGGAAATTATATTTATTAATACTCTTACACAAAAACTTTCCTTGAGGATAAAAATCTGATGTCTGGAATACTTCCAGGTGAAGTGCTATAATGATATTTTCTGCGCTTATGGATTTACCTACCGAAGAATAAGATATATCAACATGCATGCCACAGGTATGGGTTATGTATTCATGTAAAGGCTTTGGCTCTTCGGGTTGACTTGGCAAAGAATGAAGTTTTGGGTTTAACAAGAATTTTAGCAAAAGCCTTAAAAAGGATGGATTTTTGGGTCATTACAATTGACCCTGTTGATTTGGCCTTTGGTGCATGTGTGCCACTACAACCCAAGTGAGTCGGGTATTATAGTCATCATAGAATTGAAATAAGACTTTTGCCTATGAACTGAGTGCCATTTTGGTGATGATACTATTCGGGATGCTAAACTGATAGACAGTGTCTAGAAAAATTTGAAAGCCTTCTATGGAGTTATCTTGACAACCGGCTTGGACTCAACCCATTGGTAAATCTATCCACCACAACATAGAGATAGTTCTAGCCCTAGGTGTTGTTTTGAGGGGATCAACAATGTCTAGAGCCCCCAAACAACAAATGGCCATAGGATTGGAATCATTTAGAGCTCCTTAGTCAATTGGCATGTATGTCTGCTAAGCATATTACTATCAACCCTCGCAGGTGTGTATGATGTGATCTGTGTTAGTAACTATGATTAACCAGCAGAAGCTTTGTCAAAAAGCCTTACCAACTATTGACTTTGGTGCCACATGATTATAGGAGACTCTTGGGTGGATATTGTGTAATAGTTGCTTGCCTTGATAGCTCATTTCCTATCACAAAGTAGTACTTGGCACACGGGAGAGGCGCTTGGCTTGGCTTTGCCCTGTGGTAGTGTGTTTCATAGGAGGTAGCTAGGTAGGACCGAGTCTAGCTCGAGTTGATGAGCTTGACCTCTTTTGTATGTTCTATGTTGTCAACTGGCTCCCTATGCTTCATCTATCTCGATAGATGACTTATACAACTCTTGGATGAAGAGTCCATTTTGGACATAATCTGGTTTAGATCTCTTCTTGGTGAATATATCTACTATATTGTTGTATTGCCAACTTGATTATAGACCTTGGTTAGGCTCAATCTACATTTCTCTCTCGGTGGTGCCTTCGCCAGGCAATTGGGTGCACATATACCTTGGTTTTCAAAAGTCGCAAGGGGTGCTGGTACACCAAAGACTTGTTGAACGCTAGTGTGTGGCAGCTCATATAATTACTCAACTCACTACCACACTACTACAGATTGAGATAAAACCTTTAGCATGACCTTTTGAAAACACCCTCCAAGGCGGGTAGCAATTTTAACCACCTCGATTAAAGCCCTCAGATTAACCAAGGCGGTTATTTTTTATTAACTGAGTTCGTCAAAGAAACCATCTCGCAAAATTGGTTTACGGAGGTGGTTAAAAAATAGCTGTCCCCTAAAATCTATTAACCAAGGCCCGCCTCTAAAAGTACTCCCATTTTTGAAGGCGGACGTCTTATAAGGCCTGCCTTAGTTAATATCGGTCGAGGTCCAACCAAAAGCCAAAACAGCTTCTTCTCGGGCTCATATAAATATAAGACTTAGGGTTTTACTCTCCACACACTACTATAGAAAACGTAATCATGACCTTTTAAAAACTACCTCAAAGGTTGGTAGCAATTTCAACCGCCTTGATTAATGCTTCAGATTAACCAAGGTGAGCGCTTTTTATTAATCGAGGTGGTTACATGCAACCCCTTAGAAAATCAATTTAAGGAGGCAGTTAAAAAAACTACCTTCTAAAATCTATAAACTGAGGCGGGCCTTATAACTGGCCTGCGTCCAAAAGTCCATCTATTTTAGGTGGCGCGTGTCCTAACTTGCCTGTCTCGAGAAAAAGGTCATGGCCCAAATGGCCCAGACAAGACCTAATAATTGTGACTAGTATATAAATGCAAGTTATGGTTTTTTAACAAGACGGCAACCTCACTCTACTTCCTCCCGAGCCACCATGCTCAGTGGCGGAGCTAGAGTAAATCTGACAGAGGTGCGTCTGCCTTTTTAGGTGCAGGAGTTTACAATATGTGGGTGCATATATGGTTAAAATTTAGATCTTATCACTGTTTCTTAAAAATTTTGTGGGTGCGGCCGCACCCACTGAGTACACTGTAGCTCCGCCCCTGACCATGCTCCCTCTGTCTCCCCTCACTTTTCTCTCGAGCCACCATGCTCCTTCATCCCTCCGCTCTCTCTATCCCTCCGCCTCACCCGAGCAGCCAGCCCCTCACTCTTCCTCCTCCAAAGCAGCCAAATCACAACGCATAGCTACACCTCACTCCCTTCCTCCCTCCCTTTGCTCTCTCACCTACTCTTCTCTCCTGCGATGGCAGGGCTCGATGGGGAGGTCACGAGAAGCATAGGGTGGTGTGGTCGTGGCCTTATCATTGAGGCGATGCAGATCTCGAGGCATAGGCGGTCATGGCATTGTGGTGGCAGATCTCGAGGCATGGACAGTCATGATGTCGGCCATGGTAGATCTCGAGGCTCGGGCAGCACGGGCGACCATGGCATATCTCCTTCCCCATGTGTTAAGCCTCCCGCGGGTGGACCCCTTTGGTGGTGGTTCCCCTCTCTCAGCACGGCGCCCCCTCCCCTTCCTCCCTCTCTTCTTCATCAGGACTAAATCTAGCGGTGCAGGAGAGGAGGAGCCTAGATTCGGTGACATGGAGACCAAATCATGTGCTGGGGAGGGCAGATCTGGGTGCGGGCGAGGCGGCAATGTCACAGGACAGATCCAACGGCTCGGATGCTAGATCTGGCGAGCGGTAGTAGTGGGAGCACGAGGATGGGCTTGCCGGGCCCATGATGGGCTCAGTGGGATTTTTCATTTTTTTTCATTTTTTGTTTCATTTACCAAGGCTAGTGACAAACCGCCTAAAAAAAGTCACATTAACTTTGACCTTTCATCTGGGGTGGTTGCCAAAACTACCTCAGTAGAGGCATTTTGCTCATCTTGGTAAAAAAATATTATAGTAGTGACAACGGCTCATTCTCTTTCTCTTTCACAACCCAACGTGGCGCCCTTGCCTCACCTCCTCACGACTTCTTCCCTCAATCTCCCCATGGTCACCCTCACCTCCCTGACGCATATTGTCTCTCTCCTCTCCCCAGTGGCGCATCGCCCCTCCTTCCTCGGCGCTTGTTGCCCCTCCTACCTCCCTAGCGGCACGACATCCATCTCTCTCTTAGATTTGCCCATAGTGGCCGACCCTCTCATCCCCGACGACGTCATGCAGGGAACAGCTAGGGCACAATGGCCCTCTCTCCCTTAGATCCACTCACAGTCGCACGAGGAGCGACCTCCATTATCGGGAACACTAGTCCCCTCCTCCATCGTGCATGGGGCACTAGGCTCCCTTATCTAGTGGCGGTGACATGGCCTCCCCTCAGACACATGGTCTCTAGTGATAAGGGCATGCGCGGGGCACCCTCAGATGGCAGCAGACGCATGGATCCAGCGAGCAGTGATGCCAGCGGCGGCAAGCAAGGGCATTGACGGTGAGGCCTAGATCTAGGCCCAATAGGGCTGCGAGCTTCTTTTTTTGTTTTTTTGTTTTATTAACCGAGACGGGCATCCAAAACACCTGTGAAGGGTCTGATTTACCGTGACCTTTGGTCCGAGACATTTTGTATGCCCACCTTGGTTAGGTTTTTGTTAGTAGTGATCACTGCGCCCATTATCACTACCGCTTATGTAATAACCGGTAGTGAAACTATTTCATCAACAATTAAAGTGACATCGAGGCCTAGAGTATAATCAAACTGGGTGTGAAAAGTTGTATCATCGATGGGTGACCATTGGATCAGGCTTCAGGCATTCATGTTGGGGTTTCTTTTCGCCACCATATTTTTACATTGAGCCACATGCGATACCTGTTATGGTCGCCAGCCCTAAATCAACGTTTGGTGTAACCGGCGATCAATAGTTCTTCTTGATTGTTGAGTAATGTCCTAACTAGCAGCACCCTTTCATCACCATTACTTTCGTCGAGAGAAGCCAAAGAGGTCATCCAGTGCTGTACATATACATTGTCGTTGGATTTACTAACAAGATATGGGAGCTAAAGGAGGAATGTATGTTAGAACAATGCAAAAGTTCCAATATGCATCATTCAACAACGACCAGCAGGAGGTCAAAGAGATACCAGAGATTGAAGAAAATGGCGAGGGTTCCAACATAGATGAAGGAAGATTTGGTACCTTTGAGAAAGAAAAATGTGCTTGGTGTTCTTATTTCACCTTTTCTGTACTTATCTTAGTCCTTGCCATGTTCACTTGTAAGTTCGTTTGTTCACCGAAATTGTTCCAAGTGTGTGAGGATTAGTGTTCTTTAGTTTTGTGTTGTCTGCAGCTATATGCATCGGTCGATGTAGAGCCCGGCTGGGATATTTATAATATATTCTCTTTTCAAAAAAAAAAGATTTGTGTTGTCTAGGTCAAGTATTGATGGGTCAAACTAAATTGTGTCACTTTTGTTGAAGTGTTGTTGAAATAAATACAACGTGATTAACCCGATAGTTAACTAAATGCACGAGAGAGGCATGTTGTGTCCCTGCACCCTGGTCCTGCTATAGGATCAAATAATTTATGAGCTTACACTCCTAGGATCCTACCACACCTTCCTCCTGATTATTTCCCTCTCTGCTCCCTTTCTTTGCTTCATCCTAGGTTGCCACAGATGGAAGGCAGCCTCTTTCATGCTCTCTGCTCCATCATCTCCAACCTCTCCGGCCGACGCACAAATCAGCAGCACACGGTCAATGCTTCTCTGCTCCCTTCCTCTGCTTCACCCTGCTCTTGGTGTGGAGACAGAAGGCAGCCTCTCTCGTGCTCTCCTACCTCAGTAACACACAAATCTGCAGTACATGGTCGACCCCTATTCTGTATACTAGTATATTGCCCGTGCTAACGCTACGGTGACATTTAAATATAAATATAAATCAAACAACCCATAATGCAGTAAACTAAAAGTTTATGTTCAAAAAACACCACTTTCATTGTGGCTAACTAATTTTGGCAAATCTTAATTTGAGGTTCATTTGGACTTTCATAGCAATTTGGCATGTTCCACTACCTTGTATTTGGATGAGTGCCAGACGCGTGCTCAACCAAGCCTTATGCAACCCAGCATGACGTGTCTTTCTCGACAATTATGAGGTGGTGGCCATTTTCCTGC